>Ga0255182_1000200_pt1 | contig 49253 bp, 49 predicted proteins | sample Atl_UVDOM_RepA_8_FD_188420 | JGI IMG/M metagenome (GOLD analysis project Ga0255182, IMG submission 188420) | Freshwater microbial communities from Altamaha River, Georgia, United States - Atl_UVDOM_RepA_8d | ecosystem: Environmental > Aquatic > Freshwater > River | place: USA: Georgia...
GGTAACAAAGAAGGATTCGCCACGCACTGGCGTCGGGCCTCTGGGTGGTCGGCCAGGTTATAAATAAACATCGACATGAAACCCGCCAAAGACTCCACGCCCGCCATAATCAGCGTGGTGGTCGTAAGCAATACCTCGCGCTCATCGAGCCGATCTCCATCAATCTCTGCCATCGAGAAATGAGAAATTAGATCGTCCTTGGGATTCTTGCGCCGCTCTGCAATCACCTGTGCGGCGTAATCCTGCATCCATTGATAGGCGGCAAGATGCTCCGGTCCCTTCGTGCGTGTGGCGGGATCGGACTGGACCATCAAGACGGCCTTTTCACGCGCAGTGGCCTCGTCGCCGGTCGGCAGACCGAGAACTGCCCACAACACCTTGACGGTGAACTGTGATGAGAATTCGGTAATGAAATCAAATTGATCCTGATCGGCAAGCGGCTCGGCTACGGAGCGTGCAATCTCACGGATCGGTTCTGCGAGACTCTCCAGATTGCGACGCATAAAGGCATGCTGAATCAGGCCGCGCAGCCGATCGTGTCGGGGGGGATCTGTGGTGCCCAGCGTGTTGCCTGCCCGATTGGGCAGCTCGGTCATGAGGTTGCCCTTTGCTGAAGAAAATGTCTGCCAGTCGTTAAGCGCTGTGACGATGTCTGTATACCGAGACAGGACCCACATATTGGCCTCTCGACTCCAAAAAGCGGGGTGCTCATCTCGAAGCGTCTTGTAAAACGGAAACGGATCTGCATCCACCGCTGGCGAATAGGGATCAAAGCTAAACATGACCGAGTCTCCTGTTTTGATCGTTATTTTTCGACCCGCCCGACCCGGTATCGACCGGGACCGCTGGCGTTGGCTACAGGCTAGACCCAATGCGGGCCTGGGCGAATGGACAATTTAGTCAAAAACTTGTACTTTTTTTACAAATTAGGCCGAAAATTGAGGAAAACCGGGGACAGAATTGCAAAAAAATCACGTCTCGACCTCTCCCAGCCCAGTTCTGGCGCCGACTTTCTCGCTCTACGGCGAGGCCCAGACCTCAGTCTCCCCCGAATTTATTCATATCGAAGAAATCTCGGCGCGTAGCGCTGCACGAAACTGGCAGATTGAATCTCACACCCATGAGGGCCTGCTCCAGTTCTTGTTTGTTTTTTCGGGAACCGCACGGATCCAGTTAGACGGCAGCGAGCAGGACTATGAGTCGCCGCTGGCGGTGGTGATTCCCCCTCGGGTGATTCATGCCTTTAAGTTTCTGCCACAGACCGAGGGCTATGTTCTGACGCTGGATGCGGACGGACTTGCAGGCCAGTCTGAAGAGGCCAGTCGAATGTTTTCCGTACTGCGCACCGAAGCCGATGTCATTGGCCTGAATCGCACCGATCAGTCCATACAACGATTCCGCAGTCTCTTGGAACAGATCGATATCGAGTTCCGTGCCCCAGGCGCTGCAAGCACTCGGTTCTTTGTCTGGCTAATTCGTGCACTACTACTGCTCCTGGTACGTGAGCGGCTGCGATCCGAGCAGGAATCTAATGATCACGCTGCGGATCTTACAGATCAATTTCGTACTTTACTCGAGGCACACTTCACCAAGCACTGGCCGGTGCAAGACTATGCGCGCCAACTCAATCTCACAGAAAGCCGACTAAATCGACTCTGCCAGCACAGATTTCAGCAGACGGCATTTGGACTGATTCAGTCGCGCCTTCTACTCGAGGCAAGAAGAAAGCTGGTCTATACCGGCACCTCGATCTCACAGCTCTCTTATGAATTGGGATTTACTGATCCCGCTTATTTTTGCCGCTTCTTTAAAAAACTCACCGGATATGCGCCAAGCCGATTCCGTACCGAAGTCTCAAAGCGCCCCTCTCAAATCAATGATTTCTTGATCTAAGACAGATCTGACGCATTCACACTCAAGCTGTAGTGAACTGCGTAGCAGCTATTTCACCCGTCGGGCTGATGTGATGAATCGGGGCACAATCCACCGGCCGGCGAGTACGAGCAATAGACACCAAAAGGCGACGCCCCAGGCATAGGGCCGGATACCCCCATCAAGACTCACAGAAAGATAAAGGCCCGTCGTCACGCCGGCTAGGGCCATCAGTAGGCCTACCCACGATGATGCAGTGCCGGCCTTCTCTGGGAAAAGGCCTGGGGCAGCCGCGTTACTGCAGGGCTGATGAAATCCGTGTGCAAACCCAAACAGCATCTGCATCAATAGCACCGGTACTACCGAGCGGATCTCAAACCACCCCACGACGATTGCCAAGACTGCTGTCACCAGTGAGATCGTGCAGGCCGCCTGCATCGTGCCCAGAAGCCCCCGCTTCGGAATCATCCGTCGGCAGACCAAAGTACCTAACAAATAGCTCGATGACCCCATCGCAATCGCCGCCCCAAACTCCGTAGCAGAAGCCTCGAGAAAATGCAGAAAAATAAATGGTCCGCCAGAGAGCACGACAAACAAACCGCCATACGTGCTTAAGGCCACTAAGGACCAGGACAGAAAACCACGATGGGTCAGGATATCGATGTAGTTGGCTTTGAGTCCCTGCCACTGCGTGGCCTGGACACTTTTACTTGCGATCGTCTCCGGTACATATCTCCAGACCATCACCAAACCAATCAGCCCCGCACAGGCAATCGCGACAATATTGGCTCGCCACCCCCAGATATCCATGAGCACACCACCAAGCAGCGGACTGATAATGGCAATAACCCCGAGTCCCGATAGGCCCCGCGCAAGCACCTGCGCACCCTCACCGGTCTCATACAGATCCCGCACCATGGCGCGCCCACATACCACCGAGGCCCCGAGCGCAGCACCCTGCACCATTCGCGATAGCAACAGCGCCTCCATGCTCACCGCCAACGCCCCTGCCAATCCGGTCGATACATAGAGAAAGAGCCCCCAGAGCAACACAGGCTTTCTACCCACCCGATCGGAGAGCGCACCCCAGATCAACTGCCCCAAGCCAAAAGCGATCATCGCTCCAAACATCGTGGCCTGAATCATGATGCTCGGCGCAGAAAACTCCTGACGAATGGCAGGCATCGCCGGGATAAATAGATCGGTCAATACCGGCTGTAGTCCGAGCAGTACGGCAAGAAAAAGCGCCACTCTGGCCGCGCTCAGACCATGATGGGCGCTAACGACATTCCCCTGTGTAATCGCTCATGCTGCTGAGCGGCCCAAGGCGTGGCCCAGCCGATGTGAAATCTGGTCGGCCGCATGCTTGAGGGCCCGGGCAATCGGTCCATCGAGATCGGCATCAAAAGTCTCAGCAGGACCGAGTGCGGTGATGGCCAACGCCAGGGAACCAAACTGATCAAACACGGCTGCGCTTAACGCGTGAATTCCAGGAATAGGCTGGCCAATGGCCTGTGCCATGGCATGGCGCCGAATACGGGCCAGTTCCTGTGCCGGCAAGGCAACATCGACGACTTTCTGGCCTTGAGCAACACGATCGCCCAGGGCGATACCTTTTAATGTCTCGAGTTTTTCCTCTGGCATGAATGCCGCAAAAATCTTACCGGTCGCCGTTCGATTAACCGACATCACGGTACCGACCCGCATATTCACGTGAATCGGCTGATGAGACTCAATCATTCGAACGACTGTCGGCCCAAGATTTCCCCACACTGCAATCACCACCGACTGATGAATTCTTTCGGCTAACTCCTCCATCAAGGGCCCGGCAATTTTCAACGGATCCAGCTGTCGCAGGCAGCTCAGTCCAAGCTGCAAGGCGGCTGGCCCAAGACGATACTGACCTGACTCTCGCTCCCGTTCGATGAGTCCCAGCCGGCCGAAACTCACCAGATACGGATGGGCCTTTGACGGGGTCATGTCGGCGGCCTGGGCAAGCTCTTTGAGGCCCATCGGTCCGGAATGTAACGCCAGTACATTGAGTAGCCGACCCCCGATCTCAATCGACTGTATCGAGCGTTGATTCTCGAATTCACTCATGGGGATCAATTCAGTGTCGCGCCGCAAGAATCTGGCCGACGCACTCACCCAGTCCGATACGTACCGCATCTGACGATTCACAGTACGCTTTTAACACCACCACATCGCCGTCTTGCAAAAATGTGCGTGACTCTCCATTGGCAAGGGTGATCGGTACTTTGCCGCCGGACGTGAGCTCTAATAGCGAGCCTGCCTCGGATGGCGCTGGACCCGACATGGTGCCGCTGCCGAACAAATCGCCCGCCTGAAGGTTGCAGCCATTACTGCTGTGATGGGTCACCATCTGGGCAAATGTCCAATAGGCGTAGCGCAGATTGCTTTTCGCAAGGCGCTGGGGCGGCTGACCGTCATGACGCATTTTTTCGGTCTGCAACGAAAACTCAAGGACCATATTGATACCGCCACGGCTACGGTCCTGGGGACTGTTGATATAGGGCAGGGGCTGGGGATCATCGGCGGACCGCTCGGCAGGTACTCGAAAAGGCTCAAGTGCCTCCATGGTGACGATCCACGGGGAAATGGTTGATGCGAAATTCTTGGCAAGAAACGGGCCTAAGGGCTGATACTCCCAGGCCTGGATATCCCTGGCAGACCAATCATTGAGTACACACAAGCCAAACAGGTGCTCTTCTGCGTGTGCAATCGGAATCGGATCACCCAGGGCATTTCCTGCGCCGATGAATGCGCCGACCTCGAGCTCAATATCGAGCCGCCTGCAGGCGCCAAATTCCGGAGGCGCACCGTCTGCAGCGGCCTTAATCTGGCCGGTGGGCCGAACAATCTGCTGGCCGCTGACACCAATCGATGATCCACGGCCGTGGTACCCAATTGGCACCCACTTGTAGTTAGGCAGAAGTGGTGCATCCGGCCGAAACAGCCTGCCGACCGCCGTGGCATGATGAATCGATGCGTAAAAATCGGTGTAGTCACCGATCTTACAAGGCAATTGCATCTGGACATCAGACCGCGGCACCAAGGCTGCACGCAACGCCGAGGCCTCGGCAGCGCCTGGACTGAGCCAGCGCGTGACCTGCGCACGAAAGGCCTTTCGCACAGATGCTCCCTGCGCCATAAAGCCATTCAAATCTCCTTGCCTCAGGGAACCCGGGACCGCATCGGCACCTAGAATCTCTGCAGCAAGCGCGCAATCCAACACCTGATTGCCAATCGCGATTCCAATCCGGGCGGATGTATCGCCCGTCTTGCGGGAAAACATTCCATAGGGAAGATTTTCGATTGGGAAATCAGTCTCGGGATGATTGGCGCTTTCTACCCAACTGCCTTGGGACTTTTTGCTCACAGTCAGTAGCCCCGGTTATTGGACAGATCCGTCATGCATCCAGCGTGCATGATCGGGTGCCCGTTTGGTTTTACTCCACTCATTGAGCATATCCCACTTCACACGATCCAGATCCTGCATCATTTTTGGAGTACCGGTGTTGACCGCGAGCTCTAATCGATGGCCATTGGGATCGAAAAAGTAGATGGATTTAAAGATGGTGTGATTGGTTGGCCCGATTACCTCTATGCCATCCTGCTCCAGTCGGGCTTTTGCTACCAGCAATGCATCCAGACTGTCGACCTCTAAGGCCAAATGCTGGACCCAGTTTGGGGTATTCAGATCACGGGACATGTCGGGGCTATTGGGAAGTTCAAAAAACGCCAAGATATTTCCACCACCTGCATCGAGAAAAACATGCATATAGGGATCAGGAGCTTTGGTCGATGGCACTTCATTTTCTGCAATCGCCAGTACAAAGTTCATATTCAGGTACTTCTGATACCACTCTACGGTCTGTTTCGCATCTTTACAGCGATAGGCGACATGGTGGATTTTTGATAGCTTCATCAGTAGCTCCCTTCGTATTTAGGACGGCATCACAGATTCACGGGCGAGTCGAAAGGCTTCGCGAAGAATACGCAAATCGCCAATGTGATTGGATAAAAACAGCACTAGTTTGGCGTTTAGTTCGTGGCTCTGAGCGTCGGTGAGCCCCTCATGGGTCTGTATCAATGCCTCGTAGAAATCATCTCCGGGGCTGAATTCGCGAAACACAGGCTTTTCAAGATCCTTGAAATTGGGCTCTGTAATTAACGGCATGGCGATATCTCTTTCAATTAGTTACAGGTAGCCCGAGCCAGCGCGGCCCGAAGCGCATCCACAGTGGGCTTACGCCAGCGGGCCGCAATATGCTGATCCGGACGAACCAGATAGGCAGTGCCCTGCTCTGCGTCGTACCGCTCTTTAAACCGAGACTTAAGATCAATCAGCACTTTTATACTGTCTGTGCAGGCAGCAGCCACGGTCGCATTTGCAGCAATCACGATCGGGGTGAGTCCAATTCCCCGGATACGACATGCCTTGATATCGGTAATCAGGGCATCTGCAGGCGGTTCACGGTCGGCATACAAAAGCACAATGAATTGATTGGCCACATGACGCAGCAGCCAGCCATGCTGGCCCTGATCGCTGACGGGAGCATCGTCCATTGGCGCTCCCGGAATCATCTTGCCGGAAAAAGGCTCCTGGTCGGGGGTATTGAGGCTGGACATATAGAGAAACGATGGCACCGAGAGCCTGCCTGAATTCACCAGCGCGCGGGCAAATCGATACTGCCGCGCGAGATCTAAAACCGAATTCCGAAATAACTTGCTCACGGCGGATTTTGGCGTAATGAAGTCCGTAGAACGAGTGGAGTTCATGATGTTTTCATCAGCCGCATACGCCCGCTCTTCGTTGTACGACTCCAATAGCCGCTCGGGAGCATGACCATCGATTACCAGCTTTAACTTCCAGGCCAGATTATCGGAGTCCTGCAGACCGGAATTCGCGCCACGGGCACCAAAGGGAGAGACCTGATGGGCGGCATCACCCACAAAAAATATCCGGTGATGCCGAAAACTTTTCATTCTGCGGCACTGAAAGGTGTAGACACTGACCCACTCAAGATCGAACTCATGCTGCTCGCCAAGCATCGCCTTGATCCGAGGAATCACCTTCTCTGGTTTTTTCTCTTCTTCGGGATCGGCATCCCAGCCGAGTTGAAAATCAATTCTCCAGACATTGTCTGCCTCGCGATGCAGAAGAACGGACTGATTCGGATGAAACGGCGGATCAAACCAGAACCAGCGCTCTGCAGGAAAATCCGCCTTCATCACGACATCAGCAATCAGAAAACGATCCTGAAACACCCGGCCTTCGATGTCTAAGCCCAGCAGGCGGCGAACCCCGGAGCGGGCGCCATCACCCACGATCAGCCACTCGACATCCAGCATGTAGTTGCCATCGGCAGTCTCCACAGTAATCGTGGAATCGGCCTCTCGCGCATCGACTGCAACCACCTTGTTCTGCCACCGGATTTCGAGATTCGGCAGCGCATTGGCCCTTTTCAACAGGAACTCTTCAAGATAGTACTGCTGTAGGTTGATCATGCCAGGCCGCTCATGATCGGGCTCGGGCGAGAGATTAAATGAGTAGACCTCGTCATTGCGATTAAAGGTGCGGCCGACATTCCATGACACCCCCTTATCGACCACCATCTGGCCCGCACCGAGCCGATCCAGAATCTCAAGGGCGCGCTTGGCGTAGCACAGGCCGCGTGAGCCAACCGATACCGTGTTGTCATCATCGAGTAGTAGCACATCACATCCCTGCTGTGCCAGGTCAACCGCCGTGGCCAGGCCCACCGGGCCCGCACCCACCACAACGACGCGGCGTGAGGATCGCTGGCCGATCTCAGCAGGACAACGGTATTCGAACTTCGGATAGCGATAGGTCGACAACATCGCGTAGCCCCTTTACTGTTGCAATGCCTGCCACATTTCCTGATCCCGCTGCGCGGTCCAGATACGGGGATGTTTGATGCCGCTGGCCTCATCAAAGGCACGGGTCACATCAAACGGCAGGCAGTGCTCATAAATAAATACGCTTGCGAATTTTGGATCCATCTTGGCGCGCACATGGGCCATGGTCGCTTTCAGATCCTTGCCGGCCCTCACGGCCTCCTGTGCAGATTTGTACAACGTCGATACAAAATCACGGGTGTAAGAAATTCCCGCGCGAACCTCTTCCGGAGTCTTTAACGCCGGGCCACGGCCGGGCACAAGCTTTGCGGCGTTAAGTTTCGCAAGGCGCTCTAGCGTTGCTGGCCACTCGGCAAGATGGGCATCACCGGCATAACAGGCGGCGTCATACTCGACGAGATCTCCCGAGAACAACACCTTTTCACCAGGCAGCCAGGCGATGGTGTCCCCCTTGGTATGGCCTGCACCAAGTTGCTTGATCTGAACTTCCAGCTTACCCATCCAAAGCGACATCTCACCGGTAAAGGTCATCGTTGGCCAGGTGAGCCCCGGAACGGATTCCACCGCCTGAAATAGCCTTGGAAAACGGCCGATCTCGGAGTCCATGTCCTGCTGGCCGCGCTCCACAATCAGATCGTAGGTGTCACGGCTGGCAATAATCTGCTCAAGTCCTGCATCGCGATAGCCAGATGCACCCAGCACACGTACTGCGTGATAGTGGGTTAACAAAACGTATTTGATCGGCTTATCGGTAAGGCTGCGAACCCGATCGATGACCCCCTTGGCCATCACGGGCGTGGCGGTCGCATCGATGATCATCACCGAGTCATCACCGATGATGATGCCCGTGTTCGGATCCCCTTCAGCGGTATATGCCCAGGCATGCTCCGAGAGCTGCTCAAAACTGACTTTTTTCTCTTCTAAATCGGCCTGGGATGCGAATGCTTTGGTCGTCACGGTGGTCTCCTCCCCCTGTTTTGAAATTCAGTTTAGTCAAATTCGTTTGATATTGTCAAACAACATCAACTCTTGCTGAGTAACGGGGCTATCGGGACACCCTAGTTATCGGGCCAGACCCACCCCCTGGTTGACGAACTGAAACACCGCCACCCGGGACAGGTCGACCTCGCCCGGCCGATACAGGCCAGCCCGAACCATCTGCTGATAGAAATCCTCAATCCGGCCTTGGTTCATGGCCCCAATCCCCTTGGTCTTGGCCTCCCCGGATTCCACCAGGCCCTGACGTTTAATCAGCAGCACCGAGGCTTCGATCTCCTGAATGGAGATATCGGGGTTGTCCTTCATGATCAGCGCATTGGCGGCAGTCCGATCGCCGTTGAGAAAGCGTTGCCACCCTAGAATCGAGGCATTCACAAACCGCTGCACCAGGTCAGGATTGCTCTTTACCAGCTCAGTGCGGGTCTCAATCAGCGTGCTGTATGTGGAAAACCCATGATCGGCCAGCAGATGCACAACGGGTGCAAAGCCACCCTGAGATTGAACATAAATCGGCTCTGCAACCGAATACCCCTGCTGAATCGCTTTGGGATTACTTAAAAACGGCGCCAGATTAAAGTGATACGGACGAAGCCGTTCATCCTGAAACCCATGAACTGCCTTCAGCCACTGCCACCACGTGAACTGCCCGTCTTTTGCAATGAGGGCAACCGGCGCGTCTTTCATACGTGCAAAAGACTCATAGCCGTGGCCAGGATGGGCGATCAAGGCCTGCGGATCTTTTTGAAAGATCGCCGCGACAACGACAACAGGGATCTTATTTTTGACATTATCAAAACTGTGCAAAAGATTACCGGTCATTAGAAAATCGATTCGGCCTGCGGGCAATAGCGGACGATTGTTCACCTGTGGACCACCCTGACGAATCGTGACCTCCAGGCCATACCGTCGATAGGTGCCATCCGCAAGCGCCTGATAAAACCCACCGTGCGCCGCCTGAGCCCGCCAGTTGGTTGCAAAGACAACCTTATCTGCCGCCTGCGCCACTAACGCCGAGCCCATAATGATGGGCCACGTAATTAGCCAAGATGCAAAGGTTAGACGCTTCACGGATTTAGATCTCCTGCTCACTCACCACCGGCCATCGCCGAAATGCCCAACGCGAGAGTTGCACAAAAATAAGGTGCAGCATTACGCCGGTGAGTACTAAAAGTACGAGTGCAGCGAACATCTTGGGCGTCTCAGTGCGAAAACTCGCCTCCAGAATCCGCGATGCAAGGCCCGTCTCGCGGCCAGCAGCGCCCGCCACCATCTCTGCCGTTACCGCACCAATCAGACTCAATCCCGCAGAGATCTTAAGTCCAGCAAAAAAATACGGGAGCGCGCTGGGTAGCCGCAACAGCTGCAGCCGTTGCCATCCGGACGCCTGATAAAGCCGGAACAGATCCGAAAGATGCGGATCAATGGTCCGCAAGCCAGTCATGGTGTTCGACAAAATTGGAAAAAACGCCACAATCCAGGCGCACAGCAGCAGTGCGGCCGTTGTGCTGTCGAGATAAATCAGGATTAGGGGTGCGATGGCAACAATCGGTGTCACCTGAAGCATCACAGCAATCGGAAATAACGCCCGCTCTAAGACAACCGACAGCGAAAACGCGGCGGCAATCACGACACCGCCCAGGGCTGCCAGGGTCAGCGCTCCCAGGGTAATTTTTAGGGTGGTCCACCAGCTCATGAGCAACGATTCACTATGCTGCGCGAGCGTCTGCAGCACAAGACTCGGCGCCGGAAGCGTATAGGCTGGCAGTTCGAACAACCACACCAAGCCCTCCCAGACAATGAAAAATGCGCCGACTGACATCACCGCGCCGAGCGCAGACGGCTGACGAAGACTCATCGCACACTCCCCTGGCGACTGTCGGCCTCGATGACATCACCCAATCGATTCACCGTCTGAAGGAAAAAAGGACTGGACATGAATTCCTGATCACGGGAGGCAGGCTCAGGCACTTTAATTACCTCAATGATCCTGCCGGGGCGGGCACCCATAGCAATGACACGCTGCCCCAACAAAACGGCCTCCGAGAGCTGATGGGTCACCAACATCACGGACATTTTCTCCTGTCTCCACCAACGCAGAAGATCCTGGCCAAGTCTCTTGCGCGTGAAATCATCGAGTGACCCAAAGGGCTCGTCCATCAGCAGCAGTCGTGGACGGGTCACCATCGCCCTTGCAATTGAGACCCGCATACGCATGCCGCCCGATAACTGTGCAGGCCGCAGCATTGCCACATCGGCCAGTCCAACCACATCCAGCAGCGAGTGAATACGCGCAACCGACTGCGCACGCGACACTCCCGCCAGCCGCAGTGGCAGCCAGATATTGTCAAAAACACTCGCCCAGGGCATTAAGGTGGCGTCCTGAAATACAAACGCAACCGATCCGGATGCCCCCAGCGCGCCATCTCGGGTGATGCGCCCCGATGTCGGCTGATCAAGTCCTGATGCAAGTTTTAAAAGCGTGCTCTTGCCACATCCGGAGGGGCCCACGATGGTCAGGAATTCATTTGTATGCAGCGAAAAAGACACATGGTCTAGCGCGGCGCGCTGTTCGGGAAACGTTCGGTTGACCTGCTCAAATTGCAGCAACATCGAGGGGCAATCCAGGACTGACGTTGGCAAATCTTATGCCGCTGGAATCAGCCCTGACAGCAGGCAGATGCAGGCGACAATCGATAGGTGCGCCCGTAGCCTGGGATACCAGGCGGGCAGAGAGATTCGATTTGCAAGCGCCGCATCCTGCCAGTAGGCCAGCGCAAACCCCGAGACCAAGAGGGTGAGTGAGAGAGACGAATTCAGGCCGATCGCAGCAATACCGATCAGCGCAGGAATGACGCTCCAGACATAGCATTGGGTCCTGCGCGCACGATCTACGCCCGGGGCCATCATGGCAAACCCCCAATGTAAGGCACCAACAAAACTGAGAATCACCGCACCATAGGCAACCAGCAACAACAGCCACTGATCTGCACGGCCCAGAAGATTCAGCCATCGAAACGTCGCAAACGCAATAAACGGAATGAGTCCGCCATACCCCAAGATGCCCACCACGGGTGGCGGGCGCATCGACGCATGGGGTGCGGCGGGGGGCTTCATGCCCACTAGACTACAGACCCGCAGGCTTTTTGAAAAATTCTGTTCGATCGATAGATTCGATCAGCATCGGAAACCGTCTTCCCTCTCGCTCCACCTCTACGGGAATCTGGGTTCCTGCGCCGCCAAGAGACCAGGCCTTGCGATACAGCTCAAGCAAGGTGCGCACCTCGCTGCCCGCCACAGCAGTGATGAAATCGCCCGTGCGCATTCCTGCACGATACGCCGGACCATCCTGGCTGACCCGAAGCACTGCGACGTAGCCGCTGCTGTCATCGGTGGTGACGCCAAGCCAGGGATTGACCCGAGTTGTGCGACGTCCCTGAGCGATCAGATCCGCCTGTATCGGCTTTAAAAGATCGATCGGCACAAAGAGATTTCCGGGTGAATACACTCCGGGGGCCACCGCATCGCGCACAAATAAAGAGCCGATCCCGACAAGCTCACCTTTTTCATTGAGAAGTGCTGCACCTGCCCAGGCCGCGCTTGGCGGGAAGGTATAGATCGGCGACTCCAACAAGTACTCCCAGCTTCCCGCAAAAGGCCTTCGGGACACCAGTTGGGTTGCAGCTCCAGGGCCAAGGCCCTCGAAGGGCAACACAATCATCAGCTCTTGGTCTGCAAGGGCAGACGATGATCCGATGCTGATCGGTTTTAACTTAATTGGCAGTATTGGCTTTAGTAACGCGAACCCAGTGGCATGATCGAATCCCACCACCTTGGCCGGGTACGTCGCCCCCGTAGGCAGGGTCACATCGACCTGCTCGGACTCAATTACGAGGTATCCGATCGTGAGAATGTGGCCATCTGTATCAATGACCACCCCAGACCCGAAGCGGTTTCTGCCCAGCGTGGCATTCGAGCGGGCATCTTCTACCGCACGGCTCTGCACCGCCACAACAGAATCGCGCAGCGCCATGAGGGGATCGACTGCCGCCGGCTGAGCCCGAAGCGGCAGCGCGATCACCTGAAGGCCCATCAAGGCCATGAACATCAGCAATGCGGCGCGGCACATGCCAGCTATTGTTCTCCGGCAGGACTTTTAAGGTCAAGGTCCTGGGCCTGAACCAGAAGAATCAGAAGAGTCAGAGCCACTGGCCAGGTAGGGATATCCGAGCACAGACCCGGCCATAAGGTCCATTGCATAGTAATGTTCTCTCATGGACAGCCCCCTCGTGCTCATTGCCCTTGCTGTGCTGCTGGTCGCCGCAGTGGCCATGGCCGTGCACCATGCAGAGGTCGTGGCTCTCAAGGTCGGTGAACCCTACGGCACTCTGATTCTTGCGGTCTGTGTAACGGTGATCGAGGTGGCGCTGATTGCCGCCGTGATGCTCTCCGGCAATGCGGGCAGCGAGACGATTGCGCGGGATGCGGTATTCGCTGCCATCATGATCGTGGCCAATGGGGTCGTGGGGATTTCGATTCTTGCCGGAGGTATCCGACATCACGAACTGGCCTTTCGAATCGAGGGCTCAAACTCGGCGCTCACGGTGCTAATTGCCCTTGCAACCCTGACACTTGTGCTGCCGGGATTCACCACCAGCTCGGCCGGACCAACCTATATCAATAGCCAACTGATATTCGCCGGAATCTGCTCATTGGCGCTATATGGAACATTTGTGTTTATTCAGACCGTTCGACACCGGGACTACTTCCTGCCCGTCGAGTCCACAGATCTGGCCAATAAGACTGTTCATGTGCCACCGCCCTCTCGTCAGCGGGCAGCACGCAGTGGAGCGCTACTTCTCGGGTCTCTGATTGTGGTGGTCGTACTTGCCAAGGCGCTCACTCCAGCAATCGAGCAGCTTGTGACTGGCTTGGGTGCCCCGAAGGCATTGGTGGGCGTGATGATTGCCGCTCTGGTGCTCGCACCAGAGAGCATTGCAGCCATTCGGGCAGCGCTTGCAAACCGGCTGCAGACAAGCCTTAACCTTGCGCTCGGGTCGGCCCTGGCCAGTATCGGGCTCACCATTCCGACCGTGGCCGTGCTCTCGATCGTTTTTGATCGGCCACTGACCCTGGGAATTGGTCCCGTTGACATTATTCTCTTGGTGCTCACCTTATTGGCCAGCATTACAACGATCGCACGCGGCAAAACCGCTGTGCTTCAAGGGGCGGTACACCTGATGATTTTTCTGGCGTATCTGTTTTTGACCATCGTCCCCTGAGCCCACAAGACTTTCGGATTCGTTTCACAACAGATGGCGCACATTCTTATCACGGGACATAGCCGGGGGCTTGGCAGCGCGATTGCGGAGCAACTGCTTGATCTTGGCCACCATGTCTTGGGCCTTTCCCGAAATCCGCACCGCCGGCTCGGCAAACCTCATGCGCAACAGTTTCGCGAACTCTCTGTTGATCTCGGCCAGCCGCAGGCCTTAAGTGCGTTTCTGAGCACATCCATTCTGGAAGACTTTTTCAGATCAGCAGACCAGGCCCTACTCATTAACAACGCGGGATTGCTGACACCGATCGGGCCCGCAGGAACACTGCCTCAGGAGCGCATTCTTGAGTCCGTTACGGTCAATATCGCTGCAGCGCTCGGCTTGGCAAATCAGTTTATTGCGACCACAGCGGCGTGTGCGGATCGGCGCATCGCGCATATCTCCAGCGGCGCAGGCCGCAGCCCCTATGCCGGCTGGGGCGTCTATTGCGCCAGCAAGGCGGCCTTGGATCACCACGCACGCTGCCTCAATCTGGAGCTCCAAGGCCGTTGCCGCGTGGAGAGCATTGCCCCCGGCATCATCGACACCGGGATGCAGTCCCAGATCCGTGCTGCATCGTTAGAACAATTTCCGATGCGCCCAAAGTTTGATCAGCTCAAAGAAACAGGCAGCCTGGCGCCTGCCGAGGGCGTGGCAAAGAAACTCATCGGCCATCTGTTCAGTGATGCATTTGGCGATTCGCCCTGCTCTGATCTAAGAGACTTTTAACACTGTGGATGACTGCTCCAGTATGAGTCGGCGGGCGCGGGCAATCCCCTTGTAGTCGATGACCGATTCAGACATGGATTGCAGGGACTGAATCAGCAAATCCCGTCGTCCCGGCGCTGCAAGCACATCTGTCAGGCGGGCCACGAAGACTCGAATCAGAAATAAGCAGGCGAACCCCGCAAGCGGGACCGTCACCTGACGTTCACAGCGAAACCAGAGCTGATCAACACGTGACACATCGGCAAGCGTGTCGGCCCCTGGCTGCCGAGACAGCACATCATTTCCCGCAAGAGTCCAGACATAACGCACAAAGGGCCCTTTTTCGAGCATCGCTTCCGACATCGCAGGGGTTGCCCGTTGAAGCGCATCGTTTTCAGCGACTGGCTGATGAATCTGGATCATTGATTGGCCGAGCTTTTCCTCGGGAGACCAGCCGCTGGGAAAGGCTACCGACATCAGTACCGCACGCAGATCGCCGTTTGCCCCTGGTCGCATCAGAACAAAATCTTCCTGCACGCTCAGCGTGAGGGCGGAAAAAAACTCCTCCGAATTCCGCGCCCGAAATCCACCAAGCCAGCGAAAACCGCCGTGATGGTCAATCGGTCCATGATCAGCCGCTACTGCATCCTGCACAAGCCCGGCCAACTGCTCGAGCATCGATGCGCTAAGCCCCGCAATCGCAATGGGTAGCCTGGCCTGGCCCATTAGCCAATGTTTCTGCGCAACCCATTGCGGCCAGAGATGATCCTCGATCCATAACGGGGCTGTTCCTAATTTCACTAAATCAGGCCGAACCCGAAATACGGGCTCCACGGGAAAAGGAACTTCGGCCCGATGGGGCCAGCCGCCCAGATCGGTCGGGCCCGCCGGTGCCTGCGGAAAGCTTGCCAGAGGGGCAAAAGCTGAGATCTGGGTCGATATGGGCATAGTGCGCTGCGCCTCATTAGGGCAAATACGGAGGATGCCTCATGTTAAAAAGACACCTACACTTTGGCCTGAAAAATTCTCTCCATTTTTAACAAAAAAAGGCAAAAATTCATGAGTAAACTCAGCCGCCTATTGTCCTGCCTGTTCGCGCTCTTGCTGGGCGCCACCGCGGGCGTTGCCCTTGCTGATAGCCAGCTCGGCGATGATAAGTACCGTCCGAATGTCGGCCAAGAGGGCAAAGATGTCATTTGGGTGCCCACAAACGATGAACTGGTCGGGAAGATGCTGGAGACAGCCAAAGTCACCGCGACCGACGTTGTGTACGACCTAGGCTCAGGCGATGGACGCATCCCCGTTACGGCAGCCCGACAGTTTGGGGCGCGCTCAGTCGGCATCGAGTTCAACCCCGAGATGGCCGCATTGGCCCGTCGTAATGCCCAGCGCGCCGGGGTTGCCGATAAGGTGAAGATCATTAACGGCGACATCTTCAAAGAAAATTTCACCGAGGCCACCGTGGTCACGATGTATCTTCTCCCTGATCTCAACCTTCGCCTGCGTCCGATTATTCTGAAAATGAGGCCAGGCACACGTGTGGTTTCTCATGCCTTTGATATGGGCGATTGGGAACCTGATCAGAAAATTGAAACAAGCCGAGCCACCGGCTACTACTGGGTTGTGCCGGCCGATGTTGCCGGCGATTGGGCCATCGAAGGCCTTGAGGGAAATCCCAAGGCAACCTTGAAGCTTTCACAGCGCTACCAGCGCGTGGGCGGCATTCTCACCATCGGCCAGACAAGCCAGCCGATTCTGGGGGCGCAGCTCGATGGCAGCCGACTCTCTTTCCGTTACCTCTCCGCTGGCGGCACGCTACATACCGTAAAGGCCGTGATTAAGGGCAATGCCCTAGAGGCGGAGCATCAGAGCGGCTACTCTTATTCCCAGGTAAAGGGCACACGCCGCTAGGCGTTGCCCACGCATGTGAATTCAGCAGCAACGCCGCAGCGAATGCTGCGGCCCCTGGGGGCCGTTGCGATCATCGTCGGCATCGTCATCGGTGCCGGGATCTTCAAGACACCGTCAATGGTGGCATCGGTCACCGGTGATATCGGCTGGCTTGTTCTCATCTGGTGCGCGGGAGCGATCATCTCTCTTGCTGGTGCGCTCTGTTATGCAGAGCTGTCCACTGCCTATCCCCATGCCGGGGGTGATTATCATTTTCTAAGCCTCGCCTACGGCAAAAACATTTCGTTTCTATATGCCTGGGCAAAGGCCATGGTCATTAACACTGGGTCAATCGCACTATTGGCATTTGTGTTTGGTGACTACATGAGCAAAGTAATTCCTTTAGGCGATGGATCTTCAGTGATCTGGGCGGCAGGAATCATCGTGACACTCACATTGATCAACATTATTGGATTGCATATCTCTTCACATCTGCAATCTGTTCTGACCGGACTCGAAATCACCGGACTTGTGGTGATTATTATTGCCGGCTTTTTCTTCACCGCCCCGGTCGGCCCCCAGCCAGATGCATTCTCGGCAACACCGCCGATTGGATTAATGGGGCTGGCCTTGGTCTTTGTGCTGCTGACCTTTGGTGGCTGGAACGAGGCGGCCTACATCTCCTCAGAGGTCAAAGGCGGAGTGAAAACAATTGTTCCGGTGATTATCGCGAGCCTGCTGCTCATCACCGTGATCTACCTGTTAGTGAATCTGGCCCTGCTTTCAGGCCTGGGTATCAAGGGGCTGGCGGACAGTAAAGCGCCGGGTGCAGACCTGCTGAAGGCAGCCTTCGGTCCCTTGGGTGAAAAAGCGATTGGCGTCTTTGTCGCCGTCGCAACACTCACCAGCATCAATGCCACTCTGATCGTTGGCGCTCGGGCCAACTATGCGCTCGGTAAGGACTGGCCGACGCTCAGGTTTCTTGGCAGTTGGCAGGCCCATCGCGGATCGCCCACGGCCGCCTATGTCTCCCAGGGCGCGATTAGTCTGGCCTTGGTCGCATTTGGTGCACTCCAAACCAGTGGGTTTGAGTCGATGGTGGAATTCACCGCCCCCGTGTTTTGGAGTTTTTTATGCCTTGTGGGCATTGCAGTCTTTGTACTTCGGGTCAGAGACCGTGGCGCCCATCGGCCGTTTCGCATTCCGCTATATCCCCTGACCCCAATCGTATTTACGACAAGCTGCGGGTATCTCGCCTATTCGAGCGTGACCTATGCGCAAAGCAAAGGCGCCCTGCACATATCACTTGGGGTTATGCTTTTTGGTGTCGCCGCCTTGGTCATCATGATGCTCGGCGCGCGGGGTGCGCGGGCGTCTTCTGACCAGACATAAGTCGTTGCGGCGAGGACCGCAATGGGCCCTGCCCCAACCGATTGCTCGTTAGTCGATTTTTGCGCCAGAGTCTTTTACAACCTTGGCCCATTTGGTCACCTCTGCGTTAACGAGTCGACCAAAGTCTTCCGGAGACTGACCGCCGGCTTCTGCCCCCAGCGCCTTCCAGGCATCCTGCAGTTCTTTTGTCTGCAGTGCTTTCGCAACTTCTTGCTGCATCCGAACCACGATCTCTCTCGGCGTGCCTGCAGGCGCCCAAAGGGCATACCAGGTCTTGCCATCAAACCCCTTCAGGCCGAGTTCCGCCAACGAGGGCACATCGGGCAGCGCAAAAGAGCGTTTCTCGGTTGTGACGGCGATCGGCGTGAGCTTGCCCGACTTAATCTGCGGCACCGATGAGCCCAGGCCGTCAAACATCATGTCGATCTGGCCCGCCAAAAGATCTGCCATTGCAGGGCCCGCGCCACGGTATGGGATATGGGTAATAAATGTCCCTGTGGCGCCTTTAAACATCTCACCAATGAGGTGATGGGTTGTGCCGCTGCCCGCAGAGCCGAAATTCAGCTTGCCAGGACGGGCCTTCACGAAGCTTAAAAACTCAGCGTAGTTCTTTACTGGAACTCTGGAGGGATTCACGACAATGACATTGGGAACCGCAGAGACCATGGTCACGGGAACCAGATCTTTCTGAAGATCGTAGCCGAGCTTGGGGTACAGAGAAACGGCAATAGTGTGATGGACTGCACCGACAAGAAATGTGTAGCCGTCTGCAGCAGACTTTGCTGCCGCCTCAGCACCGATTGTGCCGCCACCGCCACCGCGATTGTCAATCACGATTGTCTGACCGAGTTGAGACGTCAACACCTTGCCCAATGGTCGGGCAAACGCATCCGTACCGCCCCCGGCCGGAAAGGGAACAATCAGCTTAACTGGCTTATTCGGCCATCCGGCCTGCGCAAAAGCGGGCGCGACCGACGATGACAGCAGGGCTCCCGCGCCAACAGCACCCAGGAATTTACGACGTGACACGATCGACATCATTTCTCCTCAAGCAATCAGACTGCGGTCGACGATCTCAGAAAAGGCTGGCCTTGTGCCCCCGGGAAATCCCCCGTTCAGGCCGGTGTTATGACGTGAGACCGGACGGGTAGCGGCACCCTGCATGGCATAATTCGGCCCATGTCGCGAACCGTGCAATGCATCAAACTTGGTAAAGAAGCCGAGGGCCTGGATTTTCCGCCGGTGCCCGGTGATCTTGGAAAGAAAATCTGGCAGTCAGTGTCCAAGCAGGCCTGGCAGGACTGGATTCGACATCAGACCATGCTGGTAAATGAATACCGGCTCAATCTCTCCGACCCGAAGGCGCGCAAATACCTGAGCCAGCAGATGGAACAGCACTTTTTCGGAAGTGGTGCCGAGGTCGCATCTGGCTACGTACCGCCAAGCAGTTAACCCATCGGCATGGCGAAGGCCATGCTGTAAAGCGCCGTCGGCGCTATAGCCAACGAAATTCCCAGGCAGGCCGCTCGGCCCAGGCAGATGCTGACTTAGACCTGCTTTTCGACGTCTTCAATGTCCTGGTGCCGGACATCACGGCCCTTCACCATATAGACCACATGCTCTGACATGTTCTTGGAATGGTCGCCAATCCGCTCCAGCGCCTTGGCGACAAACAACAGGTCAATGGAACGGGAGATGGTGCGGGAGTCCTCGATCATGTAGCTGATCAGAAGCCTTAAGGTATTTCTAAACTGATCATCGACCGCAATATCCTCGCGGATGACTTCCGCTAAAGACGATGAGTCATTGCGTGCGAAGCCATCCAATGACTGGTGCATCATTTTCATGACCAGATCAAACATGGCTGACAGCTCCACTCGCGGCGTGAATCGGGCATTGCTTTCATGGATGAATAACGCCATCCGAGCGATCTTCTCGGCCTCGTCCCCGATACGTTCAAGGTCACGAATCATTTTCATGCATGTGAGCACAAATCGCAGGTCATAAGCAGTGGGCTGACGCCGCGCAATCACATGGTTGCAGCGGTCATCAATATCGACCTCCATACGGTTGACCTGCTTTTCTCTGTGCAGCACATCCCGCAGTAGGGCGATATTGCCGTCATCCAAACCAGAGATCGCACTGCGGATCATGCCCTCGACCAGACCTCCCAGCTCGAGCACGCTGGTGCGGATGGCTTCAAGCTCCTTATCGAATTCCTTGGAGGTGTGCTGGGGCATCGGCTGTCCTTTGGGTGTCAACAGAGGGAGTCTAGATCAATCTTGTTTCAGTTATGTTGCAGCCGAACCACGCCCGCCGGGGATGCCACCAAGGCCAGATCCGCCCTGCGGAGGGCAAAAATCCCATTGGTCACAATCCCTGGAATCTGATTGAGGGTGCGTTCCATAGCCTCCGGATCCTCGATCTGCAGGCCCCGGACATCCAGAATTGGATGGCCGTTATCGGTCAGCACCCCTGACCGCAGCACTGGCTCACCGCCAAGCGCCCGAATGGCCCAGCTGACGGGTGTAATCGCGGACGCGATGACCTCGCACGGCAGAGGAAACCGGCCCAGGATCTCCACCCGCTTAGAGGCATCGACAATACAAATAAACCTTCGTGCAGCGCTCGCGACGATCTTCTCCTGCGTGAGGGCACCCCCACCACCCTTAATCATGCACAGACGGGCATCGATTTCATCCGCGCCGTCGATGTACAGATCCATGGGCTCTTTGAGCGCCTCTAGCCCGATGACCCGCACGCCCAAAGACTCCAGACGGGCAGATGTCCGGCGTGAGCTGGACACGGCCGCCGCCAGCCTAACCCCCGCACGCGCCAACTCATCGATAAAACAATCGACCGTCGAGCCCGTGCCGACACCCAGTATGGTTCCCTCCCGCACCTCGGCCACAGCCGCCTTCGCTACCGCAATCTTCAACGCCTGTTGGTCCGGGATCGTCATACAATGCCTTGGGTCAAATGTAGAGGAATTGTGCCATGTCTAAAGTGAAGTACGACTGCAGCAAATGCCCGGGATACTGCTGTAGTTACCCCCGAATCTCTGTCACTAAAAAAGATGTCCGCCGGCTGGCAAAGCACTTCGGCATCACAGAGGCGGCCGCCTGGAAAAAATATATTGAGCGCTACGTGGTCGAAGACGGGGAAGACAAAGGCGAAGTCGAACATATCTTGAAGCATAAGAAAGACCATATCTACGCCACGATCTGCCAATTCTTTGATCGTGATGAACGACGCTGCACCATCTACGAGGCCCGCCCAGGCGTCTGTCGTGAATATCCGGATGGCAAAGTCTGTGGCTATTACAACTTCCTGAAGTTTGAGCGCAAACACCAGGGCGATAAGGAATTCATTCCCAGCGCGTAAGCCGTGATGTCAGGCCCACTTAATGGGCCGGCATGACATCCCCGCTGGTGAGCCACTTCGGCCAGCGCTGGGCAACCCAGGCATAGAGCACGGGCAGCACAATCAGCGTAAGAACGGTTGCACTGACCAGACCACCGATCACCACGACTGCCAGCGGCCGCTGTGTCTCGGCGCCAATGCCGCGCGATAGCGCCATGGGCAGCAGCCCAAGCATCGCCAGCAACGATGTCATCAACACCGTGCGCAGTCGGGTCAGCGCGCCCTCGCGAACGGCCTCCAGCGCCGCAACCCCAGACGCAAGTCGGCCATTAAAATCCGAAACAATCACCACCCCGTTTAAGACCGCCTGGCCAAACAGGGCGATAAAGCCGATCGCTGCCGAAACCGATAGCGGAATACCTGTCAGCATCAGCGCAAGAATGCCGCCAATCATCGCCAACGGGATATTCACAATAATCAAGGCCGCACTTGCCACAGAGCCAAACGCATTAAAAAGCAGCAGAAAAATCAAAAGTATCGATAAAGGAACCACCCACGACAGTCTCGCCATCGCACGCTGCTGGTTCTCAAACTCCCCCGACCAAATAATCGAATAGCCCGCAGGAAGCACCACCCGCTCCGCTACCCGATCCTGCATATCCGCTACGACACTGCCCATATCACGATCACGGATGAATACCCCGATTGCCGCTACACGCTGGCCGTTTTCCCGGCTAATGTTCATCGCACCCTCGGTCATATGAAAGCGCGAAAATTCCGCTAGAGAAATCTGACCGCCACTACTCGAGGGGACCAGTACCCGATCCAGGCTCGGCAGATCACGGGCCTCGGGCTTAAGCCGAACGACCACACTAAATTTTCGCTCTCCCTCCCACAGTTCGGTGGCCGCCTTACCCGCCAGTGATGCCTCGACCACATCCTGGACATCGGTGATGTTGATGCCGTAACGGGCGGCAGCGAGCCGGTCAATTTCAAGGCGAAACTGCGGCAAATTGCCATCGCGATCGATAAAACTCCTTCTCACGCCTTCGACGTTTGCAACCTGCTCACGCACCTGACGGGCCAATTCTTTTAACTTCGCTGTGTCATCGCCCTGCAGCTTAATCACGATCTGGCCATCAATCTGGGAGATGCTCTCGAGTACGTTATCCCGGATCGGCTGGGAAAATGTCGGCTCAATGCCGGGAATATGCGCGAGCGCAGATTCCATTTCTCGAATTAAACTATCTTTATTGAGCCCCGAACGCCACTGCTGTGCGGGCCTCATCTCGACATAAAACTCTGCCGAACTGAAAATCTTTGGATCAGTACCATCATCCGGCCGCCCTACCTTCGAAATCACGGTGGCCACCTCCGGCACTTGCCTGAGTGTTTCGCGGATCATGCGCGCGGATCGTGCTGACTCCTCGGGCGATACCGAGGGGGGTAACGACACATTCACCCAGATCGACCCCTCGTTGAGCTCTGGCAGAAACTCACTTCCCAGCTGCGAGGCGACAACACCCGCCATGAGAATCGCGCCGATTGCAAGACCAAATACCTTCTTGCTCTGACTCAGGCTCCAGTCGAGCGCCCGGGCGTAATGCTTTTTAAACCACTCAACAACGCGGTTGTCATGCTCTGGAACCTTGCGCAAAAACCAGAAACACGCCAACGGCACAAGTGTGAGCGAAAGAATCAGTGAGCCCACCAGCGCAGAACTCACTGTCCAGGCCATCGGGGAGAAAATCCGGCCCTCGTGTCGCTGGAGCGTGAAAATGGGGATGTGGGCGACGATGATGATCAGCATGGAAAATAAGGTGGGCCGGCCCACCTCTGTGGCCGCCTTCAAGACCGCAAAGCGTCTTAGCCGGGAGATCTCAATTCGCCTTTTTCCAAGCTCGCCTAGCCGCCGAAAAATGTTCTCCACCACAATGACGGCCCCATCGATGATGATGCCGAAATCCATTGCACCCAGCGAGAGCAGGTTGGCAGGAATTCCCACAAAGGTTAGCCCAAGGAAAGTGGATAGCAGTGCCAGGGGGATGATCGAGGCAACAATCAAGGCTGCACGAAGATTGGTCAAAAACAGCAACAACACCACAACCACCAGGACCGCACCTTCGGTCAGATTGGTAAACACAGTAGTTAGGGTTTTATCAATCAGCCATGAACGGTCGTAGTAAGGCTGGATCTCCACCCCCTTGGGCAGCTGCATACGGTTAATAAATTCGATTTTTTCCTTAATTCCCGCAAGCACCATCGATGGGTTCTCGCCCTTTCGCATCACCACAATTCCATTGACCATGTCATCGAGATTGCCGTCAGGGCCCGTCTGACCAACCGCACCCTGAGCAGGTGCCCCCCCTTGCCGCACGGACGCGATATCTCTAACCAATACCGGTGTTCCCCTATTGGCAAGGACGACGATATTGGCAATGTCTGCCGAGGACCGAAGCTCGCCGAGAGATCGAATCAGGTATTGCTGGTTACCGTGGCTGACCGCACCACCACCGACGTTTGCACTGGCCCGAGACAAGGCCTCGAACAGCTGCGGCAAAGTGATCTTGTAGTCCCGCATCTTGGCAAGATCAGGATTGACCTCATACTGCTTAACGGTACCGCCCATGGTGACCACATCCGCCACGCCCGGCACTCGGCGTAGATGCCGCTCCACCACCCAATCCTGGAGCGTCCGCAGATGCTGCGTGGAGTACCCTTCGCCCACCAAACGAAAACGAAAAATCTCTCCAATTGCAGTCTGGGGAGGCTGGATTCTTATCTCGGCCCCTCTGGGCAGGCTGACATTTTGTAGCCGTTCATTCACACGCTGGCGGGCCAGCTGATCGGAAGGCCGATCGTTGAAGGTCATCACGGTGTACGACAGGCCAAACTGGGTATGGGAAAACAGTCGAACCGAATCAGGTAGCCCGGAGAGCGCGACCTCGATGGGCAGGGTCACCTGACGCTCCACTTCCTCGGCTGCACGTCCCGGATACAGCCCGATCACAGTCACCTGGGTATCCGAGACATCCGGAAAGGCCTCAATCGGCAGATTCTTAAATGCAATCAGCCCCGACACCACCAGGACCAAAAGCCCAAGCAAGACCAGCAGCGGCTGATGAAGCGCGACAAATACGATGCGTCGAATCAAGGCTTGCTTCCCTGGGGCGTGCCGGATTCAGGGCGTGCACTCGCAGAACGCAGCAAGATCTGCTGCATGTACAGATTGCCATCCGTTACGACACGCTGATTGATCTCTAGCCCCATGACAATCGTGCGGCCCGCAATCTCGCGGATGACTCGAATTTCCTGCCGCGTGTATTTCGTCTCAGAGTTTTGAATGAACACGTAGCGTTTCTCGCCCACCAGAAACACGGCAGTGGAGGGAATCGAAAATAGCCGATCGGCGGCCCCAGACTCCAGTCCGACAGGAAGGCTAACCGTGACAAACATCTCCCCTTTTAACTGTCGGTTCTGGTTAGGAACAATTCCTCTTAGGCGAAATGTTCGGGTCACCGGATCTAATGACTCAGCAAACTGCACCACTGATCCCGAAAACGGCTGATCAGGAAACACCAGCGAGCTCACGCTGATAGGAAAAGGCACCCGTACGGGCATGATCTGTCGAAGATCCAGTTCTCCCAGATCAATCCATACCCATAGCTGCGACGGGTCGGTAACCAGAAACAAGGCGGTAGATGACTCCTGATCTGCACGAATCTCCTGCCCTGGATTAATCGACATCTCCGCAACCACACCTGCAATCGGTGAACGCAGAAGAAAAAGCCCCCCTGCGCTGTCCGTTGGATCAGCGCTGGCAGGCTGCGACCGCATAAATTCCGCCTTTGCGCGTTTATGCTCATTCTCGGAAATTTGTAATTCACGCTGGGACAAGATGCCCGCCTTAAACAACAACCTGGCCCGCTGAAGACTCGACTCTGCAAGCTGATAATCGGCCTCGGCCCGGGCATACTCGCTGGACTGAATCTCTGCTAAAGGCTGACCCATTTGCACGCGATCGCCGACTTTCACCAGAGAACGAATGACACGGCCATTAAAGGGTGATCGAACACGGCTGGTACGGTCCTCCGCCCAGGCAAGGCGGCCAGGAAACCCAGTCTCAATGAGGGCTGCCGCATCAACCGATTCTGTCCGTATGCCATCTGGTCGCTGATGAAAAGTAATAGCACTCTCATTGACAGTCGGCGGAATACCCGGCCGGACCCGCTTATCCTCCTGTTTGAGCCAGAAGATTCCGCCGACCAGAATGACTGCAAAAATCGACCACGAGAGCATCAGGCGCCAACGTAGCTTCAGTACCTGAGATAAGGGTGTAAATGGGTTTGAATGTGGGTCCACGATCGGGTTCTCGCCAGGCAAGGTCACGGCTGAGTTTCAGGAATGCCAACAAACCGGAATACCGGGTCATCGGCCTGGGGGGAAATTCGCAGCAAGGCCCTGGCCAGGGCATCTGATTTTTCATACTGAAGACGTGCCTCAAGCGTATCAATCTGAAGTAATCGATAAACGCGCAACGAATCCAGCATATCGAGCAGGCTAATGGCCCGCTGCTCATAAGCCAGACGAATGCTAGACGATAATCGTTCGCCCAAGGGGACGGCATGGTCACGCAGGCGCCGCCAACGGTTTAATGCAATGCTTCGCTCTTCTAAAAGCGTTGTCTGCTGAGTGTTGGCCTGCTGCTCCAAACGCTCTCGCTGCAGCAACGCCGCTGCAAACTCGGCCTCTGCCCTTGCAAGCTCACCCTCATGCCGATGCCAGGCATAAAGCGGAATCGATATCGAAAGGCCATAAGTGTTTCCATCGCCAGCAGGCGCAGGGTAACGATCGGCCTGAACACCAACGGATACATCGCGTGTGCCAAGCTGCCGGGCAAGTTCACGTGCAGACTTGGCCTGCTCGACCTGGGCCTGGGCAGCCGCAATTTCGGGTCGGATCGCCAGTACATCGGGCGAGGGGAAGTCGCCCTGCAATGCCGGCCAGGGACCCTCTATGGCGAGATCTGTTGGCGGACTCGGGATCGCCAACACAAAAGACAATAACTGCTGTACTCGGATTCGATCGGCGCGTGCCTGTGCCTGGTCGTTTTCGATACGCTGCAGATCAATTACCACCCGGCTGTAATCTGCCTGGGCAATGTCACCCGCCTCGAGTCGAATTCTTGACACCTCCTCGATCCTTCGAAAGTCGACCAGCACCGACTCCAATAACGATTCACGCTGGCGGGCAGCCCAAAGCTCACTCCAGGCATGGGAGAGTGCCAATAACGCCAGGCGGCGCGTATCAGCAGCCTGCCAACGGCTCGCCAGCAAGCCGCTCTCGGCGCGTGAAATACGCAGACCACGTTTGCCGCCCCGCTCAATCAACTGATCGATCCGCGCCAGCCAATCAATCTGATAGTCCTGGTTCGGCCCCCTTACACCCCGCTGCGGATTAATGCTGGCGGCACCAAAGGAGGCCTGAGGATTCGGGATCTGGCCGGCGATAACTCGGTCGGCGCGGGCTGCATCAAGGGCGGCTGTTGCAAGCCTGATCTCAGGATTGCAGCGCACCAGGCGCTCAACCGCGCCCGCCCACTGAATTGGACCGGATACGGGCGTACCGCAGCCGGGCTCAGCATGAACGGACCCCGCCCCCACCGCTGTGCAGAGCCCCAGCCATAACGCCAATCGGCGTGCAATTGCACCGAAGCGCTTAATCTCCATTCGGCAACCCTAAGCCGTTAAACTTTCAAAGTCCTTTCAGCATGAGTCAAATCCCACCACTTCGGCCGCCTTTTGGCGTGCAACCATGCCTGGCGAAACCATACTAGTTATTGAAGACGATCCCCAGATTGCACAGGCAATGGGCTACCGGCTATCCGCAGAGGGGTTCTCCGTGATTGCCGCCTCCGACGCGACAAGCGCTGACCGCCAGCTTGAGTTGGTGACCCCCGATCTGGTCATTCTGGACGTAGGACTTCCGGGAGAGGATGGCTTTAGCTGGCTAGATCGACATGCGTTGCTCACAAAGACACTTCCAGTGCTTATGCTGACCGCACGCGGCAAGACAGAGGACAAAGTCAAGGGACTGCGGCTCGGTGCGGATGACTATCTCACCAAGCCGTTTGAGTTTGCCGAGCTCCTGGCGCGAATTGACGCCATTTTGCGACGGCGGCCCAGCCAATCTCATCCGACCACCCAATTCGGCAATCTCATTATCCGACACGACGCAAAACGGGTATTCATCAATGAGCTGGATATCGATCTATCCCCACGGGAATACCATGTGCTGACGGTCTTGGCGGAACAGCCCCAACGGGTGATGAGCAAATCTCAGATTCTTCAGCGGCTTGCCGACCAGGATTTGAAAGCTGCGGATCTGAATGACTCAACCATTGAAGTCATTGTTCACCGGATCCGAAAAAAATTAGAGTTGGCCAGCGTAGAGATTGAGACCGCCAGAGGTTTTGGCTACCTTTTAAAGCCTACCCCGTTGCCTTCTTCACACTCATCTACGCCATCTTCCTAACGTGCGCTCTGCCCCTAGTCTGAGATCCCTACTGCTTCTAAGGCTGCTGCCGATCCTGCTCGGCGCCATGCTGATCTCCGGCGCACTGTCTTATTTTGGCGCAAAGTATTACGTGAACCAGGCGTTTGATCGGGTTCTGGTCGATACGCTCAATGGCATCTCGAGCCGAATCCTGATTAAGGACCGTCGGCTTGTCTTTGATTTTCCAGAGGCGGCACAGAAGATATTTGAGTGGGATATTGACGATGCAGCCTATTTCAGAATTGAAAGCCGAAAATCCGGCCATATCGCTGGCCAGACCGATCTGGAATTAACGCTGCCTGCAATCTCATCGCGGGCGACTACCACTACGATGAGAGACAGCACCTATCGGCAACGAAAAATTCGTGTGGCCATGACGACTGTCACACCAGCGGGTTTGGACGACCAGATCCGTGTTGTCGTCGCTGAAACCACAATCTCCAGGGATGTAATGATCCGCGAGATAGCCCTGACAGTGCTGATTGCCCAGCTGGTGCTCATTGGACTGGCCGTGCTCGTGGTCTGGGTGACCATGCGCCGGGCGATTACCCCAATCTCTCAGGCTGCCCGAGAGCTTGAGCAAAGAACACAGCACACTCAAGAGCCCTTAGATGACTCGCAGATTCCCGAGGAGATTCGTCCCCTGACATCGGCACTCAATGCCCTGCTGTCAAGACTTCATCAGGCACTCGCCCTTCAACGGCAGTTTGTCGCCGATGCGGCCCATCAGCTGCGTACACCTCTTACCGCACTGCGGCTGCACCTGGAAAATGCCCGGCTCGCTAAGGATAAAGCCGATATTCAGCCCATGCTCGCCCAGGTACAGATCGCCGCCAGTCGCGCAATCCGAGTTGCCCAACAGTTGCTTACGCTGGCCGAATCTGAAGAACGGCTTTTAAGGGGAGACAAAGATACGTTCAACGTATCCGTGCTGCTGATCGAGATGAAAAATCTCTGGGAGCCGCAGATCTTAAAAAATAGAATGCAGATTCTGATTGATTCAAAGCGTGCGGATCCCCTTCCCGGCCATGACATCTGGCTGAGCAGCAGCCGAGATCTGATCGTCCAGATCCTGGATAACCTGATCGATAATGCGCTGCGCTACTGTCCAAGTGGCTCTACGATCAAATTGTCTGCGGAACAAATATCAGACGACAGTATTCAAATTGTTGTGGAAGACAATGGCCCAGGAATTCATGAATCCGAACATGCCATGGTGATTCGGCGCTTCTACCGTGGCGACCAATCCCCCAACAATGCACAGCAGGCGGATAGCCCGGGCAGCGGACTAGGGCTTGCGATTGCCCATGAGATCATGATGCGTCTGGGTGGCAAGCTTCAGATAACAACCGCAGCATCGGGCCAAGGAGCTCGAATCGAACTGATATGTCCACATCATTAATTTGATGCAATTAACTCGCAGAGCCCAAAATGCTTTGCATACCGGGGATGGAGCTTGGCGAGATCAAGCAACATGAGAAAGTCTGCGGTATTGAAGTCTGGGTCCCAGCTAGGCTCGGAACAAATCACCGCACCCATGCTCAGATACGCTTTTAGTAATGGAGGCTCATTGAAATGCTCCAGCGGCGAAATGGACTCCAACGGCAATCGAGTACGAGGATATGCCTGTAACGCGGGGTCAATCTCGGCCTTACGCTGAACATGCTGCCACAAACTTACCGCCTGAGCACCACCATCCCGCATGCTGACACTAGCGCATCCAATCAGATAACGACAGTGATGTCGCCGCATATACCGGGCAATCGCCTTCCACAACAGCATAATGACCGCACCGGTCCGGTGATCCGGGTGCACACAAGAGCGGCCTAGCTCGACAAGATCTAGAGCAAACCGTTGCAGCCGAATAAGCGAGAATTCACGCTGACTGTAGTACCCACCTATTTTCCTCGCCTGCTCTGGCAACAAAATGCGGTAGGTCCCCACAACCCGCATCGAGTCCCGATCTCGCACGATGATGTGATCACAATAGTCATCAAATTCATCCTGGTCGAGGCCCTTTTCCGGCCCGTGAAACACGGCTCCATATTCCTCGGAAAACACTTGAAATCGAAGCTGCTGAGCATCTCGAACCTCATCAACAGAGCACGCAAGCGAGACCCGATACGATTCCGTTTCGATCGCGAAGGAAAGGTCAGTCGGGGGAGAGCTCGCCCAAGCAGGTACAAAAAAATGCGCTTCCGACTTTGTTAGACACCGTTGAATCAACATTTCAGTCATTGGTTGATTACCTCGTTAGTGGGGTTAACCTCTCTGATTGACGCTCTTGAGCCTCGAGCTCTGACTTCAAAGGAACTAATGAGTCATAAAACTGCTTTGTCGCCAGCTCCCAAGTAAATGTTTGCGCATGAGATATCGCCTTTACACGCGGGATCTTCAGGGCAGAAAGACATGCCTGACGCAGATCCGGATCCAACGCACCCGCCCCGCTATTCCCAATAACGTCGATAGGCCCGACAACGGGATATGCAGCAACGGGGAGCCCACACGCCATTGCCTCAACCATGACAAGTCCAAAGGTATCAGTCTTACTCGGGAACACGAATACATCCGCGCGACTATAGAGGTCCGCAAGGTCCGGCTGTGAGAGCACACCTGTCCAGCGCGCATCGGGGTACCGACGTCTTAATTCAGCGCCTAACGGCCCCTCGCCTGCAACCCATTTGACCCCGGGAAGATCAAGCTCAAGAAACGCTTCGATGTTCTTTTCCACAGCAAGCCGACCCACGTAGATAAAGATCGGACTCGCTAGATTTGGCGACTGTTGAGGACATCTCGGAAAAAAGATGTCATGGCTTACACCCCGCGTCCAATAGGTCAGATTTCCAAAGCCTCGGGCATCGAGCTCCTTCATCAGGGTCTCCGTCGGCACCAATACAGCCGAGGATGGCCTGTGAAAGACCCGAAACAGACGATAGAGCCAGCTGACCGGGATTCCGATCCGGGCGTTCACATACTCCGGAAATCTCGTATGGTAGGCGGTGGTAAACCTCCAGCCCTGACGAATGGCTGCCCTGCGGGCAGCCCAGCCCAAAGGACCCTCTGTTGCGATATGCAACGCATCGGGTTTGATTTCAGCGATACAGCGCTCAACTCTTCGAGCGGTAGTAATTGAGAGACGAATCTCCGGATAGCTGGGGCATGGAATTGTCTTAAAAAGAGCCGGTGACACTATCTCTACCTGAACACCCATTCGGCGAAGTTGGCTAGCCGTATTCAAGAGGGTTCTCACGACACCATTTACTTGTGGATGCCAGGCATCGGTAACGATTGCAATCCGACGGGGCTTAAATTGAGAGGGCATGATCTTCGATCTCCATCCTTTGGGACTGGCGATAGGGCCAATAAACGATCTTGAGCTCACCTGAATGCGTCTCAACAAGCGCCGAAAGGCTCTCAACCCAATCACCGTCGTTGCAATACAGAACCCCATTGATATCCCGGATCTGAGGTTTGTGTATATGGCCACACACCACACCGTCATAGCCGCGCCGACTTGCCTCCGCTGTGACGATCTCTTCAAAAGAATTAATAAAAGAAACCGCGTTCTTAACCTTATGCTTTAGAAACTGCGACAAAGACCAATAAGACAGACCGAGTCGATGCCTTACCTGATTAAAGTGATGATTCAGTCTGAGAATCAGCGTATATAGGCCATCTCCGAGATGAGCCAGCCAGCGTGCGTGCTGGATAACTCCGTCAAACATATCCCCGTGCATCACCCATAGCCGGCGGCCATCCACCATCTCATGGACGGCCTCGTCGGCAATCTGAATATCGCCAAAGGCCAATCCAAGAAACTGCCGAAGAGCTTCATCGTGATTACCTGCTATATAGGTCACTTGCGTTCCTTTACGGGCCTTACGCAAGATCTTTTGAATCACATCATTGTGGCTCTGCTTCCAAAACCATCCCTTCTTAAGCTGCCATCCATCGATAATGTCTCCAACAAGGTAGAGATACTTCGACTCGTTAGCACGAAGGAAATCAAGCAGGAACTCCGCTTTACAACCGGCCGTTCCAAGATGTATATCCGAGATGAAAATTGCCCTGTAGCGACGTGGGGTTGGGTCAACGCCAATAGGCTCATGAGGCTTCATGAGCCACCACGATCACACAGAGTAGTTACAACCCCATTACAGTTTTGTGAAGAATTTTTTAAGCTTCGGGGTTCTTGGAAAATAACCGTAAAATTCGCTCATGACTTCAAACAAAAGACAGGTCGTACGAATTAGCGCTATGAGCCTGATCTTCGGCGTGATCTGTAGCGTGTCGGATCCAACAATGGCAGCCCGGCCTTTCGTTACTGATGATGCCCGACTGACGCAGGCTGGGAGTTGCCAAATAGAATCCTGGTCCCGATTCTATCGGTCAACGAACGAGTTCTGGGCGCTACCCGCCTGTAACCCAACCGGAGGATTTGAACTGACCATCGGTGCGGGCCGAGCGTTTTACCGCGGGTTTGAAACAAACGACTACATCATTCAGGGCAAGACCTTATTTCGAACACTGGAAGCGGGCAGCTTTGGCTGGGGAATCGCTGCAGGCAAGATCGCCCACCCCGCAGTAAACCCAGGCCCAAATTTACTGGGAAATCATTACATCTATATCCCCTTTTCGGCGGCAAGTCAGGACTACAAACAAGTCCTTCACATCAATCTCGGAGCGCTCAGAAATCAATCCGCCGGAGACTTAAGAGGCACGTGGGGGCTGGGGCTCGAACTGAATCAATCCGACCGGCTTCAATGGATTGCGGAAGCGTTTGGTGATCACACCAGCCGGCCCTTTGTTCAGGCCGGGGCAAGATATGCAATTCAGAAAAATCTTCTACAGATCGATATGACTCTCGGGGGGCAGTCGTATGGGCCTGTCTCCAGTCGATGGCTAAGCGTTGGGCTTCGTTATACTCCGGACGACATCTTAAGATTCCGTTAAGATCCCGTTAAGCGCCCATTTCCGCCTCCATGCTGAGAAATCTCCTGCAACTAGCGCGTCGTCGTCTGATTTCAGCCTTCCTCTACTCGATAGAGGGGTTTGGCGCAGCCTGGAAGTCTGAGGAGGCAATTAAAGTTGAAGCTTTTCTGCTGCCTTGGCTGATTGCAGCTGCGCTCTATCTCGGCGACTCTGGGACTGAGCAGGCCGTTCTGATCAGCTGCTTATTTCTGGTACTCATCGTTGAGCTTCTCAATACAGCCATTGAAAAAACAATCGACCGTATCTCAACCGAACACCACACCCTATCTAAAACCGTAAAGGATATGGGCAGCGCTGCGGTACTCGGCGCAATTTTGAATACGGTTGTTGTCTGGGTATTAGTACTCCTCTAGTTCGAAGCCATGTGGCCGATCCAGGCAAATCGTGTTCGGATTTGACAGGAGTTTTTTCTCCCTTTATATTTCGATAATATTGGAAATGTAGTACGATACTTTGATGAATAACACCCGTGCCATCACCGCCTTTATTGCGCTGGGACAGGAGTCCCGACTAAATATTTTTCGCCTAATTGTCCAACGGGGGCCGAAAGGCCTTACACCCGCGGAGATCATTGAGAAGTTAGGAATCGCAAACGCAACACTGAGCTTTCATCTCAAGGAACTCCACCGGGCCGGTCTTATTTTTGTGGAGCGACAGAGTCGGCATCTCCATTACAGACCGAATCCGGAACTGATTCAACAACTCAGTGACTTCCTTCTTGAGAACTGCTGCGCCGGAGAGCCATGCATTCCCGTAACGGCCCCCAGGAAAGTAAAGGGCTAAAAGTGAAAAAGTACAACATCCTGTTTATTTGCACACATAACTCATCTCGCTCCATCATGGCCGAAGCCTTGGCCAGCACACATACCAGCGGTCGATTTGAAGGGTACTCAGCGGGATCCTCTCCATCACATGCCGTCAATCCTTTTGCAAAAGAAATTGCGCTTACACTCGGATACCCAGAATCAAAATGTCGTAGCAAGAGCTGGGATGAATATGCCGTGTCGTCGGCTCCGCAGATGGATTTCATCATTACAGTCTGTGACAACGCAGCCGGAGAGGTCTGTCCAATATGGCCGGGCGCGCCCGTGACAGCCCACTGGGGGTTTCCCGATCCGTCCCGGGCGGAGGGTTCTGACGACGTAAAGCGTCGCGCTTTTCGCGAAGTGATGCAAGGGTTGCAGAGAAGAATCGATGCACTTGCGGCCCTTCCACTTGATCACCTGGACCAGATCAGTATCCAGTCACAAGTCAGAAAACTCGCTGGCCTATGAGTCGATTCGAGCGATACCTCAGCGTCTGGGTTGCACTATGCATCCTTGCTGGAATTGGCCTTGGACAGGTTTTCCCAGATTTGTTCAGGGCCGCCGGGGCGATGGAGTTCGCACAGATCAATCTACCTGTCGGAGTGTTGATCTGGATAATGATCATACCGATGCTAATTCGCGTTGACTTTAGGGCGCTCAGCGAATTGCGGCAGCATGTGCGCGGGGTCGGCGTCACTTTATTCGTTAACTGGTTTATTAAGCCATTTTCAATGGCTCTCCTTGGCTGGATCTTCATTGAACAGCTATTCGCTCCCCTGCTTCCAGCAGAACAGATCGAGGGCTACATCGCAGGTCTAATTCTGCTGGCAGCGGCACCATGTACAGCGATGGTATTCGTATGGAGTCGTCTTACGAATGGCGATCCTTTATTTACGCTATCTCAGGTCGCACTCAACGATGTGATCATGATCTTTGCATTTGGTCCGATCGTGGCGATCTTGCTGGGGCTCTCGTCGATCAGCATTCCCTGGGCCACTCTGGTCACCTCGGTTGTACTCTACATCGTGATTCCAGTGGTTATCGCCCAGATCTGGCGTCATGCCCTGATCATCCGGGGCGAGGAGGTTTTAACCCGCACGCTCGACCGAATGGGGCCTTGGTCCATCACTGCACTTTTAGTCACACTTGTTCTGCTATTCGGGTTCCAGGGGCAGGCAATTCTCCATCAGCCCGGAATCATTGGCCTGCTGGCGGTGCCTATCTTCATTCAAGTAATTTTGAATGCAGGGCTTGCCTATTGGCTGAATCGCAGGCTTGGAGAGAAACACGAAGTGGCCTGCCCTTCGGCACTGATTGGAGCATCCAATTTTTTCGAGCTGGCAGTCGCCACAGCGATCGGTTTATTTGGATTTGAGTCCGGCGCAGCGCTTGCTACGGTTGTCGGTGTATTGGTCGAGGTCCCTCTAATGCTGCTGGTGGTTCGAGTGGCAAATCACTCCAAGCGTTGGTACGAGCAGTCCCCAACGAATCCATAAGAGGGGCCAGAGTAGCCGCAAGGCGGAATTGACTAAGCGCACCGATGTACGTGCCGAATGATAATGGGGTGACCGATGGGACTCGAAGGCGGATTAGTCATTGACGTGCAGTGACCTCCATCGACAAATCAATAACTTAGCTAACGCTGATTGACGTGGATTTTCTCGAAAATGTCCACAAAAGTGTCCAGCAGCTTATCAAGGTAGGAATCAAATTTTCATTGATCCGGTCGGGGTGCAATTGAGTGATTTTTTACAATGGTTGGTTTTATGCTGATTTTTTACACTGTGTAACTCTTGATGGAGAGAGTAAAATTTCCAGGAAATTCTGAGAGGTGCGAGTTAGATTTTTCTGAATCTGCCCGGAAAAAATCACTACTCAAATCTGTTTCAAACCGCTAAAACTAGCCAATCAGAATCCCGTGCGACCCAGAGAATCTTTACAGCAACCCCCAAGATTAAACGCGCCCTATGTCCCTGAGTCCACCGCTAGCTTTACTCTATTCCTTTGGATTCTACGGGGCCGAGCGCACATGAATACGCATCTCAAAAATGGGCTGATAGGCGGGCTATCGCTGGCATTTCTCCACCTGTGCTGGATTATTGTGGTTGCGGCTGGGTGGGGTCAGGTGCTCATGGACTTTATTTTCAAATTCCACATGCTCAATTCGCCGCTACAGGTGCAGGCTTTTAATCCCGGGTACGCGGTCACGCTACTTGTTGTGACGTTTTCCGTGGGCTTTGTGATGGGGGTGGTAATTGCGACCTTAGGATCTTCGCTTAAGCCCCCGGCTGCCGGTTAGCACCAAACACGGGCCGCCGGAGACCCAGCGGAAGTTTGGGATCTCCACTAAGACCGAGAAACCAGCAATTGGTCAGCAATCGGGATCGGGGGCTAGAATTGGGGGTTCAGAAATCAATCCTCTTTGTATCCAGGACGTCCAGCAACAAGATGAACGGTTTTTTAAACTGCCTAAAAAGCGCGCTTGCGGCGACACTTATCGTCGTACAAGTCCTCGCGCCCTTTGTGCATGCTCATGCAGGAGAGGCAGGCCAGACCGGATTTCACCTCCATCTCGCAAATGTCGGCGATGACTCTAGACTGTCGCAAACCCTCACTGACGATAAGGCGCAGGGTAATGAAGTCACGATTGCTTCCAGCCTACCGCGAGGCCAAAAAGATGCGTCTCCGGTGTTGTACCTGGCGGATACTGCGCCACCTGGCAAATTTTTATCGATAGAGCCGGCTCCATCGGCACCAGCCATTCTCGAGAGGCTGACGGCACATCGTCGCTCTGTGGCTGGAATTTTTAATACGGAGGGTCCTCCCCCTCCGAAGCACGCACCGCCAACGATCTCCAGCTGACTAGTCTGATTAGAAAGGGGATCCCTTTCTTCGCATCAAACCGCTTGGAGATTAGATGTGCGAACTCTTTTTTTAAGTCTATGGCTTGCTACCAATATCATTTGGGGGCCAGCCGCGCGGGCCGAGCAGCCGCTTCGGCAGCTTAGTCTCACAGCCGCCCAACAGGCGGTGCTAGGGATTCAATACTCGACAGCCAGCGTTGCTGAGACCGCAAGTCTTTTGGTAAATGCCTCGGTAACCGTTCCACCCGGCAAGCAGATGTCAATTGCAGCCCCCTACGCCGGCTACATCAGCCAATTGTTTGTCGGCATCGGGGACACGGTAAAAGCGGGAGATCCCCTCGCAGTCTTTGTTAGCCCGGAAATCGGAGAGACGCGTCTACGAATGGTAGAAGCTGAGACCGAGGCCACGCTTGCTGAGGATGCCGTCGGTCGTGACCAGCTCCTTTTTAAAGAAGGCATCATCGCCGAGGTGCGCCTAAAAGCAACGATGGCCCGAGCAGAGCGAGCACAGGCTGCGCTACGCTCGAAAAAAGCTGAGGGTCGATCCTCATTTCTAAGCTTTGATGATTCTACGATCCCCAAGGATCTCGCAGCCTCCAGCGGAATTTTTCGTGCTCCCATGACAGGACAGATTCAAGAAGTGCCAGCACTCATTGGCCAAAGACTCGACCATGGAAGTCCGCTATTTAGAATCGCAGAAACAGGAGCCTTGCTTCTTGAGATCACCACTGCGGCCCCAAAAAGTAAGTACATTCGGCCCGGAGATCAGGTCTTAATTCCTTCGCGCAACGCTACCGCCACGGTTCTCGGGGTCTCAGCGGCTGTGGACACGAGTCAGTTTGCGCGGGCACGCGCCCGGGTTGATCAACGCGGCCAATTACGTCTCGGAGAATCCGTAACGGGTCTGATTCAAATTTCCCCGGTCGAAAAGAATCGACGACCACTTCTAAAAGTGCCCTCCCGGGCAATTACGTCACTCCGAGGCGCAACAGCTGTCTTTGCACAAGATCCGAAGGGGCTAACGGTGCATTCCGTCTCAGTTGTTTTTGATGATGATGAAACAGCATTTATTCGATCCGATTTGGAGCCCGGTGCCAAGGTTGCAATTTCAGGGGTTGCAGCCCTAAAAGCGCTCGCTTTCAAGGACTGAGGCGATGCTGACCAAAATCACCGAGTTTTCGCTGAAGTTTCGGTCGGTAGTACTTATCGCTGCACTTGGGCTTACGTTTGCTGGAAGTTTAGCGTGGCTAAAGATGCCAATTGATGCGTTCCCTGAGATTTCCCCAGTTCAAGTGAAAGTTATTGTCAAAGCGCCGGGGATGACTCCGGAAGAGGTCGAGCAGCGAATTGTGCGGCCGATTGAACTTGAGATGTTGAGTATTCCGCAAAAACGCATTGTCCGCTCAGTCTCTAAGTACGGGATCGCCGATATCACGATCGACTTTGAAGAGAAGGTGGATATCTACTGGGCGCGACAGCAGGTCACCGAGCGACTCAATCGAATTCTCAGTGAATTACCCGCAGGAGTTTTTGGAGGCCTTGCGCCTATCTCGACGCCGCTTAGTGAAATGTATATGTTCACCGTCGAAGGTCATGCCTCTTTGAGTGAGCGTCGTCGCATTTTAGACTGGGTAATTCGGCCTGAGCTACGAACCATCGCTGGGGTCGCAGATGTCAATAGCTTGGGGGGCGAAGTTGCCAGTTTCGAGGTGATTCCGCAGGCCGCCCGAATGGCAGGCAAGGGGGTCTCGATGCATTCTTTGCACGAGGCGCTTCGCGCAAACAACACCAACGATGGCGCCGGCAGGCTAGTTACTGGCGAGGAGCACCTCGTCGTTCGCGTTGAAGGCGCGATCCGAAGCCTCGATGATTTACGCCAGGTACGCGTCAAGCGCAACAGTGGAAACGGCTCTGTGGCCCTTGAGGATATTGCAACAATCCGCAGTGGCGCTCTCACCCGTTACGGCTCTGTAACTGCCGATGGAAAAGGCGAAACGGTTCAAGGCATTGTCTTGGGTCTCCGCGGTGCGAACGCAAGGCTTTTAGTCAAAGACGTGGAAAAACGCCTGAAGGAATTAGCGCCGCGCCTACCCGAGGGAATGTCGATTCGGACCTTTTATGACCGGGGAAAGCTCGTCTCTGAGGCGGCACAGACCGTCATTCAAGCCCTCATCGAGGCAGCAGTTCTGGTGGTTGTCGTGCTGTATTTGCTGCTCGGGCGTTTAAAAACAGCTCTGCTGGTGTCAGCCACCTTGCCGCTATCAATCCTGGGCACCTTCATCGTGATGAATAGCCTTGGCATCACTGCCAACCTTATGAGTCTTGGTGGGCTTGCAATCGGGCTAGGGATGCTAATTGATGGCGCCGTTGTGATTGTCGAGAATATTGAAAGCCGACTGGCTGAATCCGATGCGAAGTCAGAGGTCGCCCGAAGCGCTTTGATTCTTGATGCAACAAAAGAAGTCAGTAAACCGATATCTGCGGGCATTCTTATTATCGCCTTGGTTTTTGTGCCCTTGCTGAGCCTTGAGGGCTTAGAGGGCAAGCTCTTCACGCCCGTTGCGGCCACAATCGTAATCGCGCTTCTCTCCTCCTTGCTAGTTGCTTTTACCGTAGTTCCAGTACTAGCACTTATGCTTCTGACGTCTGGGCATGACGCCACGCCCGTTGTAATGCAGAAAATTCACAGTGAATTTCTAAAGATTCGCAGCTATGCATGGCAGAGAACACGGAGCTTGTATGCGGTCTCACTTGCGGCACTCATTGCCGCTGCGATCGGATTTATGGTAATTGGAAAGATCTTTCTTCCGACGCTTGATGAGGGCGATGTTCTGATCCAAGTACAGAAAATCCCGTCAATCTCGCTTGAGACATCGACGTCTCTGGATACGAAAATTCAGCAGGAGATACTCGACAAAGTCCCTGCCATCAAATCCATTGTTGCCCGGACAGGCTCAGACGAGCTTGGGCTTGATCCGATGGGTTTTAACGAAACTGACATGTTTTTAGTGCTCAATTCAAATCAAGGTTGGTTCTACTCAAAACAAAAAATTATCGATCAACTACGCACAATTTTAGATCAGTTTCTGGGGGTTTCTTACGTATTTACCCAGCCCATTGAGATGCGCATCTCTGAGATGCTCACGGGCGTCCGAGGCGATATCGCAATAAAAATATTTGGTGACGATCTGGCCGTGATCAACGACTCGGCAATAAGAATCTCATCCACCGTAAGTACCATTCGGGGTGCCGATGAGGTGCTCGCTCCGCGACCCGAGGGAATACCGTATTTGAATTTCAAAATAAACCGAGCACTTGCTGGCCAGGCGGGGCTGTCGGTCGAGGACATTCAGCAACGCCTAAGGGCGCAGCTAGAGGGCCAAACAGTCGGTGTTGTTCTAGAGGGCTCTGTTCGGACCCCCCTAGTCGTCCGCGGCAGTGAGGCTGTAAGAAATAGCCCTGCAAGTCTAAAAGAACTGACTATTACTGGCTCCGATGGACGCGCCTGGCCGGTATCGTCGCTGGTTGAATTTAGTCAGCAGGATGGACCGGTTCGGATTGATCATGAGCAAAGTCAGCGTTATGCAACGGTGCAGGTCTCGGTCCGCGGCCGAGATCTTTCGTCGTTCGTCGCCGAGGCACAGGGCGCTGTCAGTGCGCTCACGCTCCCCAAGTCTCTAAACATTGTCTGGGGCGGACAATTTGAGAACCAGCAACGGGCAACCAAACGGCTGGCTATCATCGTGCCCATTTGTCTTGGTATGATTTTCATGGTGCTAATGCTCACGCTCGGCTCGGCCAAGCATGCAGGTATCGTAATGCTCAATGTGCCTTTCGCACTAATCGGCGGAATTCTTGGGCTCGGACTCTCAGGACACTATCTCTCGGTGCCCGCTATCGTCGGATTCATCGCCTTACTAGGCATCGCAGTGCTAAACGGTCTAGTACTCGTTAGTCATCTCAATGAACGTCAGCGACTCGGGGAGTCGGTTTTAGAAGCGATCGAGCGGGGCACCGAGCGGCGGCTGCGGCCGGTGGTAATGACTGCGATCATTACCGCGCTTGGAATGCTGCCTTTGCTCTTTGCAAGCGGGCCCGGCTCGGAGGTCCAACGGCCCCTTGCCATCGTTGTACTGGGTGGCCTTATCAGCTCTACCCCCCTTACCCTGATTCTGATGCCGCGGATTTATGCGTTTCTCGGAGGCATAAACTTTAGCCCACTATCCAAATCTCCGAAACCCGGCCTCTAAACAAAATCGGGGTTGGAACTAGGACGGGCTTAAAAATTAAACTTTCAAATGTGGGGGCAAAAATCGTTCAGGTGCGCGGTTTTTGGCGCAATGAGCCTAGACTTTTTTACCGCCCTTCCCGTCCTGAGAGACTATCGTTTCTGTATTTCATATCATGGAAAAAGTCTACGTTTATAACAAACGAATTAGGCGCGCGGTTTTCAGTTCATTTCCCCTGGACTTTTTAACCCCCCCCTACCCCTTTCCGCCGCGCTAGCAATTTAATCGGCCGCATTACGCACCCGACGCCGCACCTCCCAGCCGGTGTGTTCAGCAATCAAGGCCGCTGCTTCGCGCTCGCCGACCTGACCTTTACGCCGCTGCATCCTTCCCATCTCGTAATCCATTCCTAGTTAATTTCGAGGGGGGGGTGATGGGGGTGATAAGGGGTGATGTTTCAGCCATCTCTATATATTTCGCAGACTGCGAAATTCCTACGTTGGGTTGGAACATCACCCCTTATCACCCCCATCACCCCCCTATTTCGATAGTTTTTCGAAAAAATTGGTCAAATTTGGTCTTGGATGGCGGATTCGAGCAGGCTCCCCTTGCCCGGCTCACGGCCCACTTTCGTCAACCGGCGAATCGATACTGCTTTGTACGCCCCCACCTTCAGCTAGGGTGGCGCTACCTTGTCTTATGTCACTAGCGGGTCGCCGTGTCATAAAAAGTTGTTTTAAATAGGGGCAATGAACGAACAATTTCCGCTCGATAGGGCCGAATTTTCTTTATTGAAAGCCGAGACCGCAGACCAAGTATGGCTCGCCCCAGCGGGCTTTGTGACGGTTAGGCTCGCCTCAATGCTAACCGGGCTATCGCAGCCTGCCATCAGAGGTAAGATCAGAGAAGGTAAGTGGGTTCAGGGGCGAGAGTTTGTGCGCGCTCCCGACGGGGGAATATTTATTTCTTTAAGAGGATTTGAGCGTTGGGTGTGCGCGGGGTCCAAATAAGATCCGAATCTATTCGGATTCGTTTTGTTCACAATGGACAACTAATCCAGAAACGTTTGGTTATAAACGACAAACCACTCGGGCCCACGCCAGCAAATATCAAGTATGCCGAGCGACTCTTAGTGGAGATCAAAGACAAGATACGTTTTGGTACCTTCAATATGGCGGAGTACTTCGGAGACCATATTGAAAATAACAGCGCACCTTCAATCACCTTAGTAGCCTTTATGCAGTATTGGTTAGAAGCACAACGGATTGAGGAATCGACGCGGGTTGGCTATATCACGGCAATCAATTTTTGGAAAAAATCATTGAATGCCACGCCGCTAGCTTCACTAAAGCACAGTGATATTTTGCGTGTCGCAGCCAAGTGCAAAGATCTGAGTGGTAAAACGCTTAATAATTACATTTCAATTCTCCGCCAGTCGCTTGCATTGGCGATGAGAGACGGCTTAATCAGTAAAAATCCAGCTGATGGAGTGCCCAAATACAAGTATCAGACACCCTTAGTTGATCCATTTTCGCGAGAGGAGTCTGATCGCATCATTGAAGAGATTCGCTTACGTTATCCGGCGCAAGTTTCAAATATGGTGGAATTTTGGTTCTGGACAGGTTTACGCACCAGCGAGGTATTTGGACTTCGCTGGAGTGATGTTGATCTATTCAGCAAAACCATGGTGATCTCTCAGGCTAAAGTGCGAGGAAAATTAAAAGCGAATACAAAGACGAATGTCAGTCGCACTGTGCATCTAAATAGTAGGGCCTACGCAGCGCTTAATCGACAACGCGAGCACACACAGCTGCAATCCGGCGCCGTCTGGGCAGATCCCCGCTTTACTCGAGAGTGGTCAGACGAAGGGCTATTTAGAAAGTGTTTTTGGACACCGACTTTAAAGCGACTAGGAATTCACTATCGACGCCCGTACAACATGCGCCACTCGTATGCAACGGCGATGCTGATGGCGGGTATGACGCCCGCTTTTTGCGCTCGCCAGTTGGGGCACTCTATTGAGATGTTTTTGCGCACCTACGCCCGATGGATTGACGGGGCACAAAACGAGGCTGAAATGGACCGACTGGAGGTGGCGCTCGGACCAAAAACTGTCCACGAGTTGTCCACGGAGATCTCGGTCACGCGTAACGATTTGATTTCAAAGGAGAAAACCTGGGGTGACCGATGGGACTCGAACCCACGACGACCGGAATCACAATCCGGGACTCTACCAACTGAGCTACGGTCACCACTGAACTGCACGTATCCGACACCTGCCACCAGGACTGGCCTGCCGGGAGGGAATCGAACCCCCGACCTACAGCTTAGAAGGCTGTTGCTCTATCCAACTGAGCTACCGGCAGGTGGTCGAGGCTTGCCCCAGGATGAACACATGAGACACCCTGGTCGGGGTGGAGAGATTCGAACTCCCGACCCTCTGCTCCCAAAGCAGATGCGCTACCAGACTGCGCTACACCCCGAGGAGCGGGCGATTATATCAGTGGGTCAAGGGTCAGCCAAAACGGCCGGTGATGTAGTCTTCGGTCTCTTGTTTCTTCGGCTTAATGAAGATCTCGTCTGTCTTGCCGAACTCGACCATCTCGCCAAGATACATGTAGGCGGTGAAGTCCGAGACCCGGGCTGCCTGCTGCATGTTGTGGGTCACAATCGCTACCGTGTAATCGGCCTTTAGCTCATGGACAAGCTCCTCCACTTTTGCAGTGGAGATGGGATCAAGGGCCGAGGTAGGCTCATCCAAGAGGATCACCGAGGGCCTTACGGCTACAGAACGGGCAATACATAGCCGCTGCTGCTGGCCACCAGAAAGCGCCAGACCACTTTGCTGGAGCTTGTCCTTGACCTCACCCCAGAGGGCCGTCTTGGTGAGGGCCCACTCGACGCGGGCGTCCATTTCGCCTTTCGAAAGGGATTCATACAGTCGGACACCGAAGGCAATGTTCTCGTAAATCGTCATCGGAAATGGTGTTGGCTTCTGAAATACCATTCCGATCCGAGCCCGTAGAAGATTCAGATCCTGCTTCGGATCAAGAATATTCTGGCCATAAAAATTGATTTCTCCTTCCGCCCGCTGCCCAGGGTAAAGGCTATACATCCGATTCAAAGTTCTCAGCAGCGTGGATTTTCCGCAGCCTGAAGGACCGATAAAGGCAGTGACCCGACGCTCCGCAATATCGAGATTTACATTCTTCAGCCCCTGGAATTTCCCATAAAAGAAATTCAGGTTACGGATCTGAAGTGCAGTTTTTAATTCGCTTGCGTGATCATCAGTCATGATAGAAATACTCCATAAGAATCAGCCCGCTGAAAGACGCTAGCGCTGACCACCCCTGTCTCTGAAATACACCCTGGCAATGATGTTGAGCGTCAAGACCGCCAGGGTGATAAGCAACGCACCGCCCCATGCAAGGCGGACCCAGTTGTCATAAGGACTCATCGCAAACTGGAAAATCACCACCGGCAGGTTGGCCATGGGCTTTTCCATATCGACAGAGAAAAACTGATTATTCAAAGCAGTGAATAACAGCGGCGCAGTCTCGCCACTGATACGGGCTACTGCCAGCAAAACGCCCGTCACCACCCCGCTCTGGGCGGCGCGCAGGGTCACCATGATGGTGACCTTCCACTGCGGAGCGCCAAGAGCAAATGCTGCTTCCCTTAGACTGCCCGGAACCAGTCGCAGCATGTTTTCGGTCGTGCGCAGAACCACCGGGATGGCAATGAGGGATAGGGCAACCGTCCCGGCCCACCCAGAAAACTGCTTGGTCTGGGCCACGATAATGGCGTAGACAAAAAGCCCCAATACGATCGAGGGGGCACTTAGCATGATGTCGGTGACAAAGCGGGTCACCTGGGCAATCTTGCTGCGGTCGCCAAATTCGGCGAGATAAATTCCAGCCAGAATTCCGATTGGGGTGCTAAATAGTGTGGAGATACCTACGATTAAAAGGCTGCCCACGATCGCGTTGGCCAGACCGCCACCCTCCGAGCCCGGGGCTGGAGTCGACTGCGTAAATAAATTCCAATCCAATGCAGCAACGCCATTTTTGAACAGAATGAACAAGATCCACAGCAGGACAAACAGCCCCAGGGCCATCGCCGTCATCGATAACGTTAGCCCAATGACATTGGCCCTGACACGTCGGCGGTAGAGTTTCTCATTCATGATGTCATGTCCGGCCCAGGATTAAGTTTTCGCACCCTTGGCGCGCTCAGTTCGGATAATCAGAATTTTGGCCAGCGCTAACACAAAGAAAGTAATTACAAAGAGCAGGAATCCCAGCGCATAGAGGGTCGATAGATGAAAATCCGCAGCCTCGCCAAACTCATTGGCCAATGTCGAGGCAATCGATGATCCAGGGGCAAATAATGAACTGCTGATCCGCTGAGAGTTGCCAATCACAAAAGTAACAGCCATGGTCTCGCCCAGGGCCCTTCCGAGGCCGAGCATGACACCGCCAATCACACCCTGTTGGGTGTACGGCAGAACCACGTAGCGGACCACCTCCCATGTGGTACAGCCAACACCGTAGGCCGATTCGCGAAGAATCGGGGGAACGATTTCGAACACATCCCGCATCACGGCTGCAATAAAGGGCAGGATCATAAATGCCAAAACGAGTCCAGCAGCAAAAATGCCAATGCCGTTGGTCGCACCGCCAAAGAGTGGCCCAATCAATGGCATCTGCCCAAGGGTGGACTGAAGCGCGGGCTGTCCATACTCCGCAAATAGTGGCGCAAAAATAAATAGGCCAAACATGCCGTAGATGATCGACGGCACTGCCGCAAGTAGCTCAACCGCGGTTCCCAGCGGACGGCGTAACCATACAGGACAGGTCTCGGTGAGAAACAACGCAATACCAAAACTTAGGGGTACCGCGATTAGCAGGGCAATGCCAGAACTGACCAGAGTGCCAAAGATAGCGATGGCGGCCCCGAACTCATCGTTCACAATATCCCATTCCACCCGCCAGAGAAATTCGATGCCGAACTTCTTAAATGTCGGCCAGGCGCTCACCAACAAGGAGAGCAGAATTCCAACTAAAGCCACCAGAACAATCAGAGAGAAGCTAAGGGTAACCTTGTGAAATAAAAAATCCTGCAACCTCTGACGACGGACTACTTCCAGCCGTTGTTGGTCGAGTAGTCCGCTATCTGAGGTTGACATGGTTTGGATTAGAAATTACCGGGCGATTTGTTTCCAGACCTTCTCAGAAATCGCTTTGGTGAGACTGTCGGGCAGCGGCACATAGTCTAGCTCTTCAGCCATTTTCTTGCCGTTTTTAAATGCCCAGTCAAAAAACTTCAGAGCATCATTCGAGGCCGCCTTGTCCGCGGGTGTTTTGTACATCAACACAAAGGTTGCGCCCGTAATTGGCCAGGCCGTAGCGCCCCGCTGATTCACCAGGGAAATGCCCATTCCAGGTGTGCCGAACCAGTCCGCGTTCGCGGCGGCTGCAGCAAACGTGGAATCATCCGGATCCACATACAACCCGTTGCGGTTCTCCAGCTTGGAATGGGGAATCTTGTTCTTCTTGGCATAGGCAAATTCAACATAGCCGATCGCACCCTTGACCCGGGCAACGTTGGCTGCAACACCCTCGTTACCTTTTCCGCCCACCGAGCTCGCTGCCGGCCACTTTACTGCGGCGCCCTTACCGACTTTTTCTGCCCAAGGTTTACTGACCTCATTAAGGTAGTCAGTGAAAATGAATGTCGTGCCTGATCCGTCTGCGCGATGCACAACCGTAATGGCCTGATCCGGCAATGTCTTGCCGGGGTTGAGTGCGGCAATCTTCGCGTCGTTCCACTTGCTGATCGTGCCCATAAATATCTCGGCGAGCACAGGGCCCGTGAGACGTAACTCACCCGGCTTGAAACCATCCAGATTGATGACAGGCACTACTCCGCCGAGTACGGTCGGAAACTGAACCATGCCGTCTTTCTCCAGCTCGGCCCCAGATAGCGGGGCGTCCGTACCACCAAATGTCACGGTCTTGGCGCGGATCTGTCGGATACCGCCCGAAGAACCAATGGACTGGTAGTTCAAACCAACGTTAGAAACTTTTTTATAGGCCTCGGCCCACTTTGCATAAATCGGATACGGAAATGTTGCGCCAGCGCCGGTAATGTCGGCAGCGATCGCAGCCGACGAAACACCAAACGCAACGGCAGCGACCATCAGCAATCTTTTAAACGAGAACGTCATGGGGAATTCCTATGAGGTAAAAGTTGTGTGGGACAAATGATCTTTGAACAGCTCTGCGGCGGAGTCTACCCAGGCAATGTTGCAGCCAGATGACATCGGTCTGCCCCCGCTCAGACCCCAGGGGGCCGGGGCCTAGAGCCCGCGTAGGGCCTGGGCAACAGACTGAGCGGTGCTCTCGGCCAAGGCGGCATCTCTGGCCTCGACCATGACCCTTACAACCGGCTCGGTTCCAGAGGCACGAATCAGTAGCCTGCCCTGTTCGGCCAGACGTTGTTGGGCCTGGGCGCAGGCCTGGGCGACCACCGGGGACTTTTGCCAATCCACAGTACTCGGCATCGGAACATTGATCAGGGTCTGGGGATAGCGCTCAAACTCGCCCACCAACTGGGCAAGCGGCTGATTGAATCGAACAATCGCCGCCAGGACCTGCAGCGCGCTGACAATGCCATCGCCGGTCGTGTGCTGGTCCAGACACAGAATATGCCCAGACGATTCGCCCCCAAGCGACCAGCCCGTCTCTTTGAGCATTTCCATGACATAGCGATCCCCCACCTTAGAGCGACGGAAATCGATATGCATGCGATGCATCGCATGCTCGAACCCAAGATTGGTCATCAGGGTGCCGACAACGCCAGGGACCATATCAATATTCACATGGCGCACGCGATCCTTCACTATCGCAAATAGCAACTGATCACCATCGAATACGGTCCCCGCATGATCAACCATGATGAGCCGGTCACCGTCGCCATCCAGAGCAATCCCGTAATCGGCTTTTTCTTCAATGACACGCTGGGCAAGCCCCTTGGGATGGGTCGCGCCCACGCCAGCATTGATATTGAATCCATCGGGCTCATGGCCCATCACGACAATCTCTGCGCCGAGTTCATGAAATACAGGCGGCGCCACATGATAGGCAGCCCCATGGGCACAATCCACTACCAGTTTCAGCCCCCGAAGGGACAGGCTCGGGGGAAAGGTGTTTTTACAGAACTCGATATATCGGCCGCTGGCATCGTCGAGCCGGCGAGCCTTGCCCAGCGCTGCGGAGGTAACGCACTGCATCGGCTCATCCATTGCCCGTTCGATTTCCAGCTCGATCGCATCGGAGAGTTTTTCGCCACGGCCATCAAAGAACTTAATGCCGTTATCGTCAAATGGATTGTGCGAAGCGCTGATTACGATTCCGGCCGACAGGCGCATGGCACGGGTCAGATAGGCCACCGCAGGGGTCGGCATCGGGCCCACCAACAGCACATTCACGCCTGCAGCGCTGAATCCCGACTCTAAAGCCGACTCCAGCATGTATCCCGATATCCGAGTGTCTTTACCAATCAGCACCGTAGGATGATTCGAACGCCCTCCATCGGCCTGTGCCGAGGAGGACAAGACTCGGCCTGCCGCAAACCCAAGCTTCAGCACAAAGTCAGGCGTGATGGGGGCGGCGCCTACAGTGCCGCGAATGCCATCGGTACCAAAGTATTTTCTGCTCATTTCAGGATTCTAATGCGGCCCACACCTTGAGCGACTCAGCAGTCTCGCGAACATCGTGCACCCGTAGGATCGCCGCTCCATGTGCGGCGGCCCAGATGGCAGCCGCCACACTGCCGAATATCCGCTCTGCAGGGATTTTCTGCCCTGTAATTCCGCCGATCATACTTTTTCGAGATACGCCCACAAGGACCGGTTGTATGCAAGACAAACGTTCGATAGACCGCATCAGCTCGAGATTGTGTTGAAGATTTTTTCCAAATCCAAAACCTGGATCCACCACAACCCGCCGGGGATCAATGCCGGCCGCCTGCATGACATCGCGCTGACCAATTAGAAAATCATGTACCTCCCGCACGACATCGTCGTAGACCGGATTGGCCTGCATGGTGGCAGGTTCTCCCTTCATATGCATGATGCAAAGACCACATGTTGCGTCTGCCACTGCATCGATTGCCTGAGGATCTCGAAAGCCGTTTACGTCATTGATCAGATCTACGCCCGAACGGATCACAGTCCGCATCACCTCTGGCCGACGGGTATCCACCGAGACAGGCAGACCGAACGTCAGGGCCCGTTCGACCACCGGCATGATCCGATCCAGCTCCTGCTGAATCGATATGACTTCAGCTCCTGGGCGCGTG
>Ga0255182_1000203_pt1 | contig 48686 bp, 38 predicted proteins | sample Atl_UVDOM_RepA_8_FD_188420 | JGI IMG/M metagenome (GOLD analysis project Ga0255182, IMG submission 188420) | Freshwater microbial communities from Altamaha River, Georgia, United States - Atl_UVDOM_RepA_8d | ecosystem: Environmental > Aquatic > Freshwater > River | place: USA: Georgia...
TGTCGCTCGTGACGATCACGCGATCGGACCACTCGCACGCCACGGCCATCATCCGCGGGCGCTTGGTGCGGTCGCGGTCGCCGCCGCAGCCGAACACCGTGACCAGGCGGCCGCCCGTGCCGACCAAAGGCCGCATGGCGGAGAGCACGTTGCGCAGCGCATCGTCCGTGTGGGCGTAGTCGACGAGCACGGCGAACGGGTCGGCCGTCCCCGTGACCGGCTCCAACCGCCCCGGCGGCGCCACGCACGTGGCCAAGGCGCGCTCGATCGCCATGGCCGGGACTCCCAGCGTCCACGCCGCCGCCGCGGACTGCAGCGCGTTCATCGCGTTGTGGCGCCCCACCACCGGCAGCCGGACCCGCACGGCGCCCCATGGGCCGGCGAACGTCGCGTCCTGCCACCCCAGTCGCGCCTCGTGGATGGTGGCCACGCAGTCGGCGGACGGCGCTGCGGCGGACGGCGCGCCCTCGGCACGCACCGAACAGCGGATCACGGGCGCCGCACACCCGGCGACCATCGCCGCGTGCCACGGGTCGTCGGCGTTGACGATCGCGGTACCGTCCGGCGGCAGTTGCCGGAACAGCCGCGCCTTCGCTTGGGCGTAGGCCTCCATGGTGCCGTGGTAGTCCAGGTGATCGCCGGTCAGGTTCGTGAACATCGCCACGCGAAACCGGAGCGCGTCGGCCCGCCCCTGGTCAAGCGCGTGGCTCGACACCTCCATCGCGCACGCGGCGCATCCGTTGCGGACCATGCGGCCGAGGGCCGCCGCGGTGTCGATGCCGCTCGGGGTCGTCAGGTCGGCGACCCGCACGACCTCGCCGTCGTCGATCTGGACGGTGCCGATCGTCCCGCACCGGCGACCCGCCGCGGCCAGGAACTGCTGCACCAGGAAGGTGATCGTGGTCTTGCCGTTGGTGCCCGTGACGCCGACCAGGTCGAGCCATTGGCTGGGACAGCCCTCGATCCGGTCCGCAAGGATCCCCGCGAAGCGCCCGAGGTCCGTGCCCTCGGGCATCGGCAGGCGCAGCACGCCCTCGGCACCCGGCACCCCCGCCAACGGATCCTCGCCGACGTGCATCACCGCCACCGCGCCCGCCGCCACCGCGTCGGCCGCGAACCTCCGGCCGTCGGCACTGTGCCCGCCGCGGGCGACGAACAGGCACCCCGGGGCGGCCCGGCGCGAGTCGTCCGTCACGAAGGCGATGTCCAGGCGGGACGATCGTGCCTCGGGCGCCAGGTTCACCAGCCGTGACAGGAGTTCGGTGAGGAGCATGTCGATTTCATCGGCCGGGCGGCATCGCTCAGCCCAACTCCACGGTGCCCGTGGAGTCGCCGAAACGCTCCATCGGCACGCCCATCGAGCGCGCGATCGAGACGTGCAGGTTGCAGAGCGGGGTCCCCGGCGCCGACCGGACCACCCGACCGCCCGCCACGCCGTGCGCTCGACCTCCGGCCACCAGCACCGGAAGGTCCTCGTGGTTGTGCCGGTTGCCGTCGGTGATGGCCCCGCCGAACAGCACGAGCGTGGAATCCAGCAGCGGCCGCCCCTCCTCGGTGCCGCGCTCGAGCGCCCGCAGGAACGCCGCCAATCGCTCGACGTGGAAACGGTTGATCGCGGCGAACGCCTCCATCTTGGCGCGGTCGCCGCCATGGTGCGACACGTCGTGGTGCCCCTGCCCCACCCCGATCTCCGGATACGGGCGGTTCGATCCTTCGTTGGCCAGCATCAGCGTGGCCACGCGCGTGGAGTCGGTCCGGAAGCCGAGCGCGAGCACCTCGCCCAGCAGGTCGATGCGCTCGGCGACCGAGCGCGGGGCACCCTCGAAGTCCGGGAGCCGGGTGCCCGGATCCGCCAGCACCGCGCGATCCGCATCGATCCGCCGCTCCAGTTCGCGCACGCCGTCGAGGTACTCCTCGAGCCTGGCGCGGTCGGAGCGGCCGACCGTGGCCGCCAGCCGTCCTGCCTGCTCGACCGCGCCGTCGAGGATGGAGCGCCGGCTGCGCGCGCGGGCCGCGGCCTGCTCGGGCGTCTCGCCGCGGCGACCGAAGAGTCGGTCGAACGCCGCGCCGGGATCGGTCTCCTTGCCGTTCGGGAGGTGGTCGGCCTTCCACGAGATGTTCGCGCTGTACGCGCACGAGTACCCCGAGTCGCAGTTGCCCGAGGTCATCGCGGGCTCCGCGCCCAGCTCGATCGAGCGCAGGCGCGTCGACGCGCCCTGCTTCGCCAGCGTGTCGGCGATCTCCTGGTCCACGGATCGCCCGGCCCGGATGTCGTCACCGGCGGTCTTGCGTGGGTGCGCTCCCGTCAGGAAGCACGCGGCGCTGCGGGCGTGGTCGCCGGGACCGTCGCCGAGCGCCGCCGCGTTCGCGTGGGCCAATCCGCGATGGATCGTGATCCGGTCGCGATGCGCGGCAAGCGGCTCCAGCGCGCCGACCGCCTGCCACGGCCCGTCGGCGGCACTGGCCGGGTTCCACGCGTCCACGTTCACGCCGTTGGGGATGAAGACGTACGCCACGCGGCGCGGCGCAGCGCCCGCAGCGCCCGCGGCCATCCCGGCAGCCGACGCCCGCCGCCCGAGCGCGGTGCCGCGCGGGGCCATCGCATCCATCCACGGCAGCGCGATCGATGCCCCGATCCCCCGGAGCACGGTGCGACGATCGATGAGGGGCGTGCGCATCGCCCAATCCTACGGGCGGGGGCGTCGGGAACGGAAGGCCGAACTGGTCACGATTCCCTCCACGAGGCGCGGAAACGACCCGTGCTCCCGCGCCTCGCGGGCGAGCCGGTCGAGCAGCGCGTCGTCGGCGTCGGCCGTCCCGCGCCCGAGCGCGAAGACCAGCAGGTGGCGCGCGAGCGACCGCTCGAATCCGTGGCCCTCCCCGACCACCGCCGCCACCGCCGCGGCCCCGCGCAGGATGCTCCCGTCGGGCATCTCGGACTCGTCGGTCACGGGCAAGCCGTCCACGGTCTCGCGCCGACGCCCGTCCGCATCCCAGCGCTCGAACGCGAGTCCGATCGCGTCCATGCGCACGTGGCAGACGGCGCAGTCCGGATCGGCCCGGTGCATCTGCATCAGTTCGCGCATCGATCGGTTGGCACGATCGAGCGGCGCCTCGGGGAGCGTCGGCACCCCGGGCGGCGGCGGCGGCGGCGCGGCATCGAGCAGTGCCTCAAGCACCCACTTGCCCCGCTTCACCGGGCTCGTGCGCGTCGGGTTGCTGGTGGCCACCAGGACGCTGCCGTGCGCCAGCACGCCGCCCGGCCGCCCCTCGGGAAGTTGAACGCTCGCCCATCCGTCCTCGGCGGGCGCCGCCTCGGCGAACCCGTAATGCCGGGCCAGCCGCGGCGTGACCTGCGTGGTGCGGCCATCCAGCAGCGCACGGATCGGCAGCTCCCCACGCACCACCCGGGACACCAGCCGTTCGGTCTCCTCGCGCATCATGGCCAGGAGCGCGGGGTCGACGTCCGGGTACGCGAGGCGATCGAGCTGTCGCGACTCCAACCGGTCGATGCCGAGCCACTGCACCGCGAATCGCTCCGCCAGTGCCGATGCCCGTGGATCCAGCAGCATCCGCGCGACCTCGGCACGGATCGCCGCCTCGTCGAGCAACCGATCATCGTTCGCCGCCGCACGCAACGCCGCATCCGGGGCGCTTGACCACAGGAAGTACGACAGCCGCTCCGCCAACGTCCACGCGGGCAGCGCACAGGCGCCGGCCGTTCCGGGGGCGCACGCGGGCTCCACCCGAAGCAGGAACCGCGGGTCGACCAGCATCGCCGTCACCAGCGCGCGCAACGCGGGCTCCCACCCGGCGGCATCGGTGCCGTCCTCGCCCCGCGATGCCGCCACGGCCGTCGTCGCCAACGCGCGCGCGTCCTCGGCCGCGATCGGCCGCCGGAACACCTGCTCGCCGATCGCGCCCGCGACCCGCTCGAGCCTCGACCGCACGGGGCCCTCCCCGGCCCACTCCCGCGCCCGGCGCTCGAAGGGCGGATCCGCCACCGGGCCGAACGGCCCCTCGATGGTGATCGAGCCCACCGCCAGGTTCCGGTCCCGCTGCGCGGGATCGGGATGCTTCGGATTCCAGTAGTCATTCAGGAATCGCACCGACACGCGTCGTTCGCCCGCGTCCAGGCGACCCGACCACCGGACCGTCGCCGGCGCGTCCACCCCCTGCGGCACGTCGTGCGTCGCCACGCGTCGGCCATCCACCTCGATCGACATCCGCGCCACGTCGGGACCCGCCTGCTGGGCGGCCACGCGCACCTCCACCGCGTACTCGGCCGCGTCCCCGATCGTGGCGCGCGCCGACAGCGTGCCCCCGGTCGAGAGCCATGCCCACTCGCCGTCGGTGCGGCCGCTGCCCTGGCGGCGCAGTTGCCCGGGAGCGACCCGCCGAACGCGCGACTGGGTCGGCAGGGTCACGGCCCGTTCGGCCACGCGCTCCGCGGCATCGAGGTACTTCTCCACCACCAATGGCGGCATCGCCAGCGTGTCCGCGGTGGTGTCGAACCCCTCCCCCACCTCGTCCGCAGGAAGCCACTCGTCCGGATCGACCCCATCAAGCACTTCCGGCCCAAGCGCATCGCGAACGCTGCGCCACCACTGCGCCCGGTTCAGCCGGCGCACCGCAGGAACTTCGCGCCACGCGGGTTCCACCACGGCGTCGATGGCACCCACCGCGGCGGCGTACTCCTCCACCGAGGGGCGATCGAGCTCGTCGGCAGGAGGCATGTCCTGCTTGGCCAGCCGACGCCGGACCGCACGCAGGACGTCCTCGGCCGCCGCGCCCTCGGCCACCACCGTGCCCAGGTCGAACCCGCCCTTGGCCTTGGCGCCACGGTGGCAGGCCACGCAGTGGACGTCGAGCATCGCCTCGAGCCCGGCCGGCACGGGCACGTCGGCGCGCACCGCGGAACCCCCGAGCGCCGCGGCCATCATCGCCGCCATCCACCCGCGCCCGCGGCGCCGGCGACGCGGGGCCGGCATCAGTCCTTCCCGTCCGTGGGCCGGAAGACCCGCTTGGCCGTGCGACCCACCACCTGGCACGCCACGGCGTCGAACGACCCGGCCACCAGCCCGCCCGCGATCGGGACCAACCGCGAGACCTTGGTGGCCCCCTTCGCCCCCGTGTGGACGATCAGCTTGGTGCCCACCTGGCGGTTCACGTCCGTCAGCGTCTTCTTGGACGCACCCTCGAGCGCCCGCAGGGCGAGCGTCCGCCCCAGCGTGATCCCCGCGCCCTTCAGCAGCTTCGACGCAGTGGCGTCGCCCAGGAGCGCCAGGAGCACCATGGTCCTCACCCGGTCGGATCGCGGGTCATGGCCGTAGATGCAGGCGATGGCCCCCGCCATCCGCGCCTGGATCAGCCACGACGCTGCCACCGAGCCCGGGATCGCGATGGGCAACGTGATCGCACCACCCAAGCCGGCGATGAAGCCCGCCGTGAAGTTCTTGGTCGTCTCCCACCGGATCAGCGCGTCCACCCGCTTGTCGTCGGTCGCGTACGACTGGTCGAGGCGATACCGCTCCGCCAGGTCCACGGCGCTCGAGAGCGGCGAGATGCCGCCGAGCGACTTCTGGGCGAGCCATTCGGTGAACCGGAGCGCATCGCGCTGCACGCGGGAGGAGTCCATTCGCCGGAGGCTATCGCCTCCGTGCCTGCAGCCGCACCACCCCGAACGCCGATGAACACCGTCGCGGCAGGATGCCGCCCCGGCGGAGGCAGCGCGGGCGGACACCCGGGGCCCCGACGGGACATTCAGGAGGATGGTCATGACGACCACGATCGGATCGGGGACGCGGCCCGGGCTCGGGCTGCTTGCATCCAACGGGTTCGGGATGTTCATGCTGGGCACGGCCCTCGCGCTCGGCGCCGCGTTCGGGGCGCAGAGCCTGTCGCGGGCGATCGCCAAGCTGCGCGACGGCAACACCATCAGCGTGAAGGGCTCGGCCGCGGTCGACGTGCGCGCGGACCACGCCACGTGGCGCGCCGTGGTGCAGTCGCGCGGGGGCACGCGCGAGGAGGCGTTCCTGCGGCTGGCCGAGGCGATGGAGCGCGTCCAGCGATCCGTGGCCGGTGCGGGGTTCACGGCCGAGGAGACCACCGTCTCCGCGATCGACACCGTCGAACTCCAGAAGCGCGACGACAAGGGCAACGCCACCAATGCGGTCGAGGGCTACACGCTGCGGCAGTCGCTGCTGGTCGAGAGCACCAAGGTGGATGCGGTGGCGAGCATCGCGCGTCGCATCACCGACCTGATCCGCGACGGCGTCCCGGTGGACGCCGAGAACCCGGAGTACACGATCACGAGCATCGAAGAGCGCAAGATGCAGCTCCTCGACCAGGCCACCCGCAACGCCATGGACCGGGCGAAGACGCTGGCCCTGGGCAGCGGATCGTCGGTCGGCGAGCTCCGCAAGGCGAGCCAGGGCGTCATCCAGGTGCTCGCGCGCGGGGCCGTCGACGGCGGCGACTGGGGCCAGTACGACACCTCCACCATCGAGAAGACCATGCGCGCCGTGGTGAGCCTGGAGTACGCGGTGGACTGAGGCGGCCACGAGCGGCCACGCCCGCCTTCACAGGATGAGCATCGCGTCGCCGTAGCTGTAGAAGCGGTAGCCCTCGCGCTGCGCCAGCGCGTACAGCTCCTTCAGCCGGCCCAGCCCGACGAACGCGCCCACCAGCGCCAGGAGCGTGCTCCTCGGAAGGTGAAAGTTCGTGATCATCGCGTCGACGTGCCGGAACCGGTGCCCGGGCGAGATCAGGATCCCGGTGTCCGCGGAGTGACCCCCCGCGGGCACCGGGTCCGGCAGGCTCTCGAGCGCGCGCACCGTGGTCGTGCCGACGGCCACGAGTCGCGGTCGCGGCGACGAGCGAAGCAATTCGGCGGTCGCCTCCGGCACGTGGAATCGCTCGCGGTGCATCGGGTGCGCGGAGAGCATGGGGGCGTCCACGGGCTTGAAGGTCCCCGCCCCCACGTGCAGCACCAGTTCGGCGCGCCGCACCCCACGCCGCTCGAGTTCCTCGAGCAAGCCCGGCGTGAAGTGAAGCCCGGCGGTCGGCGCGGCCACCGAGGCGCGCTGCGTCGCGTCCGCGTAGACGGTCTCGTACTCGCGGCGGTCGACGGAATCGCCGACGTGCTCGCGGCGATCGATGCGCGAGCGAAGGATGTACGGCGGCAGCGGCGTCCACCCCGATCGATCGAGCACCTCGCCCGCGTCCCCGCCCTCGTCGCCCGCCACCAGCCGCACGCGCCATGCCTCGCCGCTGCGCTCGACCAGCTCGACCGCGTCGGTCCCCGGGACGCCCCGGTCATCCTCGTCACCGGCGCCGGACACCGCGCCCGGGCGACGCAGGAGCAGCCGCTCCCCCGCCTTGAATCGCTTGGCCTTGCGCAACAGCATCCGCCACGATCCGTCCGGCATCGGCTCGAGCAGCAGCCCCTCGGTCTCCTCGGTGATCAATCGAGCGCGAAGCACCGCCGTGCGGTTGACCACCAACGCGTCGCCGGAACCGATCCACCGGCCGATGTCGCGGACCTGCGCGTGCGCGACGGCGCCCGAGGAACGGTCCACCACCATGAGCCGCGCCGCATCGCGAGGCTGCGCGGGCGCGGTGGCCACGTGCACCGGGTCGAACGGGTAGTCCAGTTCCTCGACGGGAAGGTCCGACGCGTTCATGCGGACACCGGTGCCGCGCTGATGACCGCCGTGGGCGTGCGCAGGCGCGCGCCGCGTGCCCAGTCCGCGAAGGACATCGCCTTGCCGCCCGGGGCCTGCACCTCCACGATGCGCACCGCACCGCGCCCGCACCGCACGTGGCCCGCGGCATCGACCGTCCCCACGGGACCGTCGGGAGCGAGCGCGGCCTCGACCTCGGCCGCCCGTCGCAGCTGCACCGCGTGACCCCCGAGCGACGCGGAGCACCCGGGCCACGGGTTGAGGCCGTTGATGCGGGCGCGCACGGCGTGGGCGTCCATCGCGAAGTCCACCCATGAGTCGGCGCGAGAGAGCTTCGCGGCGCGCGTCATGGCCGACTCGTCCTGCGCCACCGGTCGTGCGCGGCCGGCGGACCACGACTCGAGCACCTCGCGGATCGCCTCCGGCCCGAGCGCGGCCAGAGCGTCGTGCAGTTCTCCGGCGGTCTGCGCGGGGCCGATCCGCAGCGCGCGCGTGGCGTACACGGCGCCCGCATCCATCCGCTGCGCCAGGCCGATCACCGAGACCCCGGCCTCGTCGTCGCCGGCCATCAACGCACGCTGCACCGGCGCCGCCCCGCGCCAGCGCGGCAGCAGCGATCCGTGCAGGTTCACCGCGAACAGGCCGTCGAGCAGCTCCGTGCCCAACTTCTGGCCGAACGCGATCACGACCATCGCGGGCCCCGGCTGCCCGATGCCGTCGGCCGCGGCGCGCCCCGCCGCCATGGTCGCGGCCTCGACGATCGCCGCGCGCGTGTCGGGCGCGTTGCAGTCCTCGGTGCGCAGGAGCGGCAAGCCCAACTCAACCGCCCGGGCGGCCACGGGCGTGGGCGTCGGGTGCTTGCCGCGCCCCGCCGCACGATCGGGCTGGCTCACCACCAGTCCGACGCGACCGGCCCGCGCCAGCATCTCCAGGACCGGCAGCCCGAACGCGCCCGCGCCCAGGAACACCACGCCGGGAAGCGATGGCCTCCCGGGTCCGGCGTGCGCGGGGGCGGACTCACTCATCGGGGCCGGCCGAGAGTTTCAGGTCCTTGAGCGCACGGCGCACGCGCAGCCGGTCGATCGGGCTCATCTTGTCGATGATCAGGATCCCCTCCAGGTGGTCGAACTCGTGCTGCCAGACGCGCGCCGCGAACTCGCTGCTCGTCTCGGTGAACTCCCGGCCCTCCAGGTCGAGCGCGCGAATCGTCACGGTCACCGGGCGGCGAACCGCGCCTCGCACCCCGGGAAGGCTCAGGCATCCCTCCTCCATGGGCTCGAGGTCGCCGGCCGCCTCCACGATCACGGGGTTGATGTACGCGCGCCGCTCCACGCCGCGGTCCGCCGTGCCGGTCACGAAGATGCGCAGCGACTCCCCGATCTGCGGCGCGGCCAGGCCGGCGCCATCCTCGGCATCCATCGTGCGGAACATGTCCTCGACCAACGCCCGCACCGCCGCGTCCACCCGAGGCACGGGGACGGCCTTTCGGCGCAGCATCGGGTCCGGGTAGAGCACCACGCGGCGGGGGCCAGGAAACGAGGCATCCGACATCGACTTCGATGCTACGCTACCCCGTCCCCCGCTTCCCTCCAGGAGGAGTCCGCAACGTGATCTTCGGCTGGCGCAAAGGTGATTCCGGTTCAGGTGCCAAGGAGTTCGAGCCGCAGCCCGACAAGGCGCGCAAGTTCTTCGAGCACGCGCGCACCGTCGGCGAGGCCGACCAACTGGAGTACTCGCTGCAGCTCTTCGCCCAGGGGCTCAAGCTCGACCCGACGCAGCTGGAGATGCACGACGCGATGTACCAGGTGGCCTGCCGGTTCCACGCGGCCCACGGCGCGCCGGTCGCCGCGAAGGACCTCAAGGACATCGACGGCCCGGGTCCGGTCGACCGCCTGGTGGCGGCCGAGCTGACCTGGATGCGCGACCTGAACAACGCCACCGCCGCCCTTCGGTTCCTCGAGGCCGCCGGCAAGGCGTCCCGCACCGACGTGGGCCAGTGGCTGGCCCCCAAGGCGCTCAACATCGTCCGCGGCGTGATGAAGGCCAAGCCGCAGAAGAAGGTGTGGCTGAAGGCGATGGAGCTGTTCCAGGCCGTCGAGGCCTGGGACCAGGCCTTCACCTGCGGCGAGGAGGCCCAGCGCCTCGACCCGGGCGACGCCAACCTCGAGCACACCATGCGCCAGCTCACCGCGGCGCGCGCCATCAAGCAAGGCGGCTACGAGCGCAACTTCGGCCAGGAGGGCGGATTCCGGGCGCAGGTCCGCGACGCCGAGAAGCAGCGGCAGCTCGAGGCGGCCAACAGCATCTCCGGCGCCGGCGGCAGCACCGAGACCGCCATCGACAAGGCGCGGCAGGACTGGGAGCAGAACCCCGCCGTCCCCGAGAACGTCAACAAGTACGCGCAGCTGCTGCGCAAGCGCGGACAGGGCAACGACGAGGCCACGGCGATCGAGGTCTACATGCGCGGCTTCGCGGACCTCAAGGAGTACCGCTTCAAGATGGCGGCCGACGACCTGCGCATCGCCCAGCTGCGACGCGCGGACCGCGGCGCCCGCGAGCAGCTCGAGCAGGCCCCCGACAACCCGTCGCTGCAGGCCGCGGCCGAGGCCGCCAAGGCCAAGCTCCTGGAGGTCGAGGGCGAGGTGTTCCGCGAGCGGGTCTCCAAGTACCCCACCAACCGCGAGATGAAGGCCGACCTCGGCCGCATCGAGTACGAGCTCGGCCGCTACGAGGACGCGATGGCCGCCTTCCAGGCCGCCAAGGACGACCCCAAGCTGCGCGTCAACAGCGCGTGGATGCTCGGCCGCTGCTTCGCGAAGGAGGGCTGGCACGCCGAGGCGGTCAGCGAGTTCCGCGAGGCCATCGGAGCGCTCGACAGCACGCAGTCCGACCGTGAGCTCGACATCAAGTACGACCTGATGCTCTCGCTCATGGAACTCGCCAAGCTCGAGAAGTCCGCCGCGCACGCCAAGGACGCCGCCGAGATCTGCAGCGGCATCGTCCGCAAGAACATCGGCTTCCGCGACGTCCGCGCGCGACGCAAGGAAGTCGACGAGCTGGTGCGGACCCTGGCATGAGCGACGGCCGGCGGCCCATCGTGGCGGCCGGGGCATGGCGCACGGCGGGCGCGGCCGCGGTGCTGGCGCTGACCGCCGGGTGCGGCAACACCCTGATGCCCACCCCGGTGGGATTCGACCGCGACGGCGCCGACCCCTTCGCCGCGACGCCCGAAGCCGACCGCCGCACCACGGTCCGGCTGTTCGTCGCCACCACGCGAGAGGTCGACCCGAAGGCCCCGCTCGCCACGCGCTTCAGCACCCGCCGGTCCGACCAGATGCACCTGGCCACGCTGGACGTGCGGATCGGCGGCGATGACCTCGACTGGGACCGGCTCGTGGACGTCTCCCGCCGGGTCGGCCGCCAGGACGGGCCCGAGCTCCGCCTGACCGCCATCGACGACTTCGGCCCGGCCACCACCGAGCCACTGCGCATCGGTTCCGAGCCGATTCCCGACGGCGACGTCACGCGTCGCTTCGGCACCGCGCTCGACGAAGCGATCGCCCGCGGCACCTCGGGCGATGCGTACGTCTTCCTGCATGGATTCAACACCGACGTCCCGGGCAACGCCGCCGTCGGCGCCGAGCTGTTCCACTACCTCTCGCGCGACGGTGCGTTCATCCTGTTCGAGTGGCCCTCGCGCGACAGCGTCTTCGACTACGACGCCGACAAGTACGCCGCGGCCGCGTCCACGCGGCACTTCCGCCGCTTCCTCGAGGAGCTGTCCACCGGCACCTCGGTGCGCCGCATCCACATCCTCGCGCACAGCGCGGGCGCGCCGGTCGCCGTCCAGGCGCTGCAGCAGCTGAGCCTGATGAACTGGGAGTCGGAGCCCGCGCAGGTCCGCCGGAAGCTGCGCCTCGGCCGCCTGGTGCTGGTGGCGCCCGACATGGACCTCGGCGACTTCCGTGACGCCGTCGCCGACCGCGCGACGGAGCTGCCCGAGCGCGTCACCCTGTACGTGAGCAGCCGCGACCGCGCCCTCGACATCTCCGCCTGGATCGCGGGATTCACGCGCCTCGGCCGGCCGCTGGACGTGCTCACGCCCAAGCAGATCGCCTTCCTGGAGGACGATGCCAACGTCGATCTCGTGGACGTGGGCGATGCCGAGCGCACCCTGGGCTCGTGGCTCGGCCACAGCTACTTCCACGAGGATCCCTGGGTCAGCACCGACGTGCTGCTCACCCTGTCCACCGAGCGCCACCCGCTCGATCGCGGGCTGCAGCGGGACCCGACTCGCAACCTGTACGTGTTCGGTCCGGCCTATCCGGCCCGCGCCCGCGATTCCGCCCGCGCCGCGGAGGCGGACCGCGCGTCGGCCGCCAGCAAGGCGGCGCCCGCGACGCCCGCCGCACCCGCACCCGCACCCGGGGCTGGCCGATGACCGAGCGAGCCGTGGCCGTGGTCCCCGCTCGATGGGGAAGCACCCGTTTCCCCGGCAAGGCCCTCGCCGACCTGCACGGCAAGCCGATGATCGTCCGCGTGCTGGAGCGCGTGGCCCAGTGCCGCGCCGTGTCCCGCGTGATCGCGGCCGCCGACGACGACCGGATCCTCGACGCCGCGCGCGCCGCGGGCTTCGAGGCGCTCATGACCCGCGCCGACCACCCCAACGGGACCTGCCGCGTCGCCGAGGTCGCGCGCGGGCTCGACGCCCCGATCATCGTGAACGTGCAGGGCGACGAGCCGCAGATCGAACCGGAACTGATCGACCGCACGGTGCGGGCGCTCGCCGCGCACCCCGCCTTCCCGATGGCCACGCTGGTCTCGCCGTTCGCGGCCGGCGAGGATCCCGCCAACCCCAACGTCGTCAAGTGCGTGACGGGCGTGGACGGACGTGCGCTCTACTTCAGCCGCAGCGTGGTGCCCTTCGACCGCGATCGTTCGCCCGGTGCGGCGCGCCCGCGCAAGCACGTGGGCCTCTACGCCTACCGGCGCGAGTTCCTCCTGCGCTTCGTGGAACTGCCGCCCACGCCGCTTGAACTCACCGAGAGCCTCGAGCAGTTGCGCGCCCTCGAGCACGGCCACGCGATCCTGTGCGCCGAGGGCGAGGCGCACTTCACGGGCATCGACACGCCCGAGCAGTACGCGGCGTTCCTGAAGGCCACCCGCCCGGGCGCCTGACGCCCGGCGCGGCCGGCCCGGCCGCCCCCCGCGTCCGCCTCAGCCGGTGATCCGCTTCACCCAGTCCTCGGCGCGTCGGCGCCTGGCCGGGTCGCGGTCGTGCTCGGCCATCGCCCGGAGCCGCGGCAGGGCCGACGACGACTTCATCTCGGCCAGCGCGCCGGCCGCCGCCATCGCCGCGCCCTCCTCCGGATCATCGACCAACGCCAGCAAGAACGCCTCCGACGACGCCTTCGCGTCCGCCGGGGCCCGCCCGGCAAGGTCGCCCACCGCGCGGATCGCCGTCCCGCGCGCCCGGTCCGCGATCCCGAGCGCGCACCGGGATCGGACGGCGTCCAGGTCGGTCGCGTCGCCGAACTTGGCCACGAACCGCAGCGCGGCCTGGGACACCGCCTCCGCGTGGCTGGCCTCGGTCACCAACGGCCGGACATCCTCCAGGGCCTCCTTGGCGTCGAGGTCCGCGAGCGCCTCCACGGCCGCCGCACGCACCGCGTAGCTGCGCTCGGCCGTCGGGGCACCGCCGGGCGCGGCCGCGATCACCGCCCGCAGCAGGGGAACGGCGTCCGCCGCATCCACCTTGGCCAGGGCACGCACCGCCGCGGCGCGCACGCGCGGGTCCTCGATCGCGCCGCGCGACAGCGCCAGCACCGCGCGCTTCGCCTCGGGCGTGCCGAGCTCCGCCAACGCGTCCACCGCGTCGATCCGCATCGTGTGCCGCGCCGAGGCATCGGCCGCGATCCGGCCGAGCAACTCCAGCACCGCCGGCGAACCCACGCGCGCGGCCTGCGCGAGCGCCTGCCGTCGTGCGGCATGATTCGGCGCGGCGGCCACGGCACCCACGGTCCACGCCTCGGGCTGCTCGACCTCGATCACCTTGAGCGTCTCGAGCCACGGGTCCACCCACGCCGCCATCGGCGGGCCGTCGAGCGTGACGGTCATCGTCGCGGTGCGGTCGCGCATCTCCATGGGGTGCAGGCGCTCGCCGCCGGCGGTGCGCACCCACACCGGGATCCGGATCCGCATCGCCGGCGTCCGCGCGTCGATCGGCTGCACCTGCTCGGCGCGCACCGTCAGGGTGCGCGTCGCGGCGTCGTAGGCCAGGGCGGCCTTCACGTTCGGCGAGCCGGGGCGGAAGCACCATTGGTCGAAGAACCACTCGAGCCCCAGCCCGCTCGCCTCCTCCATCGCGCGCCGGAAGTCGTGGGTCTCGGCCAACCCACCGGCATGGCGCGCCATGTAGGCGTGCACGCCGCGGAAGAACACCTCGTCGCCCAGCATGCGGCGCAGCATGTGCAGGATCGAGGCGCCCTTCGGGTACGGATTGGCGGGCCGGCTGAACGTCTGCCCCGCACGCTCGTACACCGGGCTGCACATCGCCTCGGGCTCGGTGGCGAGGTCGCGCCGGGCGACGCGCGCGTTCCCGAGCACGCTGTCCCAGTACCCGTCGGCGCCGTCGCGCTCCTCCATCCAGAGCGCGGTGCCGTACGTGGCCCATCCCTCGTTCAGCCAGATGTGCTCCCAGCTGCGGCACGTGACCAGGTCGCCGGTCCACTGGTGGCACAGCTCGTGGCTGATCAGCCCGTCGAGGTCCTGCTCGGCGCGCGCCACCTCGTCGTGCACCGCGGTCGGCATCATCGTGGTGACGCTCGTGTTCTCCATGCCGCCGGCGCCGAAGTTGCGCACGATGAGCTGGTCGTAGCGCGCCCACGGATAGGGCTGCCCGAACGCGCGCTCGAACACCTTCATCATGCGGTCGGTGTTCGCGTAGGTCGCCAGCGCGTCGGCCCCCCGCCCCTTCGGGGCCCACACGGCCATGGGCACGGCGCTCAGGGGGTTCGGCAGGTCCACCCGGTCGAAGTCGCCGATCACCAGCGACACCAGGTAGGGAACGTGCGCCTTCTCCTGGTTCCAGTGCCAGGTCTCGCGGTCGCCGTTCACCTCGTGGGACACCAGCGCGCCGTTGGCGCTCGCCTGCAGCCCCTTCGGGACGGTGACGACGATCTCGGTGGGCACGCGCACGTTCGGGAAGTCGTGGATCGGGAACCAGTACCGGTTGGTCTCGGTCTGTCCCTGCGTGTGCACCTCGGGGCCGCGGGCCGGGGCGACGCCGGGGATCTCCGGCGTGGCGGGGCTGAAGGTCAGCCCGTCCACCGGCCGCGCGCCCCGATAGCGGATCGCGATCGACACCTCGCGCCCGCGCCCCGCGCCGCCGAGCGCAATGGCCAGCGTCGATCCATCGTGCGCGAACTCCGCGAGCGCGCCGTCCACCTCCACGCCGTCGACCTCGAGCCCCTCGGCGTCGAGCCGCAGCACCTTCACCGGAAGGCCGATCGGCGCCACGCGCAGGCGCTGCGTGCCCGTGAACCGACCGGACGCCAGGTCGGGGAAGTCGAGCTCCAGCCGCATCGCGCGATACTCGACCTGCGGGTCGGGCGGGAAGTTCCGGTGATCGCGCCCGTTCGCCGGGTCGAAGATGCCGCCCTTGCCCTCGCCGGGCGCCGCGCGCCACGCGTGCAGCTCGCCGCGCTCCATGCGGTGCGCCAGGCAACCGCACTCGAACTCGCCGGACTCGGCCGGCGCCGCCGCGGGCCACGCCGACGAGAGGAACACCCCGAGCAGCGCGAGGGAGGCGAACCGGGGCGAGCCGACGGTGGTGCGGGCGATCATGGAACGGAACCCTACCCCGGCCGCGCGGAATCGTCGCGCCCCAAGCAGGAATCCCGCGTTTGAATCCCGCCGCCGCGCCGTGCTACCGTATGCCATGCCCCTCACGGACGGACACGGCACGGCCTCCCGCCAGTTCGACCCCAGTCCCGACCCCGCGTCGGCGGGCTTCCTGGCCCAGTTCGGCGCCTCCGACGAGTCGAGCGAGGCCTACAGCCCCTCGCCGCGCGGCTACCAGCCGGGGCGCACCAAGTACGTCGTGGTCATCGGCACCGTGATGAGCGGGCTCGGCAAGGGCATCTTCTCCAGCTCGCTGGCCAAGCTGCTGAAGGACAAGGGCCTCTCCGTCGCGCCCATCAAGATGGAGGGCTACCTCAACATCGACAGCGGCACGCTGAACCCGTACCGCCACGGCGAGGTCTTCGTGCTCGAGGACGGCCTCGAGACCGACATGGACCTCGGCACGTACGAACGCGTGCTCGACCAGAACCTGTCGCGGCGCAACTTCGTCACCGCGGGCCAGATCTACACCGAGATCCTCGAGCGCGAGCGCCGCGGCGGCTACCTCGGCCGCGACGTGCAGATGATCCCCCACGTCACGGGCGCGGTGAAGATGCGCCTGCGGCAGCTGGCCATGACCGGCAACGGCGGCAAGCCCTGCGACGTCGTGTTCGTCGAGGTGGGCGGCACCGCCGGCGACTACGAGAACGGCTTCTACATCGAGGCGCTGCGCGAGCTCGCCTTCGAGGAGGGTCCGGCCAACTGCTGCTTCGTGGCCCTCACCTACATCCTCGAGCCGTCGATCCTCGGCGAGCAGAAGTCCAAGGCCGCGCAGCTCGGCATCAAGCGCCTGATGGAGGCCGGCGTGCAGCCGCAGCTCATCGCGTGCCGCGCGAAGAACCCGGTGAACGACAAGGTGATGCAGAAGATCGCCATGTTCTCCAACGTGCCGATGCGCCGCATCTTCTCGATGCACGATCGCGCCAGCATCTACTCGATCCCCGACGCCATGCGCGAGGCGGGGCTCGACCGCGAGATCCTCTCGATCCTGGAGCTCCACGATCGCGCCAACACCGTCCAGGAGGACCGCGAGCGCGTCCGCTGGTCCGAGTTCACGCACCGCCTCTCGGCGCCGCGCACCCATGCGATCCGCCTGGGCGTCCTCGGCAAGTACGCCAGCCTGCGCGACGCCTACGCCAGCATCGACAAGGCGATCGAGCACTGCGCGACCGCGCTCGGCGCCGACGTGAAGGTGGAGTGGCTCGACACCAGCGACGTCTCCACCCTCCAGCAGGCGCGGGACCTGGTGTCGCGCTTCGACGCGGTGATCGTGCCCGGCGGCTTCGGGATGCGCGGCGTCGAGGGCAAGATCCTCTGCGTCCAGGCGGCGCGCACCGAGCGGGTACCCTTCCTCGGCATCTGTCTGGGCTTCCAGGTGGCCGTCATCGAGCACGCCCGCAACGTCCTCGGCTGGGCCGACGCGCACAGCACCGAGTTCGACCCCGCCACCACGCGGCCGGTCATCAGCGAGTTGCCCGACCAGAAGCGGATCGAGGGCATCATGGGCGGCACCATGCGCCTGGGCGCGCAGGACGTGCAGATCGCCCCCGCCACGCTCGCCTCCATGCTGTACGGCGGGCGACCCACCGTGCGCGAGCGCTTCCGCCACCGCTACGAGGTCGACCCCCGCATGATCGACGCGCTCACCGCGGGCGGCATGGTCTTCAGCGGCAGGCATCCGGAGCACCCGATCATGCAGGTGCTGGAGCTGCCGGTCGCGGCGCACCCGTACTTCGTGGGCGCCCAGTTCCACCCCGAGCTCACCAGCCGGCCCCTCGACCCCCAGCCCCTCTTCATGGGCCTGGTGGCCGCGGCCATCGCGCGCCGTGCCCCGGAATTCGCGTCCACCGAGCCGGGGCGGCGATGGGTGCGGGCGGCCAACGGCGCAGGGGCCCCGGTCCGCGCCTGACCCCGCTATCATCCGCGATCCGACATTCCGTGCATGCCGATGTAGCTCAGATGGTTAGAGCGAGGGATTCATAAACCCTAGGTCGGCGGTTCGACTCCGCCCATCGGCACTTTCCCCCACCCATGCGCCGGCTCCGCCCGGCGTATGTTCTTTCCGATGCACCCCGCCGACGGCCCCGCCCCCGCAGAGTCCACCATCGAGCGCGTCGCCGTGCTCTACGCCCTGGCGAGCGAGGCCGAGCCCCTGGTCGAGCGCCTCATGCTCGCGGAGCAACCCGCGGTCGACCCCGCCCTCCGCCCACGCCACTACTCCGGCACCGTGGGCACGCTGCACGTCGATGTCCTCGTGAACGGCGCCGATCCCCGCTGCGGCACCGACCGCGTCGGCACCGATGCCGCCACGCTCGCCGCCTACATGACCATCCGCAAGCTGGCCCCCGACCTGGTGGTGAATGCCGGTACGTGCGGAGGCTTCGCCGCCCGGGGGGCGTCGGTGGGCACCATCTACGTGTCGGAGGGCAGCCTGCTCTACCACGACCGCCGGATCCCCATCGAGGCGTTCGCGCTGCAGGCGGTTGGACGATGGCCGAGCACCCCTGCCCCGCGGTTGGCCGCGGCGATCGGCGCGCGTCCCGGAGTGGTCAGCACCGGCAACAGCCTCGACGCCACCGACGGCGAGCGCGAGTTCTTCGAACGCGAGCGCGTGGCCGCCAAGGACATGGAGGCGTGCTCGATCGCCCAGGTGTGCGCGCAGTGCGGGGTGCCCTTCGTGGCGGTGAAGGCGGTCACCGACCTCGTCGACCACCCCGAGCCCGTGCAGGAGGCGTTCCTGCGCAACCTCCGGGCCGTGTGCGCCTTGCTCGGGGAGCGCATGGAGGCCGGCGTGCGCTGGCTCGCGGCTCATCCGCGCCGCGTCGGCGACCTCTGAGCGAGGCCGCGACACGGCCGACCGAACGCCCCAGGCGCGGCTCGAACGCGCGACCTCCGGTTTAGGAAACCAGTGCTCTATCCAACTGAGCTACTGGGGCTCGACGGCACGCCGCCGCGGCGGCGCCCCGGCGGCGGCGTCACTGGCCGTCGCGCGCGCGGTCCTGCTCGCTCTTGGAGTCCGCGAAGTACGCGAGCGCCCAGATCGAGAGGAAGACAACCCACGCTGCGTTGGCGAAGAGGACGGGCCACATGATGTCCGGAGTATACCCCGACCCCCGTGAGCATCGCCCCGCCCGAACCCCGGTTCCACGTGGTCCTGTTCCGCCCGCAGATCCCCAACAACACGGGGAACATCGGCCGGACCTGCATGGCCACGGGCTGCCGGCTCCACGTGGTGCACCCGATCGGCTTCCGCATGGACGAGAAGGCCCGGCGCCGCGCGGGGCTCGACTACTGGGAAGCGGTCGACTGCGTCGAGCACGCCTCGTGGGAAGCGTTCCTGGAGCGCGAACGGCCGGAGCGCATGTGGCTCTACACCACGCGCAGCGAGCGACCGCACTGGGACGCCGCCTTCGCGGTGGGGGACTACCTCCTCTTCGGCCAGGAGAACGGCGGCGTGCCCGACGAGGTGCACCGCTGGCACGCCCACGCCCATGGGGCCGAACGCGCGGTGACCCTGCCGATGCGCGCCGATCCCCGCGCCCGCAGCCTCAACCTGGCCACGTCGGTGGCGTGCGCCGTCTACGAAGGCCTGCGGCAGGTGGGCGGCATCGCGCCGGAGTGACCCGCCGCGCCGATCGCCGAAACCCCGGGACCCCGTCCGTATACTGCTGCGAAAGGGCTTTCATGCACGACCACCGCCGACCCACGCGCCGCTCCACGCTCGCCCCCGCCTTCACGCTGGTGGAGCTCTTGGTGGTGATCGGCATCATCGGCCTGCTGATCGGCCTGCTGCTTCCGGCCCTGGGCAAGGTGATCCAGCGCTCCAAGAGCACCGCCACGCTGGGCACCATGCAGGAATTCGCCAAGGCCTGCGACGCCTATTTCCAGGAGTTCGGCGAGTACCCCGCCGCGATCCCGGACGAAAACCTGTATGCGGGGCTGAACGGCGACAGCGACCTTCCCGCCGTCACCGCGGCCGAGAACGCGCTGCTGGCCCTGATGGGCGGCTCGCGCGTGCCCGCCGACCCCGACTACGCGAACTTCGGCGGCGTGGACCTGAACTTCCCGGCCGTCGGCACCGCGCCCGCCTTCAGCATCCGCGTGAACGTCTCGCGGATGGGCGAAGGCCCGTTCAAGAACGGCCGCAAGTACGACGCCTTCTATGCCCCCAAGGGACGCGAGTTCGGCTTGGCGCAGGGGCAGCTCACCTCCGGCGCGAACCTGGCGATCCCCGACCTGCTCGACGCCTGGGGAGCCCCCATCGCCTTCGTCAAGCAGCAGCGCACCATCGGCCCGCTGGTCCCCCGGCAGGCGAACGCCACCACCGCCCCGCGCGGGCAGTTCGAGCGCTCCGGGTTCCTGGCCTACTCGGGTTCCACCGAACTCGGCGACGCCAGCCTCGACCAGACGGACACGACCAAGGGCAGCGTCCTCAACACCACCTCGGCCGGCGGCCAGAGCGCGGCCATCGCCCGCAACCTCACCTTCGGTCAATTGATCCGTCACGCCGCGCTGAACGCGCAGACCGCCACCACCACCTCCGACGCCGAGCGCATCTGGGCCGGCACCGCGCGGGGCAAGTACTTCATGTTCAGCGCCGGACCCGACGGGATCTACTTCTCCCGCGACCAGGTGCGCACCAGCACCGGTGCCCCGCTGTCCGACATCGTCAACACCGCGCTGAACTTCAATCCCGACGGCCCGAAGGTCGTCGAACGCTACGACGACGTGGTGCTGTCCGGCGGCAGCTGACGCATGCGCCGGCGCCGGCCGCGACGCGCCGTGCGCGCCGCGGCCAGGCGGGCACCGGTCCCGGGTCAGCCCTTCGGCGACCCCTTGTCGTCGAAATTGAACGGCTTGCCGCTCGGCGGCGCCTTCGGGGGCGCCTCACCGCCCGGCAGCATCGGATCGGGCTCCATGGCGTCGCCCGCGGGATTGCCGGCGTCGCGCCCCTGCCCGGGTCGGCCACCGCGCTTCTTGGCCTGATCCTGCATCGCGTCGTAGCGCTTCTTGAAGGCGGCCTGTTCGTCCGCCGAGAGCAGCGCCCAGACCTTTTCCTGCAGGTCGGCGATCTTCGGGGCCGAGTCGCGAAGCTTCTGCATCTCCTCCATGACGCTGCGATCGGGCTTGCCGCCCGCGGCGCCGTCGTTGCCCTTGCCGGGCGCATCGCCAGACGCCGGGGGCTTGGCGCCGCCGCCCGCGCGATCGCGCCAGCTGCGCATCTTCTTCTCGAGCTCCTGGAGCTTCTCGCCGTTCTCCTCGCGCCACGTGCGCATGCGCGACTCGAAGTCGTCGCGCATCGCGCGCACCTTCTCCTGCACCTCGGCGCGCAGTTCGGGCATCGTCTGCTCGAGCGCACGGCGCCACACCTCGGCGTTGCGGCGCTCGGCCAGCATGCCCTGGCCGGGGCGCTCGCGGTTCTGGTTGCCGCCGATGCCCTTGCCGAACCCGTCGCCCTTGCCGCCGCCCTTTCCCTGGTCGGGGCTCACCGGCGGCCCGCTGAGCGGGGCGTCGTCGGCCCAGGCGCTGGCGGCGGGCCCCACGGCGACCGTGGCGGCCAGCGCGGTCAGCAGGAGCGGGAGGGTGAAGATCCGGGGGCGAACGGGGAGCGTCATGGGGGTCCTTTCGATGTTGGCCGAACGCACCATCGGGCCCGGCATTTCCTGCCGTCGGCGGGGCTACGATCCTTCCCCCCATGGCCCTGACCTCCAAGCACCTCCACGACGCCCTCCGCACCGTCCAGGACCCGGACCTCCACAAGGACCTGGTGACCCTGGGCATGGTCAAGGACGTGGTGCAGTCCGGGAACGACGTCCGGCTGGTGATCGAGCTGACCACCCCGGCGTGCCCCATGAAGGACAAGATCCGCGAGGACATCGACCAGGCGGTCCGCGCCAAGTCGATCGAGACGGGCGAGCCGCTGGGCAAGCTCGAGATCGAGTTCACCGCCGACGTCCGCAAGCCCAACGAGCGAACCAAGGACGGCGCCAATCCCCTGCCCCTGGTCAAGAACGTCATCGCCGTGGGCGCCGGCAAGGGCGGCGTCGGCAAGAGCACCGTGAGCGTGAACCTCGCCGTGGGGTTGGCGCGGTTCGGCGCCAAGGTGGGGCTGCTCGACGGCGACATCTACGGCCCCAGCGTGCCCACCCTCCTCGGGCTGGCCGACGTGCCCACCGCGGCGCGCGGCAACATGCTGCTGCCCTTCGAGGTGCACGGCATCAAGGCCATGACCCTGGGCAAGCTGGTGGAGGCCGACAAGGCCCTCATCTGGCGCGGCCCGATGGCCCATGGCGCGTTCAAGCAGTTGGCGCTGCAGACCGACTGGGGCGCGCTCGACTACCTGATCATCGACCTGCCGCCCGGCACGGGCGACGTGCCGCTGACCATGAGCCAGCTGCTGCCGCTCACCGGCGCGGTCATCGTGTGCACGCCGCAGCGCGTGGCGCAGGACGATGCGCGCCGCGCGGTGCGGATGTTCCAGCAGCTTGGCATCCCGATCCTCGGGGCGGTCGAGAACATGAGCCACTTCGTGGGCGACGACGGCAAGGAATACGACCTCTTCGGTCGCGGCGGGGCGCAGTCGATGGCCCAGGAGATGGGCCTCCCCTACCTCGGAAACCTGCCGATCCACATGCAGCTGCGCACCAACTGCGATGCCGGCGACCCGTCCGCCAACTGGGACGTGCCCGCGCTCGGCCGCGACCTCGACACCCTCTGCCAGCGCCTGGCCTCGCAGGTCAGCATCCAGTCGATGGGCTTCGTGCAGCCGACCCTGAGCGTCCGGTGATCGCGGCGGCGCGGCTCGCGTCCACGCGCCGCGCGCGCGCCTCGGGTCCTCAGAACCCCCGGCCCGCGTACGGCCAGTAGCCGCCGCGCAGGTTCGCCACCGTGAATCCGCGGCGGCGAAGGTACGCGCACGCCCGCGCGCTGCGGTTGCCGCTGCGGCAATAGGCCACCACGTGGCGCGACGGGTCCAGCTCGCCCACGCGCGCCGCCAGCTGGGTGAAGGGCACGTTGACCGCGCCCGCGATGTGGCCCTTGGCGAACTCCTGCTTCGAGCGCACGTCGAGCACCGCGGCACCCAGGAGGATGCGCCGGTTCGCCTCGCGCGGCGTGACCTCCTCGCATCCGGCGGGCTCGAACTCGTCCTCGTCGATCGCCGCGAAGTCCTTCGGCGGGATCCACCCCGCGAAGCCGTCGATGCCCACGCGGTAGAGGACGCGCACCGCCTCGTCCACCTGCTCGGGCTCGGCCACCAGGAGCACCTCGTCGCCGGCCTCCAGGTAGTTGGCCACCGTGGGCCCGAAGTACGGGTCCACCATGGCGAAGATCGACCCCGGCAGGTGGCCGTCCATCCATGCGGTCCACTCGCGCGTGTCGACCACCACGCGGATCGGATCGCGCGAGGCGGACACGAACTCCGCGGGACCGAGCCTCGGCGGCGCGGGCACGGCATCATGGATCCGGGGGCCGCGCTCGTTCGCCGCCTTCACGCGCCCGAAGTACGGCGGCGGGTCCGGCCGGTCGCGCAGCAGGCCCTCCATGAACCGCACGGCATCGTCCTTCGCCCGAAGCGGCCGGTTGATGATGCGCTCGATGCCGACCGTGCTCTCGGGCAACCGGCAGATGACCTTCCCGCAGGCGCTCCCCGACCCGTGCCCGGGCAGCACCACGGTGGCGTCGGGCATGTCGTCCAGGAGCGCCAGGCTGCGGCGCAGCGCCTCGGCGCTCTCCTCGACCGACATCCCGCCGGAGGCCAGGAAACCGAGGTCCGGCCGCCCCACGTCGCCGGCGAAGAGGAAGTCGCCGGAGAACAGGGCGCGCGGGGTGCCGTGCGCGTCGACGAACTCGAAGCTCAGCGCCTCGCGGGTGTGGCCGGGCGTGTGCCGCACCCGGAAGCTCAGCGATCCCACGCCGAACGCGTCGCCGTCGCGGAGGAACCGCACGCTGGCGCCCGGATGGAACGGGCCCTCGCCGGTCCACGGCGCCGCCTGCCCCATGCCGCTCACCAGCAGCGTGACCGGGCGCGTCGCCCCGAAGGCGCGCATCCCGCTGACGAAGTCCGCGTGCAGGTGCGTCTCGGCGACGGCGACGATGCGCACGCCGTGCGCCTGCGCCTCGCGCTCGTAGCGATCGATGTCCCGCTCGGGGTCGAAGAGGATCGCCTCGCGGGTCTCGGGGCAGCCCACCAGGTAGCTCGCCTGCGCGAGCGCGGGGTCGTAGATCCGGCGGAGGATCACGCGAACTCGCGGCGCAGCTTGGCGAGCGCCGCCCCGAACGCGTCCAGGTGCGAAGCCTCGTGCGCCGCGCTCACCTGGCACCGCAGGCGCGCGTGGCCCTCGGGCACCACCGGGTAGCCGAAGCCGATCACGAAGACCCCCAGCTCCAGCAGCCGCCGGGACATGGCGATCGCCTTGGCCGTGTCGTGCACGATGATCGGGCAGATGGCCGTCGGGCTCTCCAGCACCTCGAATCCGGCGGCACGGATCACGCGGCGCGCATGGTCCACGTTGTCGCGCAGCCGCTGCACGCGCTGCGGTTCGCGCACCAGCACCTCGATCGCCTTGCGCGCGCTGCACGCGACGGTGGCCGGCAGCGCGTTCGAGAAGAGGGTCGGCCGCCCGCGCTGGACCAGGAGGTCGATGGCGCGCCGCGATCCCACCACGTAGCCGCCCGCCGCGCCGCCCAGCGCCTTGCCGAGCGTCCCCGTGAAGAGGTCGATGGCCGTGCCCGGCATTCCCCAGTGCTCGTGGGTTCCGCGGCCCGTCCGGCCCATCACGCCGGTGCCGTGGCTGTCGTCGACCACCAGCAGCGCGCCGAACTCGTCGCACACGGCCCGAAGCGCCGGCAGGTCGCCGATGTCGCCCTCCATGCTGAACACCCCGTCGGTGACCACCCAGATGGCGCCCGTCACCTCCGGGTTGGCGCGCGCGGACTGCAGCTTGGCGCGCAGGTCGGCCATGTCCGAGTGCCGGTACACGCCCTTGTGGCACCCCTTCTTGATGACCGCCGCCAGCCGGATGCCGTCGATGATCGAGGCATGGTTCAGCTCGTCGCTGATGATCAGGTCGCCCGGCTCGCACAGCGTGGGGAACACCGCCTCGTTGGCGTTCCAGCAGCTCGTGAACGTGTACGCCGCCTCGCAGCCGTAGAAGGCGGCGATGTCGCGCTCGAGCGCCTCGTGGCAGTCGAGCGTCCCGCAGATGAACCGCACGCTCGCGGTGCCCGCGCCGTAGCGGCGCAGGCCGTCGATCCCGGCGTCCACCACCTCGGGGTGGTCCGCCAGGCCCAGGTAGTTGTTCGAGCAGAAGCAGGCCACCTCGCCGAAGCCGCGCAGCCGGACCGTCGCGGCCATCGGCCCCTCGATCGACTGCAGGTGCTTCCACTGCCCCGTCTCGCGGAGCATCGCCAAGGTCCTGTCGGCGCGGGAGTCGAAGGTCCGTTCGGCGGTGGCGGAGGCGCTGGTCATCCGCGCAAGGTACCTCTCCCTCACGCCATCGCGTAGCGCGACCGCACCTTGGGAAGCAGGTACTGCTCGAAGGCGCTGTCGAAGGTGTACGTGGGCGACCAGCCCCAGTCCCGACGCGCGGCGGAGTCGTCGCACTCCTCGGGCCAGCTGTCGACGATGGCCTGGCGACCGAGGTCAGGGCGGAACGAGACCACGGCTCCCGGGAACGCCCGTCCCACGGCGCGCTCGAAGTCGGACGCCGACGGGCTGAACGCCGCCACGTTGTAGACCGTGCGCGTCAGGCGCTCCTTGGGCGCGGCCGACAACCGCAGGAGGGCATCGATCGCCTCGGGCATGGTCATGAACGGGATGCGCGTGTCCGGGCGCACGAAGCACTCGTAGCGCTCGCCCTGCGCCACGGCGTGGATCATCTCGGGGCCGTAGTCGCTGGTGCCGCCCGAGGGCACGGTGTCGCTGGAGATGATCCCCGGGAAGCGGATCGAGCGGAAGTCGATCGGACGCTCCATGCGGTCGGTGGCCAGCTTGCGGTAATGGTCCTGGTAGTAGCGCCCGAGTTCCTCGCCGGCCAGCTTGTTGATGCCGTACATCGTGTGCGGGTGGAGGAACGCATCCTCGGCCACCACGGGGTTCGCGCGCTTGTCGGCGAGCGTGGGCATGCCGTAGGCGGCGATCGAGCTCGGGAAGAGGAACCGCACCGCGTGGCCGTGGCTGCGCGCCTGCTCGGCGGCCAGCTTGAGCAGCTGCAGCGTCCCCACCACGTTCACCTGGTGCGCCGTCTCGGGCGCGAACTCGCCGCGGGTGGAGAGCAAGGCCGCCAGGTGGAAGATCTCCTCGATCTCGTACTGCGCGTGCAGCCGCTCCAGGAGCGCCGTGTCGCAGACGTCGCCCACGTAGGCGCTGCGGCACTCCGCGCGGACGCCGGCATCCAGCTCCCGAAGGTCCACCGCCACCACCGCCCGGCCCGCGCGGGCGAGCGCGTGGATGAGGCCGTGGCCCATCTCGCCCCCGGCGCCGGTGACCAGGACGACCCGCTCGCGACGATGCCCCGAGGGCGAATGACTGCCTGAACTCATGAGGAGCGAAAGTCTACGGACCCCGCGCTACGCTTGCCGCAGCGACCGGAGCCCCCATGACCCGCACACCCCCCATCCTGGCCTTCTCCATTCGCACCGCTCCGGGCGCGCTCCTCCTGATGCTGGCGATCGTCGAGCCCGCACCCGCACGCGCGCAGGATCCGGCGCCGGCCGGAGGCACGCACGCCTTCGGCGCCCCTGCCCCGGCGGGCAGCGTCCCGCCCGATCCCACCGAGCCCGCGCTGCCGACGCCATCGCCCCGGCCCGAGGAGGCCCCGCTCGACCCGACGCTCACCGGCCCGATGCGAATGCCACCGGTCGCGGCGGGAGTCGGCGCGGTGTGGCCGCACGACCCCGGCCTCGCCGCGCTCGAGGCCGAGCGCGCGGCCCTCGAGGACGTGGACCATGCGTCGCACCACGCCGCGCTCGAGGCCACCCGCCGGCTTGCCGCGCTCCATGCCTTCGTCGAGCGGCGGATGCTCGCCGCCGAGTTCATGCGCTTCAGCCGCGAGTACGTGCCCACGCTCGACCAGCTCACCTTCGACGAGGCCGTCGCCAAGGCGAAGGCCATGGCATCCGGGGCGCCCCGCGTCCCCGCGAGCAACGACGTCGACCACCTCGAGCATGCCATCGAGGTGGAGTCCGGCGTCGCGCGCGCGTCGTGGAACCAGCTCAACCGGCTGCGCCGCTCGGTGGACGTCTTCACCGCGTTCCTGCAGTCCAAGGATCTTCTCTCGCAGTACCAGGCGTGGGCGCCCGGCTACATGCGCAGCGTCGGCTGGACGCCGCCGGCGCCGCCCGCGGGCAGCACGCCGCCGGCGGACGCCGTGCGCCGCCGCAGCCTGCAGATGGAGTGGGACCGCGCCCACCGCGCGCAACGCGCGTCGATGCCGACGAACCCGGAACCCCTGGTGCCGCTCGGCGGCACCCCCGCAGGCGGGACACCCGAACCCGACGCGGTGCACGGCATCGTGCCCGCGCCGGTGGCGCTCGGCCCGTCCCCGGCGCGCAGCGTGTACAGCAACTCCTGGTGGAACGGCTACGCCGACCCGTACTACGACGCCAACGGATTCCCTGGGCGGGACCCCAACCTGGGCCGCGTCGATCCCAACGACCCCGCCACCTACGGCTACGCGCCCGAGGCCTACTCGTATCACGCGTGGCCGATGTTCTGGGATCTCGGTTGGGTGGTGGTGCCGCCGCTGGGGCTCTTCCCGGGCGGCGCGGTCGGTGGACGGGGCATCGGCTTCGTGGGCGGGACGCCCGGCGGAATGACCGGAGGCATGATGGGCGGAGCGTTCGGCGGCGCGGCCGGCGGGGGCAAGTGAGCCAAGCGCCGACGCCGATGGACCTGATGGGACCGGTGGACCGACCGGTGCTCGCCGGTGGACGCGGCCGACTGGCGGTGTTGGCGGTGGCCATCGGAGCGATCCTGCCGATCGCCATCCTGCGCGACGCCGCCGATCCGCACCTGGCGTCATGGGCGACGCGGGCACGTGCCGAATCGCCCCACGCCTGGGAGTGGCTGGCCGTGCTCGGAAGCCCGCTCGCCGTGCTCCTGGCCGCGGTGGCGGGATTCGGCATCGCGGCCAGCCGAAACTGGCCGAACACGGCGCGGTGGATGGGCGTGCTCGCCCTGTGCGTGCCGTGGGCGGCGCTGGTCGACATCGCCGTGGGCGGCACCGCCCGCGGGGCCTCCACCGTGGGAGCCGTGGTGATGGCGCTGGTGCTGTGGCAACCGCGGGTCTGGCCCGTCCTGGCCGCGGTGGGCACCCTCGGCGCGGCGGCACGCATGGTGAACCTGGGCGTGCCGGCCTCCGCGGCCGCCACCGAAGCCTTGCTCGGCGCCCTTGGGCCCCTGGTCATCGAGTTCGGCTGGCAGACCGTCTCACCGGCGAATCCCCTGCGCCGGGCGGCCGCCCTGCGCACCTGAACGCGCGGTATTCGCGCAAACCTGACCGGGAAACCATGGCGCCCTGACCGGCGTATGCGATGGTGTCGGTGTCGGTTCGCACGGCCCAGCGGGCAGGAGGCCCACCATGTCGACGAGTCCGGACGCACATCACCGCCCGCGTCATCGCGCGGCGCACCCCGGCGAGACATCGCGCCCAATCGAAGGCGGGCACGCGCCGACCCGCATCGAGCGCGCCGGCATCGACCCCGGGCTCTTCGTGCGCGCCAACCCGTTTCTTGACGCCGTATGGGACGCCAACGAACGCGGCACGTGCATCGGCGCGGGCTGCGGCGAATGCGGAGCGCTGGAGTTCCGGCGCATGCTCGGGGCCATCGACGGCGCCGACCCCGCCGACGCGGTGAACCTGCGCGCCGCCGCGCTCGCCGCGCGCGACGCCGGCGCGGCGCCGACGCGGCTGGCCCAAGCCCTTGCCGACCTCGACTTCGACCTCCTGCGCCTTGCGCCGCGCTGGCTCGATGCGTTGGACACGGCGCTCTTCCACGCGCGGGACCACGGCATGCTGGTGCACGTGCTCGCCGCGTGGGTGCGTCGCGAGGCCATACCGACTCGTGTCCTCGACCTCGTGCTCTTTCGGCACGCGCGCTACGGCTACCCCGATGACCGGGTCGCGGACCTGTGGATCGAGCGCTGCCTGGAGGCCGGGAGCGAGGCGGGCGACGACGGCCTGATGGAGACGTTGTTGCTCTCGTGCCCGGAGCGAGTGGGCGCGCACCCCCCGGCCCGCGAGGCGGCGCTCCGCACCGCTCGGCACAGCGCGTGCGTGCGCCGCGTGATCTCCCGGCTCGGCGACTGCGCCTGATCCGCGCCGCGGCGGCTGGCGCTCGAGCATGACCGGCGAGCGCGCGTGCGTGCCGGGGCGTCAATGCGCGGCGTCGCCCGCGAAGCGCTCCCGCACCGAGCGGAAGTACGGCAGGAGCCCCAGCGCGATCTCGACGATCTCCGGATCGAAGTGATGGCCCGACTCCTTGCGCAGGAACTCGGCCACCCGCTCGTCGGACCACGGCTCCTTGTACGACCGCCGGCTCGTGAGCGCGTCGTAGACGTCGGCCACGGCCACGATGCGCGCGAAGATCGGGATGTCCTCGCCGCGCAGCGGCTCGGCCGCGGGCAGTTCCTCGATCTCGGCCGGGAGCGAGGCGAGCGATTCGGGATCGATGGCGCCGGGATAGCCCTTGCCGTCCCAGCGCTCGTGGTGGTGGACGGCCACGTCGCGCGCCGCCGCGTCATACGGCGTGGCCACCTCGGCAAACAGGCGACCGCCCTGCACCGAGTGCGTCTGGATGCGGCGGTACTCGGCATCGTCGAGCTTGCCGGGCTTTCGGAGGATGCTGTCCGGGATCGCCACCTTGCCCACGTCGTGCAGCATGGCGGCGATGCGGAGCTCGTCGCGCCGGCGCTGCCGCTCGGCATCGTCGACGTCGTGGAGCGCGGCCCATCGGTCGTACATGGCCACGGCGCACTCGGCGACCCGCTGCACGTGGGCGCCCGTCTCGCTCGGGTCGCGCATCTCGGCCGTGGCGATCGTGCGCATGATGGCGCCGCGCACGAGCCGCGCGCGCTCGAGCGCCAGCGACGCCATCCCGGCGAACAGCTCGACGGCCGCCTCGTCGGCGGCCGTGAAGGCGGCCGTGGCCGGGTCGGCCTTTCCCCGGCCGCGCGAGTTGATCAGCTGCAGGACGCCCACCACCTCGTCTCGCGCGTCGCGCAGCGGCGCCACCAGCATGCTGCGGGTGATGTAGCCCGTGCGCCGGTCGACGTCGCCGCTGAAGTGGTACGGCAGCGCCGGGTCGAGGGCATGCACGTCCTCGAGACGCAGCGGCTTGCCGGTGACGGCCACGTAGCCCGCGATCGAGCCGGAATCGCGCGGGATCACGGTGTCCACCAACGGCATGCGCTCGCCCGGGCGAAGCCGCGACTCGAGCGTGTCGTTCTGCGTGTACACGAGCCGCAGGCCCGCGGGCTCCACCATCCAGATGGACCCGGCGTCGGCATCGGTGAAGCTTCGCGCCAGCCGAAGCGACTGGTCCATCACCTCGTCGAGGTCCTGCGCGCGTCCGAGCTTGGCGCCCAGCGCGGCCACCTCGGCGATGCGCTCGCGCCGCTCCTGGCTCTCCTGCCCGAGCAGGTCGTTCATGGCGGACAGGCGGCGGTTGGCGGCGTCGACCTCGGCGTTGCGGCGGACCAGCTCGGCCTGGCTCGAGGCCAGCGCGCGCATCGCGCGGTCGCGCTCGCGTTGCGCGCGGCCCATGCGCGCGTGGTAGCGGATGCGCGCCACCAGCTCGCGCGGGTCGGGCAGCTTCACCAAGTAGTCGTTGGCGCCGAGCTCGAAGCACCGCTCCTTGGTGCACGCCTCGCAATCGGCGGACAGCACCACCAGCGGCGTCTCCGCAAGATCCGGATTGGCGCGGATCCTGCGGATCTGCTCAAGCCCGTCGACCCCCGGCATCATCAGGTCCTGCAGGATCACGTCGGGACGGCGCTTGAGCGCCATCTCCAGGCCCGCGTCCGCGTCCCGCTCCGCCAGCACCTCGAGGTCCGGATGCGGATCGAGCAGGCGACGGATCGCCGCCTCGACGATGGGCTGGTCGTCCACCAGCAGCACCAACGTCCTCGACTGGCCTTCGGGCGATCCGTCGCGCATCCGGAGGATCCTACGGGACGGCCGGCGCCGCCCCCGCGATACGCTCGCGGCATGCGATGGGACTTCCCCTACCCCTCTCGACGGATGCCCGTGATCGCCGAGCGCGTGGTGGCCACGGGCCAGCCGCTCGCGGCGACGGCCGGCCTGGCCGTCCTGGAGGAAGGGGGAACCGCGGTGGATGCCGCGATCTGCGCGGCGATCACGCTGACCGTCGTGGAACCCACCTCCAACGGGATCGGCGGCGACGCGTTCGCGATCGTCTGGGACGGCACGCTGCACGGCCTCAACGCCAGCGGGCGTGCACCGGTCGGCCAACCGCGATCCGCGTTCGCGGGTGCCGAGCGCATGCCCCGCACGGGCTGGGGATCGGTGACCGTGCCGGGGGCGGTGTCGGCGTGGATCGAGCTTCACGCCCGGTTCGGGGCGTTGCCCTTCGGCCGCCTGTTCGAGCCGGCGGTGCGCCATGCCGAGCGCGGGTACCCCGTGTCGCCGATGACGGCCGCGGCCTGGGCGCGGTCCGTGGAGCGGTTCCGGAAGTTCCCGGAGTGGATGAACGCGTTCGCGCCGCACGGCCGGGCACCGGCGCCGGGCGAGCGCGTTCGCCTGCCCGACCACGCGCGCACGCTCCGGGCGATCGCCGATTCGGGCGGGGATGCCTTCTATCGGGGCGAGCTCGCGCAGCGCATCGAGGACGCCGCGCGCACCGACGGAGCGGCCATGCGCGCGGATGACCTGCGCGCGCACCGGGCCGAGTGGGCATCGCCCTGGTCGATCGCGTACCGCGATGCGGTCCTCCACGAGTTGCCGCCGAACGGACAGGGCGTGGCCGCCCTGATCGCGCTCGGGCTGCTGCGCCACCACCGGATCGACCATCTGGACCCGGACGGGGCCGAGTGCATCCACCTGCAGGTCGAGTGCATGCGCGCCGCGTTCGCCGACGCGCATCGATACGTCGGCGATCCCGCCAACGGGCGGGTCGATGCCTCCGGGCTGCTTGAGCCGCAAGCGCTCGCGGCCCGCGCCGAGCGGATCGACCCGGCGCGCGCGCGGCGCTGGGATGCGCGGCCGATTCCCGGGGCGGGCACCGTGTACGTGGCCGCGGCCGATCACGCCGGGCGCGCCGCGAGCTTCATCCAGTCCAACTACGAAGGATTCGGGTCGGGCGTCGTCATCCCCGGCACCGGCATCGCGATGCAGAACCGGGGTGCGGGCTTCTCGCTCGAGCCCGGCCACGCCAACGAGTACGCCCCGGGCGCACGTCCGTTCCACACGATCATCCCGGGATTCCTCACCCGCGGTGGCCGCGCACTTGCCGCGTTCGGCGTGATGGGTGGCCCGATGCAGGCGCAGGGTCACGTGCAGTTCACGGTGCGCACGGTGGACTTCGGGATGAACCCGCAGGCCGCCATCGATGCACCCCGGTGGCAAGTCATGGACGATGGCACGCTGGCGCTCGAACCCGGCTTCCCGGAGTCCACCGTGGCCGGGCTTGTCCAGCGAGGCCACGCCGTGCGCGTGGACGCCGCGGGCGCGCACTTCTTCGGCGGCGCCCAGTGCGCCTGGCGCACCGAGGCCGACGACGCCTGGATCGCGGCCAGCGATCCCCGACGCGATGGGCAGGCCGCGGGAACCTGAGGCCGCGGTCTCGACGCGGCGGCAACGCCGCCGCGAGGGGGGCGAAGCAGAGCGGCGGATGCCGTCCGTCAGGACGCCATCCGCCGCGCTGCGAAGCCACCCATGGGACTCGAACCCACGACCTGTGCTTTACGAAAGCACTGCTCTACCACTGAGCTAGGGTGGCGAAGAGATCGAAAACTATACCGTTCCCGCCCGCGCCCGATCAGCCCTCGTCGGACGGCTCTTCCTCGGCCTCGGGCGCATCATTCATCGCGCCGTCGGCGTCGGCACCGTCCATTGCGTCGTCATCGGCCACCTGGCCCGACTCCGAGCCCTCGGCCGCAGCCGCCGGCTTGGCACCCGGCACGCGCGCCTTCACGATCAGGTCGACGGCCTCGCTCGACGGCATGCCCAGCGCCCCGTAGGCCGCCGCAGCCGCGTCGGCCAGCGAACCCGAGGACGTGCGGACCAAGTCGCGGATCGCATCGGCCTGCGGGGTGGTGGCCTGCGAACCGAACCGGCGCGCGCCCTGGGCGACCGCGTTCAGGAGCATCGCCTGCTCGTCGCCCGAGGCCGCGAGCGCGGCATCGATCACCGCGCGCTGCGCGCGCTTGGTGTTGACCATGGCCAGCACCTCGGCCGCCATCACGCGGATCGGGCCTTCCTGGGTGCGCATCGCCTCGAGCAGCCCGGCCTCCGCGGCGGTCAACTGGAAGACCCCGTCGCGAGAGAGCCCGATGCGCGTCAGCGCCGCCAACGCGTCGGCCACGTAACGAGAGCCGTCGCCGGCATCGACGGCGCCACCCATCGCCGCATCCATCAGCTGCTGCACGCCGGCGCGGAACCCATCGTCCCCGGCATCGGCACCGACCACCGCGGTGATGCGATCCACCCGGCGATCGATCGCGCCCCGGTCCTCGGGCTGCGCGACCATCACCGCCGGCACGCGCTCGCCCATCCGCATGGCGCGGACGCCGTCGAGCGCGCGCGCGATCTGCGCGCCGTTGCCGGCGATCACCACGAGGTCGCAGCCGCCGTTGCGCGCCGCGATCGCGGTGAATTCCTCGGCGTCGCGAGCCGCCGTGAGCGGCGTGCATCCCATCGCCCGCACGGCGGCGGCGATGCGCTGCGCGTCCTCGTCGACGCGGGCGATCACGCCCACGAACGTCTGTCCCCCGCCCCGGACGGCCTGGGCGAGCAGCGGAACCACCTGCTCGCTGCCGGGGAACGGCGCGCGGGGCCGCACCGAGGCCAGCGTGAACGCCGCCTCGAACTGCACGCGTCGGTCGGCATAGTCCAGCGCGGCGATCACCGGCGACGAACCGTCGCCCACGAGCGCGGCGGCGCCGGCGGTCTCGCGCAGCGCAGCGAGCGCGGCGCGCACCAGGCCGGTGTCGGACAGGTCAAGCCCGATGCCCAGCACGTCCTGCATGGCCGCAGCGCCGGCAGCGGTCGCGTAGAAGCGCGCCGAGCGTCCTTGGCCGGCGAACAGCGGATCCTCGGCGCCCGCCTCGACCGCGGCCTCGCGCCGCAGGTCGGCGGCAATGAAGCAGGCCAACGCGCGCTCGTCGGCGGCGTCGAGCTCGAGCGCCCGACGCGCCATGAGCATCGCCATCACGTCATGGAACGCACCCGTCGACACGTGCTCGCCGGCCAGGCCGCCGAACTCGGTCCACTTCCAGGCGTTCTGCACCGGATCGGAGGGGAACGCGGCAAGCGCGGGGTCGCGCGTCAGGAACGCGTACGACGCCTCCGCGTAGGCCTCGTGTGCCGATCGATCCGTGCCGCCGAGCGCACGCACCGCCGCGATCGCCGCCTCCGACACGTCCGGGGTCACTCCCTTGCCCTGCGCCACGTCCAGGAGGACGGGCACCGCCACCGCGGAGCCGAGCTGGCCCAGGATCACGCAGACCTTGCGCTGCGCGGCCGGATCGAGGGAACGCAGCCCCATCGCGAGCGGAAGCACCGCCTGGCGGCGCATGTCGACGAGCATCCGCGTCGCCGCCGCCTCCATGCCCGGGTCGCGGCCGTTGACGATCTCGCGCAGGAGCGCGGGAACGGCGTACTCGCCGGCGGCCATGAGACGATCGCGCGCCATCATCTGCCCGCGCATCGGCCCGGTGAGCATCTTCACCGAGGCATTGATCCGATCGACCTTGCGGGCGAGGGCGCGACGGCCCGCCTCGAGCTTGGTCTCCAGCTGCATGGCGGCGTCGGCCACCTCGGGCATCCCGCGGCTGCGGCGGAATGCATCGTCCATGCGCTTGGTCAGGTCGGCGGCGTCCACGGCATCGGCCAGATCGGCGGCGTCCACATCGGCAGCCAGCAGCACCGTGGCGGAAGCCATGGCCTGCTCCGGGCGCGCGATCAGCACGTGGTGAACGTAGCTCTCGGCGGCGGCGGACAGCGCCGACCGGTCGGCACCCATCCCGGGCTCCGCCACGTCGGCCGCATCGTCCTGGGCGTACGCCGCGGGGGAAGCGCCAACGAAGGCGGCGGCGAGGGCAACGGGCACGATGAGGGTCGGGCGCATGGGAGCGGGCACGGCGTGGCCTTGTCTGGTCTTAAGGTGTTCGGGCAGCAGACGAGCGGGCTCGCCGGAGTTGCCGGCGAAGCCACGGTGAAGGGCTACGCACCCGACCGGGGTCGGGATGCTCTTCACGGGCCGAGAATCTACCCCCCGCCGCCGGGAGCGTCAACGAAAGTTCCGGGACCCTGGTCCGCGCGACCGCTACACTTCCCGCCGTGCAGGCGTCCGCAGCCGAGTGGCTGCGGAAGGCCGAAGGCCACGCCTCCCGGCCGGTCCGCCGGGGGAACGCGCGCCCTCGGCTCGGGAAGGCGGTGCAACACCGCCGCGGACGCGCCGCCGTGACGGGCCGCCGGAAGCTCCCCATCGGAGTCCGGCAGCCGGATCCAGTGCCACTGGCCTCGCGCGCAACGCGCCGGCCGGGAAGGCGGGTCCGGAGCCCCCAGCCGGAAGACCGGCCTGCACATCGGCCCCTGCCCACGCGACTTGGGCGCACGGCCGAGTGGACCATTGCACCCATGCGGCCATCGGACGGCCGCGCTCCATGCTCATCCAAACCTCGGTCGTCGCCCTGCTGACGACCATCGTCTCCGCAAGCGGCACCACGCCACCATCCCGATGCGCGTCCGCGGTCATCGCGTACGAGCCCGGCTCGGGAACCGGTGCCTCGTACCGCAACCCGGCCGCGGCGCTCGGCGAGCCCACGCGTTTCACGGGCACCGGCGTCGAGCCCGGCGCCGTGACGCCGTTCCGGCCGGCGTTCATGCCCGGCGAGATCGTCTCGGTGGGTCGCGGCGGCGTGCTGGTGCTGGCTTTCGAGGAGCCCGTCCTCGATGACCCACGCCACCCGCACGGCGTCGACCTGATCGTCTACGGCAACGCCTTCTGCGGCGACATCGCGTACCCCGAGGGCGTCGCCGGGTACGTCTTCGGCGAAGGCGGCATCATCGAACTGAGTGACGATGGCGCGGAGTGGCACGCGGTTCCCGAGGCCGAGGCCGACGGCGGCCTGCCCACGCTCGCGTACTCCGATGCCGGACCGTACGCCGCGGAGCCGGGCGCGGTGCCCACGGTGTGGGATCGACCGGTGCCGCCCGCGGTCACGGCCGCCGCGATGGAGGGCGTGGCGTACGAGGAACTCGTGGCCATGTACGCGGGCGCCGGCGGCGGAACGCGGATCGATCTCGCCACCGTGGGGCTTGCCTCCTGCCGCTTCGTCCGCATCCGGGTCCCGCTCGACGCCGCCTCGGTCCCCGAGGTGGACGCCGTGGTCGCGGTGCGCCCCGCGCTGCTCGGTGACCTGGACGGCGACGCGCAAGTGAACGGCGCCGACCTTGGACTGCTGCTCGGTGCATGGGGAACCTGCAGCGCGTGCGACGCCGACCTGGACGCCGACGGACAGGTGGACGGCACGGACCTCGGCATCCTCCTCGGGAGCTGGTCATGAGCGTCCGTCGCGTGCGCGCCTTCACGCTTGCCGAGGTCATGGTGGCGATGGCCGTGTGTGCCACGCTCTGCGCGGTGCTCGTGCCGGCGGTCCGCTCGGCGTCGGGCGCGGCGCGCACCGCGCGGTGCACGTCGAACCTCCGGCAGCTCGGCGTGGCCGCGTTCGCCTACGCGGCGTGCGCCGAAGGTGCATTGCCCGCGGCGGTGATCTACCGGCTCGACTCGGGGGTGATGCGCACCATCGCCTGGGACTTCGAGCAAACGGGCGGCTCCGTCCGCCCCGGCCCGCTCTGGTCGTACGCCGACGCCGTCCCCGAGGTGCAGCAGTGCCCCGCCTTCGACGGCCCGTCCACCTTCGGTGCCGATCCGTGGACGGGCTACAACTACAACACGTCGTACCTCGGCCACGAGGGATCCCTTCCCTTCGTCGATGCCCAGGGACAGGTGCACGACGGGTGGTCCACGGTGCGGGCCGGGCTGCCCACGGGCGCGGTCGCGCGGCCGTCGCGCACGGCGCTGTTCGGCGACGGCGGCTGGCGCGGCGGGGCGAACAAGTTCATGCGCGCCCCGATGAACCGGGCCGAGGGCGACCTTGCGCTCGTGGCCGCCGGCACCCAGGCGTTCCGCCACCCGAACGGGTGCACGTGCGCGTGCCACCTCGACGGCCACGTCGAGATCATCGAAACGGCGCATCGCGGATCGCTGACTCCGGAGTCCGTGTCTCGCGCCGTGACGGGATTCCCCGACAACGGCTTCCTCTCCGACGACGATGCCGCCTACGGTGGTGACGAGTGAACCCATGCGCATCGACCGCTGCGTCTGCTTCAACGTGACCTTCGCCGAGATCCGCGACTTCGCGGCCTCGCGCGTCGGCACGACCGAGGCCGACGTGCAGGATCGGTTCGGGTGCGGCGAGAAGTGCGGTACGTGCGTGCCCTACGTGCGCCGGACGCTCCGCACGGGCCAGGCGGTCTTTCACCAACTGCTCAACGACCGCGACGAGCCTGCGCCGCGGACGTGAACGCGTCGCGCGTCCAGCGCTCGATGGCCTCGGCGGCGATCACGGCGGGATCCCATCCCGCATCGGCCTCGAGCGCACCTCGCTCGGAGACGGCGCGCATGAACGCATCGGCGAACGCCACCTCCACGGCCTCGACGCGCTGCTGGGTGGCGTCGAGCGCCGCGCGCCACGACTCGAGGTGTGCCGCGGGAAGCACGGTGTCGACGGCCCCGTTCACCAGGAGCACCGGACGCGGATGCACCGTCACGGCCTCCAGCGGCGACTGCGCGGCCAGCGCGTCGGCCAACCGCAAGGTCGGCGACCGCTCCCAGCGCGGATCGTCCTCGTCCTCGGGCGTGCGGCGAGTCATCACCTCGGCGGCGGGCGCGGAGGCCAGCACCAGGAACGCCAGCCCGGGCAATCGCCCGGATGCCAACGCGACCGCGGTGCCCGCGAGCCACGATCCGGCCATCGCTCGCGCCGGCGCATCGCCCGGCGCCGTGGCCAGGTCGGCCACGGCATCCACGTAGCCCTCAGCCCCGGCATCGGGCGCCAGGTCGAGCGCGCGCACCCGCAACACCGCCGCTCCCGCGCGCATCAGCCCGACCGTCACCGCATCGTCCAGGCGTCGCGCCGCGTCCGCATCCTCGAGCCCGGGCCACGGCGGCGCCAGCAGCACGTTCACCGGGCTCGCGACCGCCGCACCCCGGCGGCGTGCGGGGGCCGATCGGCACACCACCCCGTGTGCGGTGCCCCACGCGCCCGCCACCGAGAACGGGGTCCCCGCGCGCTCGGCCGCCAGCACCAGGTCGTGAATGCCGTCGCCTGCCATCACCATCACCTCCCGAAATTCCGCTCGAGATCGCGCAGCGAGATGCGCAGCGACGTCGGCCGCCCATGCGGGCAGTTGCTCGCCCGCTCGATCCGCTCGCGCAGGTCCAGGAGCGATTGCACCTCGGTGGGCGACAACCGGTCGCCGGCCTTCACCGCCGCCTTGCACGCCATCATGTCGAGCACGTCCCCCAGGACCGCCTCGGGGGTGGAGGCGTCGCCGTCCGCAAGCCGCTCCAGGAGCGACGGCACGAACGCGCCGGGCTCCACGCCGCGCGCGGACAGGAAGGTCGGCCACGCATGGACCGCCACCGAGCGCGGGCCGGAGGGAGCGAGGTCGATGCCCAGCCGCTCCAGGAGCGCGGCGTGCTCCTCGGCGGCCTCGATCGAACGAGGCTCGGCAGGCACCGACGCCGGCACCAGCATCCGCTGCGACTCGAGTGCCGAGCCCGCGATCCGCGCCGACAGCTCCTCGAACATCGCGCGCTCGTGCAACGCGTGCTGGTCGATCACCAGGATGCCGTCGGCATCCTCCACCACGAGGTATGACCCGTGCACCTGCATGACGCGCCGCTCGGTGCGATTGCCGTGGAGCGTGACGGGAGGCTCCGCCGGGGCGCGGCCGATGGACGCCGACCGCGCCGCGCCCGCCATGGACGACGGTGCCGCCCACGCACCGCCGCGGTCCGTCGCGAGGCGAGACGAACCCGCGTCGGCCGGCGCGGGGGCGTCGACCAACGCCGCCGACGGCTCGTGCATCGGTGCGGGCACCGTCGACCGGGCGAACTCGAAGGCGGGCATGAGGTCCGCCGCACGCAGCGCCGCACGCACGGCGCGCTGCACGGCCTGGTGGACCGCGCCGGAGTGGCGGAAGCGGACCTCGGTCTTCGCCGGATGCACGTTGACGTCCACGGTCGACGGGTCCATCTCCACCGCCACGAAGCCCAGCGGGGTGCGCCCCGGCTCGACCAGCCCGCGGAACGCGTCGCGCACGGCGTGAAGGAGCGTGCGGTCGAGGACGGCGCGACCGTTCAGCGCGAACCGCATCGCGCGCGCCGACGACCGGGCGAGCGACGGCGGCCCCACCAGCCCCCAGACCGCGATCGGCGAACCATCGACCTCGACGTCGGCGTGCACGGCGAGCAATCCGTCGGCGGCCCCCAACACCCGGCGAACCCGTTCGGCCGGATCCGCGGCGGACGGCAGGTCCAGGCGTACCTTCCCGTCGGCCATCAGGCGGAACGCCACCCCGGGGCGGCACAGCGCGATGGCCTCGATGACCTCCTCGATGCGGCCGAGCTCGGTGGCTGCCGAACGCAGGAACTTCCGCCGGGCCGGCACGTTGAAGAAGAGCTGCCGCGCCTCGACGTGGGTCCCCACCGGGCCGGCCGCCGGGCGGACGGGGCCGGCCTCCCCGCCATCCACGTCGATGCGGGCGGCGGCATCGTGACCGCGGGTGCGCGTGGTGATCGCCAGGCGCGAGACCGAGGCGATCGACGCCAGCGCCTCGCCGCGGAAGCCCATGGTGCCGATGGCCACCAGGTCCTCGGCGGTGGCGATCTTGCTGGTGGCGTGGCTCGCCACGGCCAGCGGCAGTTCATCGGGCTCGATTCCCGAGCCGTCGTCCGAGACCACCAGGCGATCCACGCCCCCGCCCTCGACCACGACCTCGATCCGCGTGGCACCCGCATCGAGGGCGTTCTCGACGAGCTCCTTCACCACGCTGGCGGGGCGCTCCACCACCTCGCCCGCCGCGATCTGGTCGACAAGCTGGCGCGGGAGCCGGCGGATGGGCATCGGGCCAGTCTACGGATGCGGCTGGACACGGGTGCCCATTCCGGGCACACTGCCCACATGGTGTCGCCCAGGACGGGCCCACAGGACACTGGCGCAGGACGCGCCTCACCTTCCTCACGCGCCAACACGGTGGTGATCGGGGATGTCCATGGCTGCGGCTCGCACCTCGAGCGGTTGCTGCAGCTCATCGACCGTTGGTATCCCGGCGCGCGCACGATCCTGGTCGGGGATCTCTTCACCAAGGGGCCCGAGCCGGGGCGAGTGGTCCGCGCCATCATGGACCGCCGAGCCGCGGGCCACCGCCTCGACCTGGTGTGCGGCAACCACGACCTGCGCCTGCTCGGCGCCGTGGTGCGCATGCAGGCCGGCGCCAACCTGGATCTCCTGCCCCGCACCGAACGCGTGGCGATCGAGCTCCTGCAGCGCGCGGGGCTGTTGCGCGAGGCCACGTGGATCCTCACCGAGGCGTGCGACCAGCCCGAGGTACGCCACCCGCGCGGCGCGTGGACGGTGATGCACGCCGGCATCGACCCCCGACTCGGCATCGAGGCCACGCCGGACGAGGTCAAGATCCACCTCAAGGCCATCGACGGCGAACCGAACTGGTGGGAGCGCTACGACGGCCGCGACGGCTTGATCGTGGTCGGCCATCGTCCGGTGCGCGAGGCGATCGTCCTGCGCGACGCCCGTGGCAAGCCGTACTTCGCGAACCTCGACACCGGCTGCGCGTACGGCGGCGCGCTCACCGGCTACTGCATCGAGACGGACCAGCTGCTGCAGGTCCCGGCGGAGGGCCTGCCCATGCCGGGCATCGAGGTGCCGTCCGCCTTCCGCGCCGCGCGCGCGGCGCGCGCCGCCGGCTGATCGGCCCGCATCACTCCCCGGCCCGCATCGCGACCGGCATCCGACGGCCCGGGCCGAACGCCTTTTTGCTCAGGCGGATGATGATCGGCGCCTGTCGGCGCTTGTGCTCGGCACGATCGATCGCGGTCACCCATCGCGACACCGTTGCGGCGTCGACACCCGACGCCTCCGCGATCGCGTCCACCGAACGGCCGTCCTCGACCCAGCCACGGACGATCGCGTCGAGCACCTCGTAGGGCGGCAGCGAGTCCTGGTCGGTCTGGTCCGGTCGCAGCTCGGCGCTCGGCACCTTGTCGATGCTCGACTCGGGGATCGGCGGCACCGCGAACCCGAGCGCCGCGTGGTTGGCGTTCGCCCAACGCGCCAAGGCCCACGCATCGGTCTTCAGGAGGTCGCCGATGGGGGCCAACGCGCCGCACATGTCGCCGTAGAGCGTGGCGTACCCCACGGCGTACTCGCTCTTGTTTCCGGTGGTCAGCGCGAGTGCGCCCGTGGCGTTCGACCACGCCATCACCTGCACGCCTCGCAGCCGCGACTGCAGGTTCTCGTCCACGAGCCCCGCGCCGGCGGCCCCCACCGAGGCGAGCGCCGGCGCCAGGTGGGCGGCCATGGCCGCATGCATGCCGGAGATCGGAATCTCGACGGCGCGGATTCCGCACCGGCGCGCCAGTTCGTGCGCATCGGCAAGCGACCCGGCGCTGGAATGCACGCTCGGCATGAGCAGACCGGTGACGTGCTCGCCGCCGAGCGCCGCGGCGGCCATCGCGCCGACCAGGGCGCTGTCGATGCCGCCCGAGAGGCCGAGCACCGCGTCACGGTGGCCGGTCTTGCGGAAGTACCCGCGGATGCCCGACACCGCCGCGTTCCAGCGCTCGGCGTCGGCCGTCATCGTCGAGGCCGCCGCCGGCGTCGCCGCGCCCGCACCGGCCACGGAGACGTCCACGGACACCGGATCGGCCGACCATCGCTGCGCCGCGAGCGTCACGCCCGTCGCGTCGATCGCCAGCGCCTCGCCATCGAACACCAGGTCGTCGTTCGCGCCCGACGCGTTCACGGCAAGCACCGCCACCCCGAGGCGGCGGGCGGCGTCGGTCGCGATGCGACCGTGCATGGCGGACTTCCCCGCCGCGAACGGGCTCGCCGACGGCACCACGATGACCTTGGCGCCGGCGCGCACGGCGTCGAGCGCAGGATCCGCGGTGCACGGCTCCTGCCCCGGGACGTCGCCGGCGCGCCACAGGTCCTCGCACGCGATCACGCCGACGCGGACCCCCCCGCAGGTGAAGACGCACGCGCCGTCGCCCGCCACGAACGTGCGCGGCTCGTCGAAGACGTCGTACTGGGGAAGCAGGCGCTTGCGCGCCACCGCATCGACCCGGCCGTCACGCAGCACCGCCACGGCGTTCGCCGGTCGCGGGCCCGCCGGCCACGGCGTGCCCACCACCACCGCCGCATGGCCGGCGCCCTCGAGCTTCAGCCGCGCCGCCAGCGACTCCACCTCGGCGCGGCATCGATCCGCGAATCCCGAGCGAAGCACGGCATCGCGCGGCGGGTAGCCGGCCAGCGCCAGTTCCGGGAAGACCACGAGCTCGGCGCCGGCGCGCACCGCGCGGACCGCGGCGTCACCGATCGCGGACGCATTCCCGGCCAGGAGCGCCACCGTCGAATCGAGGGGAACGAGCACCGCGCGCATGGACCGCGCAGTGTAGGAGGGCCGTCGGTCAGGCCACCGCGAGCGACTCGGCCTGCCGGCCGGCCGGCGCGATGGCCTCCACGAGCGTCCGCACGGCGTACGGCTTGGCCAGCGTGGCACCGGGGAACGACGCGGGCAACTGCCCGACGGGCCCGCTGGCCACGAACGCGGCATCGCCGCGGCGCCCATGGGTGCGCACGGCACGGACGAACGCCGTGGCGTCGCCCGCGGATCGATCGAACACCACCACGTCCGGCGACAGCGCGCCGAACGCGCACGCGGCGGCGATGGCGTCGGCGGCGACGGTCACGCGGAACGTCCCCAGACCTTCGAGGATGCCGCGGACGGTCTCCGCGGCGGTGCGGTCGGCGTCGACCACCAACACGTGCGTGCGACGGTCGTCGCGCAACGGCGCGGCGGTGCGGCTGGGGCGGGTCACGGGGATGCCGTGCGCCGCCACGAAGGCCTCGAGGTCGCGCACGTGCACGCGGCGGTCGCGCGAGCCGGGGATCCGGTACCCCGGCAGCCGACCGGAGTCGATCCACTTGCTCACGGTGCGTGCCGCCACGTTGCAGATGCCGGCCACCTCGCCGGTGGTCAGTGCGTCCTTGCCGAGGCCGAATGCGCGGTTGTCCATGACCACGTCCATCGGAGGCGGCGGGCGCCGACTTCAGCGGGCCCTCGTGGAATTCCCGGGATAACCCGCAGGGACGTCAGCGCTGCGGCTCGTTGCGCGCCGTGACCCGCACGCCCCGGGACTCCAAGTCCCGGTACAGCGCCTCGGCGTGGCCGCGATCGCGCACCTCGACCACGCACTGCACCATCACCGTCGACACGTCCGCCTCGCCGAAGGTGCGCTCGTGGTGGATCTGCTGCACGCTGGCGCCCGCCTTGGCCAGGGTCGAGGCAAGCTCCGCCAGTCCGCCCGGACGGTCGCTGATCACCGCGGTGAACTTCACCAGGCGACCATCGACCGCCAAGCCATGCTCGATGACGCGGCTGAAGACCAGCGGATCGATGTTGCCGCCGCACAGGACGAGCACCACGCGCTTGCCGCACAGGTCCGGAACCTTGCCCGCCAGGAAGGCCGCGAGCGGCGCCGCGCCCGCGCCCTCGACCACGCCCTTCTCGAGTTCCGCGAGCCGGAGGATCGCGAGCGCGATGGCGTCCTCGTCGACGGCCACCACCCGGTCCAGGCGCGAACGGGCGATCGCGAAGCTGCGCCCGCCGACCTCAGGCACCGCCAAGCCGTCGGCCAGGGTCGGCCGCGCGTCCACGCGCACCGGCCGGCCGGCCGCGATCGCCGCGGAGTAGCTCGCGCAGCGCTCGGGCTCCACGCCCACCACCTGCACCGCCGGCCGGAGCGTCTTCGTGGCGAGGGCCAGCCCCGCCACCAGGCCGCCGCCGCCGATCGGCACCACGATCGCCTCGACGTCCGGCACCTGCTCCAGGATCTCGAGGCCCACGGTGCCCTGGCCCGCCACGATCGCGTGGTCGTTGAACCCGTTGACGTACGTGAGCCCTTCAGCGGCAACCAGCTCATCGGCCCGCTGGCGCGCGTCGGCGATGGTGGCGCCGGCGTTCAGGACGCGCGCGCCGAGCTCGGCGCACCGACGCTGCTTGACCATCGGCGCGTGCACCGGCATGACCACCGTCACCGGGATGCCCAGGCGCCTGCCGTGGCAGGCGAGCGCGAGCGCGTGGTTTCCCGCGCTGGCCGCGATCACGCCGCGGGCGCGCTCTGGGGCGCCCAGCTGCATCAACGCGTTGCACGCGCCGCGCTCCTTGAAGCTCCCGGTGCGCTGCTGGTACTCGAGCTTGCAGAAGACCTCGGCGCCGGTGATCGCCGAGAGCGCCGGGCTCTCGACGCACGGCGTCACGAAGACTCCGCCCGCGATTCGCTCGCGGGCGGCGAGGATGTCCTCGAACCGGACGTCGACGGCGTCCTGCAGGGCGGCGGCGTGGGCCACGCGTGGCCTCAGGCCTTCGGCCCGGCGGCGCGCACCGCGTCGCCCAGGAGGTACTTGGCGTCGTTGGCGCGGAAGCGAGCCGCCAGGTCCTTGGCCTTGGCGTCGTACGCGGCCTTGTCGGCCCACGTGTTGCGCGGGTCAAGCACCTCGGACGGGACGCCGGGGACGGCGGTCGGCATGTGCAGGCCGAACACGGGGTGCTCCACGAAGGTGGCCTTCGCCAGCGAGCCATCGAGCACGGCGGTCAGGATCGCCCGCGTGTAGCTGAGCTTGAAGCGGTGCCCCACGCCGTACGGCCCGCCCGTCCAGCCCGTGTTCACGAGCCACACGGCGCTGCCGTGCTTCTTGATGCGGTCGGCGAGCATCGCCGCGTACGCCATCGGCTCGCGCGGCATGAAGGGGCCGCCGAAGCACGCGCTGAAGTTGGGAGTCGGCTCCTTCACGCCCGCCTCGGTGCCGGCGAGCTTGGAGGTGTAGCCGTTGACGAAGTAGTACTGCGCCTGCTCGGGCGTCAGCTTGGCGATCGGGGGCAGCACGCCGAAGGCGTCGGCCGACAGGAAGATCACGTTCTTCGGATGTGCACCCACCGACGGCAGCACCGCGTCCGGCACGAAGTCGAGCGGATACGTGACGCGCGTGTTCTCGGTACGGGCCGAGCTGTCGTAGTCGGGCACGCGCGTGACGGGATCGACCACCACGTTCTCGATGACGCTGCCGAAGCGGATCGCGTTCCAGATCTGCGGCTCGCCCTCCTGGCTGAGGTTGATGCACTTGGCGTAGCAGCCGCCCTCGAAGTTGAAGACGCCGCGATCGGACCACCCGTGCTCGTCGTCGCCGATGAGGCGCCGCTTCGGGTCCGCGCTCAGCGTGGTCTTGCCGGTGCCGGAGAGACCGAAGAACACCGCGACGTTCGTCGGGTCGTCCTTCGCGACGTTCGCCGAGCAGTGCATCGGGAACACGCCCACCTCGGGCAGGTCGTAGTTCATCGCGTAGAAGATCGACTTCTTGATCTCGCCCGCGTAGCGCGTGCCCACGATGAGCACCAGCTTGCGCTCCAGGCTCTGCACGATGCACAGCTTGCTCTTGACGCCGTACTTGGCCGGATCCTCGAGCTCGAGCCGCGAGGCATCGATGATGGTCCAGTCGTTCGACCAGTTGGGCAGCTCGTTCGGCTCGGCGTTGATGAAGAGCGTCTTGGCGAACAGGCTGTGCCACGCCTCCTCGGTGAACACCGAGACCTTCAGGCGGTACGAGGGATCGGCGCCCGCGTAGCCGTCGAACCGGAAGACGTCCTTCTTGGCGCGCATGTACTCCATCACCTTGGCGTAGATGGCGTCGAAGTGCGCGGCCGAGACCGGCTGGTTGACCTTGCCCCAGGCGATGTTGCCGTGGATCTTGGCGGTGTCCTCGAGGAACTTGTCCTCGGGGCTGCGGCCGGTGCGCGCGCCGGTGTCGCAGTTGAGCGCGCCGTTGGCGGCCAGGATGCCCTCGCCCCGGGCCAAGGCCAGCTCGACCAGCCGGGCCGCGGCGAGGTTCGCGTGGATCGAGGCGGAGCCGAAGTCGTGCTTGGCGCGGGGGGCGGCGGCGGTGGCGGTGGTCATGGCGTGGAGGTCTCCCGAATCGGAGGGTGAAACGGCCAAGGATACCCCGCCCCGCCGTCGGCGGCACGGCGCACGCCTGCGCGGAATTGACCGGATTCCCGGGCCTGAGTACCATTTGCCCCTTCGCTCGGCGACCGTAGCTCAGTTGGCAGAGCATCGGGTTGTGGTCCTGAGGGTCGCGGGTTCAAATCCCGTCGGTCGCCCTGAGCACGCCGCCTCCGCCCCGCGCGGGGGCGGCTCGCTTTTTCGGGCGCCCGGCCATGAACCGAGTCGACGCGCAGTACCGTCCGCTCATGCGATTCGCCGTCTTCCAGTACGACGTGGCGTGGATGGACCGGGCCGCCAACTGGGCCACGGTGCACCGCCTCGCCGCGTCCGCGAACCTCGCCGCCGGGGACTACCTCCTGCTGCCGGAACTCGGCGACACCGGGTTCACCATGGACCCGCCGCCCGCAGCCGGGCCCGACCCGTTGGAGGCGGCCGCCGCGCTCGCGCGTGCGCACGGCGTGTGGGTGCAAGCGGGCCACGCGGAGCGCGGCGCGCCGGGTGGCCGGATGTGGAACGTGGCCACGGTGTTGCGCCCCGATGGGTCCGTGGCCGCGCAGTACCGAAAGATCCACCTCTTCTCCCCCGGCCACGAGGACCGCCACTACGCGCCCGGCGAGTCCATCGCACTGGTGGACGTGGACGCTCCGGACGGCACGTGGCGCATCGCGCCCTTCATCTGCTACGACCTGCGCTTTCCCGAACTCTTTCGGATCGCGGCACTTGCGGGCGCGCACGCCTTCACCGTGGGCGCGTCGTGGCCGGCGCCGCGCGCCCCGCACCGCCGGGCGCTCGCGGTGGCGCGCGCCATCGAGAACCAGGCGTACGTCGTGGCGTGCAACCGTATCGGACGCGACCCGAACGCCGACCACGCCGGGGACTCGTTCGCGGTGGCTCCGAGCGGAGACGTCTTCGCCGAGGCGGGCGATGCCGAGTGCGTCCTGTTCGTCGACGCGGACCGCGCCATGCTCACGCAATGGCGCGACAGGTTCCCGGCCCTTCGAGACGTGCGGCGCGCGCTGATCGGCTCGATCGCCGTGCGCTGACGGCGCGCGATCCATACACTGCGCGCCACGCATCGGAGATGCGTCCGGCGCCGCGGTTGCGGCGCATGCCCGACACGGAATCGCAGGAGGCGAACCGAGATGGCCACCGTGGAACACAGCGCGACGCTCTGGGATGCGCTTGAGCCCCCGCTCGAAGCACCGCGATGCGATGCCCATTGGATGCGCGTGGAGGCGGCGCTGCGCGAGGCCTACTTCGGCGATGCGTCGGAACTCGCCGTGCGCTACGGGATCACCGCCGACGCGGTGCTGACGCACGTCGTGGAAGCCGGCCTCTCGCGGCGCCCTCGCCCCGAGCGCGCCATCGGCAACATCCGCTGCGCCGTGCACGCGGCCGCGCTCGTGCGCGGCGATCCGCAGTCGTGGGCCGACCTCATGACCGCGCTCGGCCCCGCCTTCGATCGCGCGTGCACCGCGCGGCTCGACCGCACCCGCGGCATCGCCTTCGCCCGTCGCTTCTGGCTCGACCTGCGCGCGTCGTCCATCGACGTCACCCGTGCGCCGGCATCGGTGGCCCGCACCCTCCGCGCCCCCCTCTTCGAGCGCCCGCGAGGCGTCCGGCCGCCGGACCTGCGGACGTTCACGGCCACGAAGCCCCTGCGGCAATGGCTGGCGGAACGACTGCTGGGCAGCCTGGAGACCGAGCTCGGCCGGGCCGCCAGCGCCGCCGAGCGCCTTGACACCGTGGAGGAAGTGCGTACCCTTCGCATTCCTGCCCACTGGTCGCGCGGCGCGGAAGCGTCACGGGCCTGAGGGCGACAATCCAACGCCATCGGTGCGGGCCCGCGCGCGCACCCGGACCGGCAACTTAGCTCAGTTGGTAGAGCAGCGCATTGAAAATGCGCGGGTCCGCGGTTCAAGTCCGCGAGTTGCCATTGCGACGCCGCCTCCCCAAGGAGGCGGCGTCGCGCGTTCGGCGACGGCCGCTAGCCTGACCGCGTTGAGCGCCCCGATCGACGTCGAACGACTTCGCCGCGAGATCCTCGCCTGGATGGCACCGCCCGGCGGCGATGCCTCCGGACGCGTGGCGGGCCGGCAGATCCGGCGATTGGTCGAGGCGCTCGAACGGCCCGTGGACCGCGAGGACCGCTTCCTCAGCTCGATCGCCGAGGCGGTGCTGGCGCGCCGGCTGCTGGAGTCCGGCGCCCAGCTCGAGTTCGAGAGCCCCACCGCCGACGGACGGCACGCGGACTTCCGCGTCCGGGTCGACGGGATCGAGTGCTTCGTCCACGTGAAGCGAGTGGCGCTGCCGCCCGGGACCGAGGAGCCCGACGTCCTTCACGCCGAGTTGGCGGCCCTGGGCGCCATCGGGCGCGCCGTGACGGTGGCCGTGCGCTGCGCCCCGAATGCCTCGGCCGACGACCGCCGTGAACTGGCGCAGGCGCTGGAGACCTTCATCCGCGAGGCGAGCATCGGCGACGAGGTCCTGGTGCGTGGCGACGACGGCCGCTGGCTTGGCTCCGCGCGCCTGGCCGGCAGCGCCGCC
>Ga0255182_1000204_pt1 | contig 48590 bp, 38 predicted proteins | sample Atl_UVDOM_RepA_8_FD_188420 | JGI IMG/M metagenome (GOLD analysis project Ga0255182, IMG submission 188420) | Freshwater microbial communities from Altamaha River, Georgia, United States - Atl_UVDOM_RepA_8d | ecosystem: Environmental > Aquatic > Freshwater > River | place: USA: Georgia...
GCGGCGCGGGTGGAGAGGTTGACGGCGTCGTCACGGACAAGCTCCGTGCCGACGCCGCTGGTCGTGTAGATCTCGAGAAGGAGCGAGTGCCGCAGCCGCCCGTCGATGATATGGATCTTCTTCACGCCCTGCTCGAGCGTCGTCAGGCAGCCCTCGATCTTCGGGATCATGCCCGCGGAGATCGTGCCATCGGCGATCAGTCGGCGGGCCTCCGTCGCGGTGAGCGAGTGGATCAGGCTTTCGGGGTCGTCGATGTCGCGCAGCACGCCGGGGATGTCGCTCAGGACGACCAGCTTCTCTGCGCCGATCGCGGCCGCCACCGCCGTGGCGGCCGTGTCGGCATTCACGTTGAGCTTCTCGCCGTCGGCGGCCACCGCCATCGACGGGATCACGGGCACCTGCCCGGCGTAGGTGAGGTTGTCGATCGTCAGCCGGTCGACACGCGTCACCTCGCCCACACTCCCCAGGTCGAGTGGTGTGCCGCCGGGGCCCTCGAGCACGAGCTTCTCGCCGAAGAGCACGTTGGTGGAGAGAAAGTTGAGAGACATCGCGCGTCCACCGTATTCCTCGATCTTCGCGGTCAGCTCATGATTGAGTTCGGTGGCCAGCACCTTCTCGACGATGTCGAGCGTGGCCTTGTCGGTGTAGCGGCGGCCCTGGACGAATCGCGGCTCGATTCCCGCCTTGTCCATCGCCCGGCTGATCGCCTTGCCACCGCCATGAACCACGACCACCCGCATGCCGAGGGTCGACATGAAGACGATGTCGAGCAGCAGATGACGCAGCGAGTCGGGATGCTCGACGACGCTGCCGCCGAGCTTGATGACGGTGGTCGTGTCGCGAAACTTGCGGATCCACCCGAGGGCTTCGATGAGCGTGTCGGCCTTTTGGATGGCCTTCTGCTGCACCTTCGAGATGGCGGGTTTGGCGGGCACTGCGCGGAGATCCTTGCGGGGGCGGCGGAAAAGACGGACGTCCGGGAAAAGGCCAATCTTACCAAGCCGACGGCTCCGGCAAACGACCAGTTTTCGAGGCCGGCCGGCCCTCGGCTGCCGCGCGGGGGCCGGCGGGCCGGCCCTGCCCCGTCGCCGGAGTCGAGGAACCGGGGCTCGCGTCGGTCTCAGCCGAAGAGCGAGCCTTCGGGGGTGTTGCGGCTGATCGGCGGGATCGTGAGCGACGCGTCGGCCGGATCGAAGCTCGCCGCGATCATGCCGTCGCCGCTGAACGATTCCTCCACGCCGTGCTCGCAGAGGATCACCGCCCCGAGCGCCTCGAGCTGCCGCAGGCAGTCGGCATGTGTGGTCGGCGAGCCGCTGATCGACGCGTGGTGCGTCGAGACCACGATGAATCGGAGGAGCTTTTGGTCCACGGCGCGGTCGAGCGATTTCAGGAATGGCAGCTCCACACCCTGCCCGTCGAGGTGGAGCATCTCGATCGGCCGCCAGCCGATCTCGTCGAGCAGGCTGTCCATCGCATGGCAGGGGATTTCGACGGTCGCGCCGTCCGACGACTGTCGAAACGGCATGCGCGGAGCGTGAGTGCCGCCGAGGCACGCGCGAATCCAGGTCGCGCTGCGGCCGTTGATCGCGAGGTTGCCCTGGCCGACGGCCACATGATCGGCATCGGGCTCGACGCAGACGGCCTCCGAGCCGGGGACTGCGCCGAGGTACCAGTTGGTGTAATAGGCCCAGTAGGCGGCGAGTTCGACGATCCGCGTCCCGGGCCGGCAGGCCGCGACAAGCTGGTGGAAAATCACCTCCTCCTGCGGCTCGTGGTGACCCCGGAGACCGGCGATGACCCGCGTCATCCAGGGGCCGCCGTAGCCGCCGGCCCGCACGAGCGTGCCCTCGTGCATCCGCTGCACCTCGACTCCGTCGCGGAGGAAGATTCGCCCCGCCCCGCGCACCTTGGGGATCGTGTCGCAATCCCTGCAGGCGAGGGTGATCGCCACGCGCCGCTCGGTCGCCGGATCGGACGGCGGCGGGCGACGGCCCCCGACGCGGTCGAACAGTCGCCTCAAGGACCCGAACATGGGGCACGCCTCCGGATGCGGAAAGGGCCGAAAGTATAGCCGCGGCGCCGCGGCGCGCCGCCGCCGGCTGGCGGGGCGTCAGGCGGCGCGGGCGGCCGCCACCATCGCGCGGATGACGGCGTCGAGGTCGTGCTCCGCCCGCCAGCCGATCACCGCGCGGGCCTTGGCGGGATTGCCGCGGCTTTCACGGATGTCGGCCGGCCGCCGGAGCGACGGGTCGTTCTCGACATGCTCGCGGGAGTCGAGGCCCACGGCGGCGAACGCCCGCCGCACGAACTCGCCGAGCGAGTGGCTTCGACCGGTGGCGACCACGAAGTCCTCGGGCCGGTCGTGCTGGAGGATCCGCCACATCGCCTCCACATAATCGGGCGCCCAGCCCCAGTCGCGGCTGATCTGCAAATCGCCCAGCGGGAGCCGCTCCCGGGAGCCGCCAGCGATCCGCACGGCCGCCGACACGACCTTCTGGGTGACGAAATGCGGCGGCCGCAGGGGCGATTCATGGTTGAAGAGAATGCCGGTGGCGGCGAAGAGGCCATGGGCACGGCGGTAGTGGGCCACCGTCGCCTGCGCGGTGGCCTTCGCGATCGCGTAGGGGCTCTGCGGGTCGGGGCGGGTCGTCTCGTCGGCGGGCGTCGGCGTGTCGCCGAAGACCTCGCTCGAGCCGGCGCTGTAGAACCGCGTCGGGCGGCGCAGTGCCCGCAGCGCCTCGAGGAGGTGGAGCGTGCCGAGGATGATGCCTTCGAAGGCCGCAGCCGGCCTGCGGAACGACTCAGCGACGGACGACGGGCCCGCGAGGTTGTAGATCTCGTCGGCGGGCAGCCGCTCGACGAGGCCGGCGACGGCGGCGGCGTCGGCAGGCTCGAGCTGGTGCAGGGCGACGCAGTCGACGAGTCCGAGCCTGGCAAGGCCCGAGTCCGCGGAGACGTGGCCCGCCCGGGACGTGCCGTGCACCTCGTAGCCCTTCTCCACGAGGAGCTTCGCGAGGTAGCCGCCGTCCTGGCCGGAGATCCCGACGATGATGGCGCGTTTCATCGATCGGCCCCGTGCCGCCGGGCCGAGGGCGACCAGGCCTCCGCGAAGAAGCCGACGGCGTTGGCCGCCTGCCAGAGTGCGAAAGCCACGGCAATCCCCAGCCGGCGGCGTAGGCCGTGCTCCCTGGCCAGCGCCTGCGTGAGCCGCCGCGGCAGGGTGGCGTGGAACGAGAGATCCTCCCGCATCGTGCCCGTTCCTCGCGACCGTCGCATGGCCTGGTAGCGGTGTGCACCGCGGCCGTAGCGGTAGTGCAGGTCGAGAAACTTCCGCAGCGACTGGGAATGGCGGTGTTCGATCCGCGCCTCCGGCTCCCAGACAAGTCGGCGTCCGGCCGCTCGCCAGCGGTCGCAAAAGTCGCGGTCCTCGGCGCCGGCCCTGGGGAACGAGCCGTCGAAGCCCCCGACTGCCCGGTAGGCCTCCCGGCTGCAGAGCACGTTGTTGCTGGCCAGGAAGTAGGCGTTCGCGGGGTCGGCATTGAAGTGGTCGTAGACCAGGTCGATGATGAGCTGGCTGGCCGAGGCGAACAGTTCCTTCGGCAGGCCGTTGATCGTCGATCCGCCCACCAGGGCGCCGGGACAACGGCGTTCGGCCGCCACCAGCGTCTCCAGCCATTCCGGCTCCGGGAGGCAGTCGTCGTCGGTGAGGGCCACGAGCGGGCTCCGGGCCTCGTCCACGCCGCGATTCCGGGCCGCCGCCGGCCCCGCATTGGCCTGCCGCACCACCCGCAGATGCGGGCCGTCCCCGGCGGCGGCGATCACCCCGTCGAGCGGCATCGGGCTGCCGTCGTCGACGACCACCACCTCGAAGGCGTCGCGGGACAGTGACTGGCGGCCGAGCGCCGACAGGCAATCGGCCAACTGCCTCGGGCGCCCGTACGTCGGGATCACGACGGAGACGACGGGCTGGGCTGGCGACGGCATGGGTGATGCGGCGGAGGAGACCGGGGGGGAGACCACGAAACCGGGCGCTCGTCAGGGCGCGATGACCTCGCTGACGCTGCCCGACTGCGTGACCCGGCCCCGGTCGAGGCGATAGAGGATGTCGCAATCCGCGACGGTGGACAGCCGATGCGCCACGATGATCAGCGTCTTCGCGCCATGCAGCGAGTTGACCGCGGCCATCACCTCCTTCTCGGTCTCGATGTCGAGCGCGCTGGTCGCCTCGTCGAGCACGAGAACCTGGGGATCGCGATACAGGGCCCGGGCGATGCCGATCCGCTGCCGCTGCCCGCCCGACAGCCGCACGCCCCGTTCGCCCACGTGGGTCTGGAGCCCGTCCGGCAGCGCGTCCACGAAGGCGTCGAGCTGCGCCGACCGGAGCGCCCGCCGCACCGCAGCATCGTCGATCTCCTCCTCCGGCACCCCGAAGGCGACATTCGCGCGGATGGTGTCGTCGCAGAGATAGATGGACTGGGCCACATAGCCCACTTGAGACTGCCATGCCCGCAGCGCGCCGCGGACATCGCGGCCGTCGACGCAGACGCGGCCCGCGGTCGGCGGAAGCAGCCCGAGGATCACGTCCACAAGCGTGCTTTTGCCGGCGCCGCTGCCGCCCACGAATCCGACCGAGGCGTCGTGCGGGATCCGCAGGCTCACCTCCCGCAGGGCCGGCTCGTGGCCGCCGGGGTAGGCGTATGTGACCGCTTCGAGCGTGATCGCCCGGGCGAAGGGGAGGAGGCCGCGGTCCGCCGCCGGGGCCGGCCCCCGCTCCTCGGTCGCGAGCTCGCGGGCGATCTCCTGGATCGTCACGGTGTGGAAATGGAGCGTCTGGCGCGAAGACAGCATGCGATTGACGGACGGGAGGAGCCGGAAAGCCACGGTGGCGAACAGGCCCAGCATCGGGACCAGGGCCCGGGCCGACCTCCCTTCCCAGACCATCACCGCCGCCAGTGTGAGCAGCGCCACCACCGCCAGCAGCTCGAAGAGCTGCCGCGGCACCTGGTCGATCAGCGACAGGTTCGCCGCCGTCGTGGCGAGCCTGTCGCTGTGGGTGCGAAAGCGGTCGACGAACGCCTGCTCGCAGCCCATGATCTTGACGTCCTTCGCGCCGCCGAGCCCCTGTTGAAGGTGCTTGATCGACTGCTGTGCGTCCTCGCGTCGGAGCATGCCCCAGCGACGCGTGCGTCGCCGTGCGACGCTGTCGTAGAGCCACCCGGCCCCGATGAGCAGGCCGGCGGCCACGAGCGTGCCGGCGGGCTCGAGCCAGAGCAGGAGGCCGACCAGCCCGATCATCACGAGGCACTCCGTGAGCGTGACGATCAAGACGGTGCAGATGAAGGCGAAGCCCTGCGCGTCGTTGATGCTCCGCACCAGCTCGGCGGAGTTGCGCTGCAGATGAAACGTCCAGGGCTGGGAGAGGTAGATCTGGAACAGCCGACGGCTCGTCGTCGCCTGCACGGCGGCTGCGAACCTGGTCTGCCAGAAGGCGACGAACAGCAGGAAGACCGACTTGAACGCATACACGGCGCACAGGATCCCGAGCGCCGTCAGCAGGAAGCCCGGGGACGACGGCTTGCCCAGCCGGACGATCCACGCGTCGATCGGGGCCGGGAGCCGCGAAGCATCGCCCGCGATCAGCGAGAGCGCGGGCAGCACGAGACCGATGCTGAGCATCTCGAGCACGGTGCCGACGAGCATCAGCAGGAGCAGATAGAAGGCCGACCGCCGTTGTTGCGGCGTCAGCACCGACCAAATTGCGCGGACGGTCGACATGGCCCGTCAAGCCTAATCGAAAACGGCTGCCGGCCCACCGGCTCGGCCCCGGGCGTCCGCGAAGCGGCCTAAAAGGCGACGAGAAACTGCGTCTGGATCGCCGTGCCGGTGTAGCCCGCCCGGTAGGGATAGAGGATGTTCTGGGCCGGGTTGCGGTTCATGTAGAGGGCCTCGAGTGTGAGCCGCGCCTGCCGCGACTCCTTGAGATACCAGTTCAGGCCGCCGCCATACTCCTGGCCCGTGCCGAAGGGCCCGGTGACGAAGCTCGACCGTGCATAGGCTTCGTAGGTGCGCGGCACGAAGCACCACGAGAGGTAGCCCATGCCGCCCTGGTCGAAGATGCTCGACCGATCGAACGGTCCCTCGCCCCGGAAGTCGTCGAGCATGCGGAAGTAGTACTCGCCGTAGAGGGCGAGGCCGCGGTACTTCCACGCCGCATCGACCGTCGCCAGCCGGTAGAGAAACTGGTCGAGCCGGCTGTCGCCGCCGAGCGCCCCGCGCTTGGTGATCCGGGTGCCGTCGGAGAGCCGGACGATCGTGTCTTCGGGGTTGCTGCCCACGATCGGCAGGGCGTAGGTGGGGGCATAGACGCCGCTGCAGCCGAGCCGGACGACGGGAGACTCGTGGTGCTCCATGTCGGAGGCGCCCAGGCCGAAACGTCCCCACGGCTCCCACCAGGTGTTGCCGGCCCAGGCCATGGAGGTGCCGCGGCGGAGCACGCCCGTCGTGCCGCCGTCGATCGCGTTCCAGACGCCGGCGGTATAGAAAAGCTGCTTGTCGAGGTTGCCGACCGCCAGCAGGCCGGGGCTGAAGCCGGGGCGGAAGAAGGTGTTGGCCATGCTGCGGTCGACGCCCATCGTGTAGGGGGTCATGTCCAGCCATTCCCGCGTGCCCGGCACCTGCGTCATGCCGCCGCCGACGGTTGCCGCCTCGTCGAACTTCCAGCCGAGCATGCCGATCGCGACCACGCCCGAGCGGATGCCGGCATTCGTGGTGCCGAACAGGGCGAAGTTGTAGACGAGCTGCTCGTCGAGCACGTAGCCGTGGAAGGAGAGCAGGAAGCGGTTGATGTTGAAGGAGTTGATGTTGTTGACCGGCAGGGTGTCGCCGGTGGAATCGGTCCATGACGTGGCGTCGCGGGCGAACTCGAACCAGCGCAGCTGCATGTAGCCGCCGAGGGCCAGGCCGAAGGGCAGCTCTCCGCGGGAGGGCCGGGTCTTGAGCAGAAGCAGCCCCTGTGGCGGGGCGATGTCGGTGGCCGGGATATAGCGAGGCCGGGGGATGCCGCCGAGGCGGGCCTCGACGGCGCGGTCGACGAGTTCTTGGAGAGCCTCCTCGTCGAGATTCCCGGACGTGGGCCCGGACGACGTGTCGGCCGCGCCGCTCGCTTCGGCCGGCTCCGGCGGCGCGGCGGGGGAGTCCTCGACCAGAATCTCGTCGGCCAGGGGCGGGTCAATCCGCAGGGGGGGCGGCTCGGCCGCGCCGGCGAAAGGCGTCAGCAACGCTACGACGAGGTAGGCTCGGAGGCCGGGGGGCGACCGCGGCGGCACTGCACGGAGCGCATGCATGGGAGACCGACACAGGGACCGACCGGGGTGAGTTCACCGAGGTCTGGATCGGGTCCGGATATGCCGAATCTGCAGTCTTTTCCGGCTGGGGGAGATGGGTTGTCCGAGGGGAGTGCGGCGGTGGTGAGCCAGCGGGGATAACGGGGACGTGAGAAACATCTCGCCGCGAATGCCCTCGCCGTGTCAGCGGTTGGAGGGTCTTGACGGGGGCGGAAACCCCATTAGGCTCTATTTGTTTTCCGAATGATGCAAGGCGGCATCATTTGAAATCATGATTGTATTGGTTCCAGGAGAGCGCCAAGGAGGGTGCTGAGACGGCCTTTTTCGAGCCCGGCCAGGGCCCTCCGCCCGTGAACCTGAAGTCCCTGAAAGTCTTCTGCGACATCGTCTCCCGCCGCAGCTTTTCCCGGGCGGCGGAGGAGAACGGCATTTCGCAGTCCGGGGCGAGTCAGGTGGTCGGGCAGTTGGAGCAGCGGTTGGGTGTGCAGTTGATCGAGCGGTCGAAGCGGCCGCTCGTGCCGACCCGCGAAGGGCAGGTTTTCTTCGACGGCTGCCGCAAGATCATCGCCCGCTACGAGGCGCTCGAGGACGAGGTTCGCACGCTCCACGAGGAGGTCGCGGGCCGGGTGCGGGTCGCCGCCATCTACTCCGTCGGCCTCCATCACATGAGCCGCTACGTGCAGGAGTTCATGAGCCGGCATCCCAAGGCCAACGTGCGACTCGAATACCTCCACCCGGATCGCGTGCTCGAGTCGGTCGAGCAGGGCCAGGCCGACGTCGGCATCGTGAGCTACCCCCGGAGTTCCCGATCGATCGAGGCCGAGCCCTGGCGCGAGGAGCCGATGGTGCTCGTCTGCGCGCCGGGCAACCCGTTCGCCGGTCGCGTGCAGGCCGCCCTCCGCGAGCTCGACGGGCAGCGGATGGTGGGCTTCGATTCCGACCTCGTCATCCGCCACGAGATCGACCGGGCGATGACCGCCCACGACGCGGAGCCGAACGTGGTGATGGAGTTCGACAACATCGAGACGATCAAGCGGGCCGTCGAGATCGACGCCGGTGTCGCACTGCTGCCGGAGCCGACGATCGGCCGCGAGCTTGCCGCCGGCACGCTCTGCATGGTGCGGCTGGCCGGCGAGGAGCTGGTGCGGCCCCTCGGCATCATCCACGCCCGTGGCAAGCCGCTGCCGCCCACCGCGGAGCGGTTCGTCGAACTGCTCCGCGGCCATGCGCACGACGTCGTGACGGTCACACCGCCGGCGGCTGCGGCCCACGCCTGAGCCGCCTGGCGGCTCGTGTTCCCCGAGATCATCTCCCTCACCACCGCTTTTCCGCACCGTCGCACAGAGCACCTCGAAGCTTCGTCCCGGCCCCGTTCCCAGCAGCAAGAGCATCGCAATGACGCGTTCCCCAGGTCTTCCCCCCGCCCAGGGCCTCTACGATCCCGCCAACGAGCACGACGCCTGCGGCGTGGGCTTCGTCGTCAACCTGCACGGTCGCAAGAGCCACCAGATCGTGCGGCAGGGGCTCGAGGTCCTCGAAAACCTCACGCATCGCGGGGCGTGCGGCTGCGATCCGCTCACGGGCGACGGCGCGGGCATCCTCATGCAGATGCCGCACGACTTTTTCGCCGCCGTGACGCCGCAGGCGGGCCTCAAGCTGCCGCCGCCCGGCGACTACGCCGCCGGCAATGTCTTCCTGCCGCCTTCGGAGGGCGACCGCGAGGTCTGCGAGCAGTTCTTCGAAAAGGTCTGCCGCGAGGAGGGGCTCGAGTTCCTCGGCTGGCGGAACGTCCCCACCGACAACCGGTCCATCGGCGGCACCGCCCGCGATGTCGAGCCGGTCGTGCGGCAGGTGTTCGTAGGACGTGGCAAGAAGGTCGCCCGCGATCACTTCGAATGGAAGCTGTTCGTCGTGCGGAAGCGGTTCGGTATCGAGATCGGCAAGTTCGGCCTCACCGAGCAGACCTTCGTGTATGTCTGCTCGCTCTCGTCGCGGACGATCGTCTACAAGGGGCTGCTGCTGGCCGACCAGGTGGCGAAGTACTTTCCCGACCTGTCCGATCCGCGGCTGCAGTCGGCGCTCGCGCTCGTGCACCAGCGATACAGCACCAACACCTTCCCGACCTGGGACCTGGCGCATCCCTTCCGGATGATCGCCCACAACGGCGAGATCAACACCGTCCGCGGCAACATCAACTGGATGCACGCCCGCGAGAGCATGCTCGCGCACCCGGTCTTCGGGGCCGATCTCGACAAGATCAAGCCGGTGATCCGCGAGGGGGGCAGCGACTCCGCCACGTTCGACAACGTCCTCGAACTGCTCGTCCTCGCCGGGCGGCCGATCGAGGAGGCCGTGAGCATGTTGATTCCGGAGCCGTGGAGCGGCCATGAGAGCATGGCCGACGACCTCAAGGCCTACTACGAGTTTCAGGCCTGCCTCATGGAGCCTTGGGACGGCCCCGCGGCGCTGGCCTTCACCGACGGCACGCGGATCGGCGCCACGCTCGATCGCAACGGACTGCGGCCCGGCCGCTGGTGGCAGATGAAGGATGGGCTCGTCGTCATGGCCAGCGAGGCGGGCGTGCTGCAACTGCCCGCCGGCGAGGTGGTTCGTAAGGGCCGGCTGCGGCCCGGCCGGATGTTCCTCGTCGACACCAAGGAAGGCCGGATCGTCGAGGACGAGGAGATCAAGCGGCGGTTGGCGACGGCCAAGCCGTGGCGGGAGTGGATCGCGGCGAACCAGCTCCGCCTCGACGCGCTCCCCGACCCGGCGCACGTCGCCGAGGTGACCCACTCTCGGGCGGTCATGGCCGAGGAGCAGTCGGCCGGTTCGAAGACCGCTGCCCCGGCGGCCTTCGATCCCTGGCGGGCGGCGGGCGTGGCGGGCGAGCAGGCGAGCCTGCTCGAGCTGCAGCGTGCCCACGGCTACACGCTCGAGGACCTGAAGGTGATCCTCGGGCCGATGGCGACCGACGGCGCCGAGCCGATCGGCTCGATGGGCAACGACACGCCGCTGGCCGTCCTCTCCGACCGGCCGCAGTTGCTCGGCAACTACTTCAAGCAGCTCTTCGCGCAGGTCACCAACCCGCCGCTCGACGCGATCCGCGAGGAGATCATCACGTCGATGATCACCACGATCGGCAGCGAGGGGAACCTCCTCGACAGCTCTCCCGAGCAGAGCCGGCTGCTGCGGCTCGAGACGCCCGTCATCACCAATGCCGAGTGCGCGCGGATCAAGGCCCTGGATGGCGGCGCTTCCGGCGCCGTCGGCAGCCCGGCCACGCCCGGCCTCAAGACGGCGGTCATCTCGCTGCTCTTCCCGGCGGCCGATGGCGCGGCCGGCATGCGGCGGCGGCTCGACGCGATCCGGGCCGAGGCCTCGGAGCATATCGCCGCGGGGGCGACGATCCTCGTGCTCTCCGACCGCGGGGGCTGCCGCGAGCGGGCGGCGCTGCCGGTGCTGCTGGCGACCGGCGGCGTGCACCATCACCTCGTGAAGGAGGGGACGCGGACCCGGTGCGGGCTGGTCGTGGAGACGGGCGAGGCCCGCGAGGTGCAGCACTTCGCGCTCCTCACCGGCTACGGCGCCGGCGCGGTGAATCCGTACCTCGCCTTCGCCACGATCGACCAGATGCAGGCCGAGCGGATCATCGCCGCCGACGTGCCGCGGGAGAAGCTCCACAAGAACTACGTCAAGGCCGCCACCAAGGGCCTGCTCAAGGTGATGAGCAAGATGGGCATCTCCACGCAGCAGAGCTACCGCGGCGCGCAGATCTTCGAGGCGGTGGGCCTCGACCGGAACCTCGTGGACGAGTTCTTCACCCGCACCCCGAGCCGTATCGGCGGCATCGGCCTGGAGGGCATCGCGGAGGAGTCGCTCCGCCGTCACGAGCACGCCTGGCCGCGGACGAACGTCCCCCAGACGCTCGAACTCGACGTCGGCGGCCGGTACGCCTGGCGGCGGAAGGGCGAGGCGCACATGCTCGCGCCGGACGTGGTCGCGAGCCTGCAGCGGTCCACGCAGGTCAACAGCCGGGAGGAGTTCAAGAGGTATCAGAAACTGATCGACGAGCAGCAGACGAAGCTGCTCACGCTCCGCGGCCTGCTCGACTTCAAGTGGGCCGAGGCGGCGATCCCGCTCGAGGAGGTCGAGCCCGCCAAGGAGATCGTGAAGCGGTTCGCCACCGGTGCGATGTCGTACGGCTCGATCTCGAAGGAAGCCCACGAGACCCTCGCCGTCGCCATGAACAGGCTCGGCGGCTGGAGCAACACGGGAGAGGGCGGCGAGGATCCCGTCCGCTACCAGCCCGACCCCTCCGGCGACAGCAAGAACTCCAAGATCAAGCAGGTGGCCAGCGGCCGCTTCGGCGTGACGAGCCTCTATCTCGTCAACGCCAAGGAGCTGCAGATCAAGATGGCGCAGGGCGCGAAGCCCGGCGAGGGCGGCCAGCTGCCGGGCCACAAGGTCGACCGGGAGATCGCGCGGATTCGCCACAGCACGCCGGGAGTGGGGCTCATCTCGCCGCCGCCGCACCACGACATCTACTCGATCGAGGATCTCGCCCAGCTGATCCACGACCTGAAGAACGCCAATCACCACGCCCGCATCAGCGTGAAGCTGGTGGCGGAGGTGGGCGTGGGCACGGTCGCGGCGGGCGTTTCGAAGGGCAAGGCCGACGTGGTGCTCATCTCGGGCCATGACGGCGGCACCGGCGCGAGCCCACAGACCTCGATCATGCACGCGGGCCTGCCGTGGGAGCTGGGGCTCGCCGAGGCCCACCAGGTGCTCGTGATGAACGACCTCCGCGGCCGGATCGTCGTGCAGACCGACGGCATGATCCGCACCGCCAAGGACGTGGCCATCGCCACGCTCCTGGGCGCCGAGGAATACGGCATCGCCACGGCGTCGCTCGTGGTGATGGGCTGCATCATGATGCGGAAGTGCCACTTGAACACCTGCCCGGTCGGCATCGCCACGCAGGATCCGGAATTGCGGAAAAAGTTCACCGGCCAGCCGGAGCACGTCGTCAACTTCTTCTTCATGCTCGCGGAGGAGCTGCGCGAGATCATGGCGAAGCTCGGCTTCCGCACGATCGACGAGATGGTGGGCCGCGTCGACCGGCTCGACACCCGGGCCGCGATCGCCCACTGGAAGGCGAAGGGGCTCGACTTCTCGACGATCCTCCACAAGCCGGAGGTGCCGAAGCAGGTCAAGACGCACCATGAGGACGTGCAGGATCACGGCATCGAGCGGTCGCTCGACATGACGACGCTCCTGGGACTCTGCGCTCCGGCGCTCGAGCGGAAGGAGCCGGTCGTGCTCGACCTGCCGATCCGCAACATCAACCGCACGGTGGGCACGATTCTCTCGAGCGAGGTCACCCGCCGCCACGGCGCGGGCGGCCTCCCGGACGGCACGATCCGCATCAACTTCACCGGCACGGCCGGCCAAAGCCTGCTGGCCTTCGGCGTGCCGGGCGTGACCGTGAAGGTCGAGGGGGACGTCAACGACTACTGCGGCAAGGGGCTCTCCGGCGGCCGCGTCATCGTGCGGCCGGTGAAGGACGCCGCCTTCAAGGCCGAGGACAACGTCATCGCCGGCAACGTGGTGGCCTACGGCGCCACCAGCGGCGAGATCTACATCCGCGGCATCTGCGGCGAGCGGTTCTGCGTCCGCAACTCGGGGGCCGAGGCGGTCGTCGAGGGCACGGGCGACCACGGCTGCGAGTACATGACCGGCGGCCGGGCGGTGATCCTCGGCGAGACCGGCCGCAACTTCGCCGCCGGCATGAGCGGCGGCATCGCCTACGTCTGGGATGCCGCGGGCACCTTCCGGCAGCGTGTCAACAAGGAGATGGTGGAACTCGAGCCGCTCGACCAGGGCGACATCGACTATCTCAAAGGCCGGATCGAGAAGCACGTGGAATACACCGACAGCAGCCGCGGCAAGGAGATCCTCGCCAACTGGGCGAGCGAGCAGGGGCGGTTCGTGAAGGTGATGCCGATCGACTACAAGCGGGCGCTTGCGGAACTCCGCAAGCTCGCCGAGCAGGATCAGAAGGACGCCAAGCAGGTGGAGGCCAAGGTCAATGGGTGAGCCGCGCGGATTCATGAAGTACAAGCGCCAGGTCTCCGGCTACGCGCCGGTGGCCGACCGCCTGAGGCACTACAACGAGTTCCTCACGATCCTCGCCCCGGACGAGGTGAAGACGCAGGGCGCCCGCTGCATGGATTGCGGCGTGCCCTTCTGCCATACCGGCTGCCCCCTGGGGAACATCATCCCCGACTTCAACGACCTCGTGTACCGGGGCCAGTGGCACGAGGCGAGCCAGCGGCTGCACGCCACGAACAACTTCCCGGAGTTCACCGGCCGGGTCTGCCCGGCGCCCTGCGAGGCGGCCTGCGTGCTCGGGATCAACGAGGACCCGGTGGCGATCAAGCAGATCGAGATGACGATCGCCGACCGGGCCTTCGACGAGGGCTGGGTGGTGCCGGAGCCGCCGGCCGTCCGCACCGGCAAGCGGGTGGCCGTCGTGGGCAGCGGGCCCGCGGGGCTCGCCGCCGCGCAGCAGCTCAATCGCGCCGGGCATCTCGTCACGCTCTTCGAGCGGGCCGACCGGCCGGGCGGGCTCCTGATGTATGGCATCCCCGACTTCAAGCTCGAGAAGTGGCGGGTCTGGCGCCGGATCGAGCAGCTGGAACAGGAGGGGGTCGAGATCCGCTGCGGCGTGAATGTCGGAACCGACATCAGCACGCAGTCACTGACGACGGAGTATGACGCGATCGTGCTCACCGGTGGCGCCACGCTCGGCCGCGATCTGCCGATCCCGGGCCGTGATCTCCAGGGCGTGCACTACGCGATGGAGTTTCTCCCCCAGCAGAACAAGCGGAACGCCGGCGACGAGGTTCCGGGCCAGATCGTGGCCGAAGGCAAGGACGTGATCGTGATCGGCGGTGGCGACACGGGCTCCGACTGCGACGGCACGAGCAACCGCCAGGGCTGCAAGAGCCTGGTGCAGTTCGAACTGCTTCCGCAGCCGCCCGACCTCGGCAAGTATCCGCGCCGCCACGAGCGGCCGGCCAACAGCCCGTGGCCGCTCTGGACGCAGATGCTCAGGACCAGCTCCTCCCACGAGGAGGGCTGCCGCCGCGAGTTCGGCATCCTCACGAAGGAGTTCCTGGGCGACGACAAGGGGCAGCTCCGCGGACTCAAGACCGTGCGGATCGAGTGGTATCAGGATCCGGCGACGGGGCAGCAGAAGTTCAAGGAGCTGCCCGGCACGGAGCAGGAGTGGCCCTGCCAGCTCGCGCTCCTGGCCATGGGCTTCGTGGGGCCGGAGAAGCAGGGGCCGATCGCCGAACTCGGGCTGGAGCTCGACCCGCGGGGCAACGTGAAGACCGGGCCGAACTACATGACGAGCAAGGAAGGCGTCTTTGCCGCGGGCGACCTGCGCCGCGGGCAGTCGCTCGTGGTGTGGGCGATCCACGAGGGCCGCGAGGCGGCCCGGGCGGTGGATCTCTGGCTGATGGGGCAGACGAACCTGCCGAGCCTCGCGGCCGGCGAGTTCGCCGTGCACGCGTAGCCGGAACCGCGGCGAGGATTACGTAACGCCACGAATCACTCGTCGTCCATCACGGGCGACGGCAGCTCGATGATCCAGAGACAGGATCGTGGCGGCGGGCCCGCCGTGTGCACGCCGAAGTCGTTGTCGTTGACGATGGCGATCTGCCGCGGGCCCACGACCGCCATCCCTTCGAGCTTGAGTTCGGCCGTGGCGGGATCAGGCACTGCATCGCGGTAGACGTCGGCGATCATCCGCGGTCGCAGCGGCGCGAGGTCGGCCACGAGCCGCTTCGTCACGGGCACGATGCCGGCTGCGGCCAGATCGGCGACCTCTTCCAGGGGCGGGGCGTCCGCCGCGCGGCCGAGCGTGTCGCTCGCACCGGTGAGCGAGCAGTGATAGAGCCTGGTGATCCCCTCTTCCGACTGCTCGAGCACGAGCAGGGCGTCGGGGCCGACCGCCGCCATCGCGCAGAGCTTGCCATCGGCTGGCGGGGCGCCCTTCGTGAGATAGTTCGGATCGGCCGGATCCCCCAGCCGGTAGAGATGCTCGGCGGCAGGCCGCTTGGTGTGGAGATCGAAGGCCAGGAGACGCACGTTGCCGGTCGCCTTCGCCGCCTTCGGCCGGGGGTGGTCGAGCGGGCTCTGCACGAGGGCCCAGAGCCGCGACTCGTCGGGGCTGACGGCGAGCGCCTCGAAGCCGCGGTTGTCGCGGCGTGAGCCATATGCGGCCGGCAGCACGTCCACCACCTCCATGTCGGCCTCGGGCAGGGCATGGCCGCGGGGCACGTAGCGGCGGGCGACACGGCCCTCCGCCGACACCTCGAGGAGCGACGGCCGGTACTCTTCCGCCATCCAGAAGCTGCCGTCGCGGAGGCGAATCAGGCCCTCGGAGTCGATGCCGTTGGGATCGGTCGCCACCGCCTGCTCGCCGGCGGCGTCGAGGATCGGCTCGTCGTTGCCGATGCCATTCGGGCGGCCCGACAGCGGCCGGCCGGTGCGGCCGGCGAGCGGCGTCGTGCCCGCGACCGCGATGGACCGCGGCCGCCCGGAGCCGTCACGTTCCACATCAAGGGCCACGATCGTCGGCACGAAGTCGGGCGCGAGCAACGTCCGTCGCTTGCCCGCGGAAGTCTTGACGGTGCCGTTGGGACCGCGGTCTGTCACTGCCCAGAATCGCAGTGGAGCGGGCGCGGCGACAGGCGCCGCGCAGAGATCGCTCATGCCACCGAGCACGACACCAGCGCCGCCGGCACGTCCGAGCGGCTGTGTCGGCAGTTGGAGCATCGACACGACCGAACAGCCTGCGCCGGCCGATGGACCCGCTTCTCCGGCCGAGACCGCCGGTCTGCCCGCCAGCGCACCCGCAACACCGGCCAGCCAGGCACAGGCCACCGCGCGGCGAATCCGCCGCGCGGTGGCGTCATGCTCGAATCGAGAGGCCTCGCGAGGGCTCACTGGACGTCGTCCACCCGCTCGCCACCGGCCTTCGTCACGGTCGCGCAGAAGACCTTCAGATCGACCGAATCGGACACGAATCGGGTCGCCCCATCGCACATGACCGTGCTGATGCCGCCCGGATGGAACGAGTAGCACTCGCCCTCGTTCGAGACGTTCATCGGGATGCCGGTGTTGGGGGCGGCCCCCTTGTCGCCGGCCGAGGTCATCGGGTCGATCTTGAAGGGACCGAGGCTGTCGGCCCAGCCGACGCATTGGTTGACGGAGCCCGAGACCACGGCGCCCGCCTTGTGGTAGGCCGGCCGGCCGGCACACTCCACGAGCAGGAACGTCTTCGACATGCCGTCGGTGATCTTGGCCTGGCGGGTGACCTTGTCCTTGACCAGCGTGCCGTCGCCCACGGAGCCGCTCGCGTAGGGATCGGGCGAGCCGAGCACGTTCTTCTTGACGCCGGTGATCGTCTCGTAATCGGTCAGTCCGAGCGGCGTCGTCACGGTCAGGGCGCCGCGGGCGCTGTCACTGTCCGGCGAGGTCGGGATCGACAGCACCGGCTGCACATCGCGAGTCGAAGGGCAGCGGAAAACGGCGACCGACTGCTGGGCGACAGGCAGGTTCGTGGCGCTGAACCAGTTCTGGTTGAAGTCGTACTTGGAGACGGCGTTTTGTTCTTCCATGTAGGGCATGATCAGCACCCGCCACGAGTGCTCCGTCCGCGACTGGTTGCCCTCGGGCGGCGTGGGGAACTTGGACGTGCTCGCCGAATCGGTCGTGTAGCAGGCGGCCGGGAAGTACTTCCGAGTGTCGAGCAGGTTGTGCATGGCCACGCCCATCTGCCGCACGTTGCTCAGGCAGGCGTTGCGGCGGGCCGCCTCACGGGCCGACTGCACCGCCGGCAGCAGGAGCCCGACGAGGGTGCCGATGATCGCGATGACGACCAGGAGTTCGACGAGCGTGAAGCCCGTCGGGTGGGGGGTGACTCGCCGTCCGTGCTTCATGATCCGCTGGTTCATGGATCTGTCCTTAAAAAAGGTGGGAAACGCTATTTTTCACGCTGGATACTCGAACCGTGGCGGCATCGTATGTGGGGAATGCGAGCCGAGGATGAGGCGAATGCGAGAAACAGGTGAGCGCATTGTGAGGATTCGATGAGCGCGGGGCTCGGGCCGCGTCCACGACGGCCCGCTACGGCTGCGGCGCGAGTGCGACCGTGAGCCGGCCCTGGCTGTCGGCCAACTCACCCGGCGGCTCGTTGAGCCTGCAATAGGCCACGCCGTCGACGGCCGCCTGGAACTCGCCCGCTCGTCCCTCGGCGATCAAAACGAACCGCGGCCGCCCGCCGTCCGCCGGCTTCTCGACCCACTGTGCCACGAGCAGCCGGCCCAGCGGCCGGCCGCGATACCAGCGCAGCGAAAGGCCGGCGGGCTCGGTCTCGACACGGATTTCTTCCCGGCCCGTCGTCGCGTCGCTCGGCAGCACCTCGAGCAGGCACCGGCCCGACGCGGTGAAGGCGTAGCGGGCTCCCGCGCGAAGCCGGCAGCCGGTGTTGGTCCAGCCCGCGCCTGCGGGCACGTCGACCGTGTGGCTGGCGTCGAGCGGCAGGCCCGGCGACCAGTCGATCCGCGCGCGGGCGAAATCGAAGCCGTAGTCGATCTCGTCGGTGAAAGCGTCGAAGTCGCGGGCGACTTCCGCGGCGTTCCACCCGGGCGCCGCGGCGAGCCTCGCATTGAAGCGGCGATCGAGCGGCCCGCGCTCGGCCGCACGGAAAGCCTCCGCATAGGCCGGATGCCGCGCGAGAAACGTCACGGCGGCCCAGTTGGCGGCGTAGGCCGAGAGATCGCGATGGTCGGCGGCCGGCGCCGTGAGGATCTCGTCGAGGCCGGGGCATGCCGCCGTGCGGCGGAGCTGCCGCAGCCGCTCGATGCGGCCGAGTTGCTCGACGTCGGCCGGCCGCGCGGGCAGCGGCGTCGGCATGAATCGGTCCGCGATCGAGCTTGCGGAGCTACCGGTCGTGGCCGCCGGCTGGAGCCGGTGCGTCGCCAGATATTCGGCGACGCCTTCGGTGTACCACGGCGGCGTGTCGAGCGACAGGAGCGTGATCGTGAAGGCGTGCACGCCCTCGTGAAGCAGAAGGTGCCTGCGGTAGGCGGCATTCGACTGGTCGTGCAGCCAGATCCGTCGGCCCGCGCAGAAGCCGTTCGCGAAGTCGGGCAGGTCGTCGGGCAGAAGCCCCGCCGCCCGAAACCGCTCCCGCTCGACGATGAGACAGCCGAAGGCCCGCCAGTCGCGGTGGTCGGCCGCGTCGAGCCCATAGTGGCGGCACCACTCCGTCCACGCCGCATCGAAGACGGCGGGCAGTTCCTCGACGCCGTCGTCGGCGCGAGCCGGGCGGTCGGTGACGAGCACCAGGTGATCGCCTGAGAGCACCCGCAGGCCGGCCCGTCGTGCCGTCGCCGTGAGAGCCTCGAGCGTCGGCACCTCGGCGAAGCCACCTGACGGGGCCGCACCGAGAACGAGGGAGATCGCGACCGCGAGCCGCCAGGTGGACATAGGGAGCAGTGTAGCCGTCGTCATGGCGGCAGCGGCGGTCGCCACGGCTGCGGCCACGGTCCTTGCCCAGAGTCGCGCAGTCGCCCAGGCAGCGGCCGGGCGGCCAGCGTTTTGCAGCCCTGAGGCGCGTTTCGCAGTCGGAGCAGTCGGCGGATTGGGGCAACTCGACCGAAGTTGCCGACATAACCCACGCCAGCCCGGCCGGTCGTCGGCCGCGGCGGCCGGGAAAACTCCTCTCGGGCGGGCCGCGGAAGACTGCTAGAAACCCCGCGCGAAACACTCGCCGGCAGGATCGCCAGGAGGGCGGACAGAGTGGGGCAGGGATGCCGACATCGGCTGCTCGCGACGGGGACCGTGCTGGTCGCCTGGGCGGCGGTCTGCGCCGGCGCGGCCCGCGGCGCGGAGCCTGCCGCCGCGGCCGCCACGACCGTCAATGCCTGGGCCACGGGCGGCGTCTCCGGCACGGCGGCGGGCACGATGCAAACGCTGCCCTACTGGCAGGCACCGGCGCTGCCCCAGGCCGTGATTCAGGGCGGGGCGATTCCACCGGGCTGGGCGCCGCAGGCGGTGCCGTATAGCGGCACGGGGCCGGATGGCAGGCCGATCACCGCCTACTACGCGCCGACCTATGTCTTCACCTATCCCGTCGGGCCGCCGATGCTCGCGGCGGCGACGATTCCCGCCGCGTCGCAGGTCAACCGGCGGCAGGCGATGCCGGCCGCCTGGCAGCCCGCCCCCGCGCAGGGTTGGAACTATCAAACCCAGTCGGCGCCGCCCCCGGCCTACACGCTGCCCCCGGCGACCGTCGCCCGCTACCAGCCGACGCCCTATCAATTTCCGCCCGGCTCCAAGCAACTTGCGGGAACGCCCGTCGTGCCGCCGAGCGGGCCGCCCGTGACGGCCTTCACCGCGGCACCGCCAACCCTGCCACCGGCACCACCTCCGTCGGCCCCGCCGCCACCACCTCCGACCCAGTGGGCAGCCTCGCAGCAACCGCCGCCGCCCGGCCTGATGCCGCCGGCGACTGCGCCGGCTCCCCCGCCGCCGAGCATCGGCCAGGAGGTCGCCGCCGCGGCGCCGCCGATGGTGGCCGGCGCCGCCGGCGCTGTCGCGGTTGCCTCCCAGCCGGCGCCGCCGCCCGCACCGTTCACGGCGCCACCGACGACCGCGGCGATCCCCGCCCAGCCTGTGAGTACGTCGCTGGCGCCGCCGGCCGCGGCGGCCAACACGCATCTCTGGCGCGTCGTGGGCGTGCACGATGGCGACACGATCACCTGCCTCGATGAGTCGAATCAGCAGCAGAAGGTGCGGCTGGCGGAGATCGACGCGCCCGAGATCGGCCAGGAGTATGGCCGGGCCTCACGCGAGGCGCTCGCGGAGATGGTGTTTGGGAAGCCGGTCGAGGTCGTCGAGGAGGGCAAAGATCGCTACGGCCGCTGGGTGGGCCATGTCAGCTCGGGCGGCGTCGACGTGAATCGACAGATGGTGGTGACGGGCAATGCCTGGCAATACGTCGACTACTCCCGCGATCCGACGCTCGCGGCCGCCCAGGCGCAGGCCCAGACGCAGCGGCTCGGTCTCTGGGCGCAGCCCAATCCGACACCGCCCTGGGACTTCCGCAACAACGGGCAGAAATAGCGGCGTCGGCCGCGCACGCCAGAGGCTTCAGGGCCGGCCTGTCGTGTGGGCGATCCAGGCCCGTTCGACCCCATCGGCGGCCTGCACGAGACCGTCGTCACCGGCGAGCCGCGCCGCCACGGCGGCGCACCGCCCATGCACCGCGGCATCGCCGCACAGGTCGTCGAGGATGCGGGCAACCGCCGGTCCGGTAAACCGCCGCGGCACGAGCGACCCGCCGACACCGAGCCGCTCGATCCGCGCGGCGTTGTCGAACTGGTCGAATGCCAGCGGCATGATCAACTGCGGGACGCCGGCGGCGAGCGCCTGCGATGCCGAGCCGATGCCGCCATGATGCACGAGCGCCGCAGCGCGGCGCAAGAGCCACCGAAACGGGAGGAAGTCGCAGTGGCGGACGCCCGGCGGCAGGGCTCTGGGCACCTGCTCGGGAAACCGCGTCAGGAGCAGACCGGGCCTCCCGAGCCTGCGGCAGGCATCGGCCGCCGCCGCGAAGAATGCATGGCCAAAGACGTTCGCCGAGCCGGGCGTGAAGACGAGCGGCCGCTCTGCCTCGACCCACTCCGCGTCTGCGGCGGAGGGCTCGACGACGCCCTCCTCGCTGTAGAGCGGGAAGCCTGTGAGCTGCGTGCGGGGCGGCCAGTCGGGCTGCGGCGGCGCGAACCACTCGGGAAACATGCCGAGCACCGCGAGTGGCGAGTGCATCCACTCGCCCCAGATGCGGCGGGCCGGCCGCAGCCCGAAGCGGCTGCGAAACGCATTGAGCCACGGGCAGATCGCCGGATCGGCGACGAGGCCGTCGACGAGTCGCCACTGCGCCCGCCGAAACCAAGCCGGCCCTACATGGACGAAGAGCCCCGGCAGCCTCGCGGTCTCGAAGCTGCTGCGGAAGAGCGCGGGCGACAGGTGCACGGTCACGAGCGGGATGCCGTGCGACTCCTGCGCCACCCGCGCGCCGAAGGCGAGGCTCGAGCCCACGACGAGCGTGGCGCCGGCGGTCTGCCGCTCGACGATGATCCGGTGCACCGGCTCGAGCAGCGGCCGCACGGCGCGGTCGATGATCGTGCGCGGCCCGCGGAGCGGATGCCAGATCCGCTCGTCACGGATCGTGTCGCGGAAGTCGGCCTCGGGCCAGGGATCGACGAACCCGAGCCCCGCCCGCTCGACCAGATCGCGGAAGTAGCCGGCGGCGAGGACCGTGACCCGGTAACCGCGGCGGACGAGCTCGCGACCGAGGCCCACGAAGGGATGCACGTCGCCCGAGCTGCCGAGCCCGCAGAGGATCAGATGCTCGAGGCCGGCCGTCGGACTCCGGCCCGCGGCGGACGTGCTCACCGCGCGACCGCCTCGAGCGCCTTGCGGACGTGCGGCTCGGCGGCGAGGGTGGCGTTGTAGACCATCTGCACCATGCCGGCCTTGTCGATCACGTAGGTGACCCGGCCCGGGAAGATGCCCAGCGCCCGCGGCACGCCGAAGAGCTTTCGCAGCGCTCCGGCGCCGTCGCTGATGATCGGGAAGGGCAGCTTGTGCTTCGCCGCGAACTTCTGGTGGCTCGTCGGCGAGTCGCTGCTCACGCCGACCACCTCGACATCGGCGGCCACGAACTGCTCGTAGGCGTCGCGGAAGGCGCAGGCCTGCTGCGTGCAGACCGGCGTGTTGTCCTTGGGGTAGAAGAAGAGCACGAGCGACTTCTTGCCGAGGAGCGCGGCAGAGTCGAACGTGCTGCCGTCCTGGAGGATGGCGGTGAAGTTGGGGGCCACATCGCCGACAGCCACGCCGCTCATGTCAGCATCCTTTCGCCGGAACGTCCTCGGGAATGTCGCCCTGACCGCGGATCAGCCTCTTCGCCCGCACAGGATTCGTGAGTGTATCGTAGCCGCGGCATCCAGTCCGTCGGGCAAACCGTGGCAGGCTCGGTCGGAGGGCCTTGTCAGGCGAGCAAGAGTCAGCGGCCGGCCACCGCGCGGCAGTCGCTGGTGGCGGTGTCGTGGGCCGGGCTAGACTTTCGGCTTTGCGCTCCATAGCTCCAGCCGCACCGGGTCGCACATCGTCCTGGGAGTTCCCCCCCTGACCAGCCTTCCACCAACGCGGCGGACCGATCTCGATGCGCTCCGCAGCTTCGCCATGCTGCTGGGCGTCGCCCTCCACGCGGCGATGAGTTTCGTGCCGCTTCCCTGGCCCGTCCACGACACCGAGCGGAGCGACGTGCTCCTCCTGCTGCTCGGCGCCGTGCACGGCTTCCGCATGCCGCTCTTCTTCGTGCTGAGCGGCTATTTCACGATGCTCGTCTATAGCCGCCGTGGGCTCGCGAGCCTGCTCGAACAGCGGTTCAGGCGCATCTTCCTGCCGCTGCTCATCGCCACCGTCACGATCGTGCCGCTCGACACGGCCATCGAAAGGCAAGCGCTGCGGACGAACCAGCGTGATGCCGTCCTCGCGGACATGCTTTCGGGCGACGAGGCCACGGTACGCCGGCGGCTCGCATCTGCCGGTGCGGCCGACCGCAGGGACGCCTTCTGGGGCCTCACGCCCCTTGCCTGGGCTACGAGGCGCGGCGATCCGGGAATCGTGGCCGCAGTTCTCGACGCCGGTGGCGACCCTGACGAACGCGACGGCGGTGGCAACACCCCGCTGCATCAGGCCGTCTACTTCGGCCGGGATGCGGCGGCGCGGTTGCTCATGGCGCGGGGTGCGGATCTGAGCGCCACGAACGTGGTCGGCCGGATGCCGGCGGCGATGATGAGCCTCCCGGCCGATCTCATCAGCGAACTGGCGCCGCTCTTCGACATGCATCCGGTCGGCGTCGATGAGATCCTCGCCGGCCGTGAGCGGATGCGGTCCGTCCTGCCCACGGGGCCGAATCCGCAGGGCACGCTCGGCGGTCCGCTCGACCGGGCGGCCCTCGGCTGGTCCGAGATCCTGTCGGCGAACGGGCTCCGCCTGCACGTCGGTTCGTGGTCCCTGCACCTCGTGCAGACGAACGTCTTCCATCACCTCTGGTTCCTGTGGTTGTTGTGCTGGCTCGTCGTCGCATTCGCGATCCTCGCCGTGACGGGCCTCCTGCCCACGGGCCGCAGCCGCTGGTGGCTGATGGCGGCCTCGTGCGTGCCGCAGGTCGTCATGTGCATGTCGATGACGGCCGCATACGGTCCCGACACGTCGTTCGGGATCCTGCCGCGACCGCACGTGCTCGCCTTCTACGCCTGCTTCTACTTCTTCGGCGTGGCCACCTTCGCCGCGGAAGGCCTCGAGACGCGGCTCGGTCGCCACTGGAAGTTGCTCCTGCCGACGGCGCTCGCGCTCTTCGTCGCCGGCATCGCGACGCTGAACGACCGGCCGCTCGCGAGCGTGCTCCAGCCCGCGTTCGCGTGGACGATGTCGATCGGGCTGATCGGGCTGTTTTCCCGGTTCTGCTCCCGGCCCAGCCCGCGCGTCACGTGGCTGGCCGACGCCTCGTACTGGATGTACCTCGCCCACCCGCCGCTCGTGATGGTGGCGCAAATGGTCGTCCGCTCGTGGGCCATGCCCGCGGGCCTGAAGTTTCTCATCGTGATGGCGCTGGTCACGCCGGTGCTGCTCGTGAGCTACCGCTACGGCGTGCGCCACACGGCGATCGGCAGCCTGCTCAACGGCCCGCGGAGGGTTGCGACCGCCGGCTGATCCGTTCCGCCACGGTTCATCCGCCGACTCTCCACCCCGTTCCTCCGGCCGCGCCGGCGTGAGGTCGGGGTGGGCGTCGGGCGGCGCTGGTTTTCGTTGCGTTCAGCCGGCGGCTGGGGTAGTCTCGCGGGGCTGTGGCATGCTCACAGGCGTCCGCCCATCGTCCCGCAAAATCGCTCCGCATGTTTCGTTCGATCGCCGTACCTGCCGGAAATATCGCGTGGCTGCTGCTCGCGGCCGCCGTGTTGGCGATCGGCGGAGAACACTCCCGAGCCGAGGTCATCTTCTCGGACGACTTCGCGTATGCGAACGGCGTCTTGGCGGGGAACAGCGGCGGCACCGGTTGGGCGGGCGCCTGGTCGGGGGGCACGAGCCAGGTGACCGCGGGACTTCCCGACACGGCTGGCACGTCGGTGCGGATTTCGAGCGAGGCGTCGGTCACGAGCCGGCTGCTGAACGCGACGATTTCCACGGGTGGCGCCGACACGTATTTCATTTCGTTTCTCTTCAACGCCGCCCCGTTTTCGCCGCCGGAAAATGGCGACTACGCAGGGATCTCCCTGGTCGGAGGTGGCGACAGCCTCTTCATGGGCATGCCCGGCAGCAGCGGTAAGTTGGGGTTTGACTGGCGCAACGAAGGCGATGGGCTTTTCGCCGCGGCGAGCAGCACGACCTACCTGACATTGTTCGAGCTCAAGCCGGCTTCAACCGCTGGCCGGACCGTGGTCAACATGTATGCGACCACCGACCTGCTGATGAGCGGGAGCGCGCTGGCCGGTGGAACCGCCCTGGCGTCGCTCGAAGGGCCGAACTTCAGCTTTTCATCGGTGGAGATTGCCGGCGGGTACGCAACTCCCGATTCGATCAGCGTCGCGGGCCTGGCCATGGCGACGAGCGCCGATGAGGCCGTCAACATCACCCAGGCGGTGGTGCCGGAGCCGAGCGGGCTCCTGCTGGCGGGTCTCGCCGTCGTCATCCGCGGGTGCGGGCTTTACCGCGCACGGCGCCAGCGTGGCGACATCGTGCCCGCATCGTGATTGCCGACGGACTCTTCGGAGTCTCCGGCGGCGTGCGTGGCGTGTGCCACGGAGTGATGGCACTGCTGGCGTCCGCCCGTGTCCCCCCCGCCGGTTTGCCTCGCTGGGATGGCTGCCTAGACTTCGCCGGCGTCTTACGAAACGAGCCCGCTGATTCAAGGGACGTATCTATGCCCACCCTTCGCGTAGCCAGCAGAGCATCCTGATCGATGCCGTGTTTCACAATCGCGAGAAGCACCTTGTCGAGGCGTTTCGCGATCGCCTCGATCAGCTTGAGCGCCGCCAGCAACTTGCAAGCGTCTCGGGTATTCGCGACGAAGCGGTCCTCGCACGCATGCTGGGATTGGGGATCACGGCTGAAAGTTTGGCGTCTTTGGGGCTGGTGCCGCTGGTCTTGGTGGCCTGGGCCGATGGCGAGGTGGCCGCCAGCGAGCGGGATCGAATCGTGGCCCTGGCCCAGGCCGCCAGCATCGAGCCGCAAGACGGCCGGCTTCCGTTGCTGGAGCATTGGCTGAAGCGCCGTCCCTCCCTTGAACTGGTCGCGGCATGGCGGGCCTATATTGAGCAGTTGCGCGAAACGATGGCCGCCGAGGACTTGGAGACCCTGCGCCGCGACATATTGGATCGGGCAGGGGAAGTCGCCCGCGCCAGCGGCGGCCTCCTCGGCTTCGGCGCGAGGGTCTCTCCAGCCGAGCGAGCGGTGCTCGCGGAGCTCGAACAGGCCTTTCATTCGTGACGGGGATCCTTGCGCCTGCGACTCACCGGGTCGGGCTGAATGCGGGACTCGCTTGAAGCTGCCGAGGAGTTTTCTGCCCGCGCCGAAGGCCGACTTTCAGTGTCGGCGCAGCCCAGCCTTGAAACCGTCCTCGTTGTGGGCCGTCCCCAACGTGCCATGGAATCCCTTCGACTGGCTCCCGAAAAGGCAGAAGGCGTGAGTCCAGCACCGCCATTTCTTTCGTAGGCCCGCACTACCCGCCCGTCGCGTCACGGGTGCTTGCAAAGAGATCGACGTCCCAGGCAACGAGATCGCGAAACACCGCGTCGATCCGCGGTCGCGGCAACAAACGGGCCAGATCCTCACCGGTGATGACGCCCCGAAGACTGCCTGGCTCGGCACGCACGTGGCAAAGCGTATGCCACCCGAGGATCGCGGCGCCCACCGCCGTGGGGTACGAGATGTAGGTCGCGCCCGCCTAGGGCGTGCCGAGCAGCTCGCGATAGCGCAGGAAACTCAGGCCCACGGTCTCGATGATCGTTTGCCGCTCGTTTCGCACCCACTCGCTCACGCGAATCTCCGCCGCCGCGCAGAAGTGCGTCCGACGGATCACGCCCGAGCGGAGATAGTCCTCGATGCGTCTGGGTTTCTTCATGCCGGCATCGCCGCCCGCACCACGGCCTCGATCGTCAGTTCCGGACTCGCCCCGAGCGTCTCTTTTGAGAGCAGATTGAGTTGATGGAGCGCCTTGACGAGTTCCACCTCTGAGCCGCCGGTGTAAATCCCGATGTGTTCGACCTGGGGATACGAGCGGTGCAGCGACAGGAGCTCCTCCTGGTAGAGCGGATACTGCCGCCACAGCCGGGGCTCGTGCGGAAACTGATAGTCGCGGGCCGCCGTGAACGGCTCGTGCACGATCATTCGCCCGTCGCGCAGTTGCAGCGGGCTCTGCGACAACTCGTCGAGCGCCACCGCCGGTGCCCACGAAAAGATGACGGCGTCGGCATCGATGTCTTCGAGCAGATAGAGGTCGACGATTCGATCTCGAGTTCCTTGCGGTGCTCGGAACTGACCCGGCAGATCAGATCCCCGATGAGAAAGTTGGTGATGCCAGGAGAAACGCCCATGTTGGTGAGCGCGGCCGCTCCATGCTCCCGCAGGGCCGCGTCGTGGGCGTACTGGTTGAAGGTGAGGGAACTCGCCGTTTCCGGGTTGTACATGTCGGACGCGAGGTCGAGCGTGTGGGCTCCGAGGCGGATGCCCAGCTCGATGATCGGGCAGTTGAACTGCGGGATCGCCGCATTGACGAGGAGCGAGGCGCCGGCAAGCTTGTCGGCCCCCGGCCCTTCGAGGGCCAGGAGCGGCTCGAAGCTCGGCACGCCGATGATCTCGACCCGCTTCATGAGCCGCTCGGCGTGGTAGAGCGCGTCGCGGGCGCTTGCGGGATCGATCGAGAACACCTTGAAGCGGACGGGAATGCCGTCGCGCTCGGCCAGCTCCGCCAGGCAGATGAGCATGCTCGAGCCCACGGCTCCGAGGCCGAAGAACACGATCGTGAGCGGTGGATTCGACGGGCTGCCTGTGGTTGGTGACATCGATCCCATGACAGCCGTCTGGCCCGAAGAGATCAGGCGATCCTTCGAGAGGCCGCATCGGGCCACCTATAGATCTTGGCCGGGCTTCGCCTTCTCGACCTCGGCATCCTTGATGAGCCACACGCCGTCCTTCTTGTGCAGCAGAACTTTTACGCCTGCCAATACCGTCCCCTGGTTGCCCTTCTCGATGACTTCGCCTGTGACCCGCACGATCATGGCCGCTGTCGCCTGAAGCGGTCTCTTGGCAGTATCGACGGAGACATGCAACTTCGTGATCAGCACCTCGGTCGGCCGCACCCTCTCGAGAACCTGCTCGGCTGCTTCGCGGAGTGGCCTCAACTCGGGATCAAGTGATTCGTAGATCGTCTCCACGTCCTGCTTTTGTGCCGCGCTTGCAAGTCGCGGGAAGAGATTCCGCAGGTGCTCACGGTCGGTAAGCACAAGCTGGTCGACCAGGAAGGCACCGACTCCCGCCAGCACCAGAACTACAGTTGCCGCCAGTGACCAACGGGGCTGGCCTCGCAACCAGATGAAGCCGGTGATGGCTGCCCCAATAAGGCAGGCGATCACGAACGGAGGCGAATCTTCGAAGGGCATCGCAGCATCGTAGTCCGGCGCTCCTCCTTGCCATGGCTGCGCGTAGGAAGATCGGCTTGCCCGGATGGCGAGCCCCGCCGGATCAGCCCGCAGTGGCCAGGGATGGCACTGCGGGCGTGAGGCTCGCCGGGATGGCGAGCCCCGCCGGATCAGCCCGCAGTGGCCAGGGATGGCACTGCGGGCGTGAGGCTCGCCCGGATGGCGAGCCCCGCCGGATCAGCCCGCAGTGGCCAGGGATGGCACTGCGGGCGTGAAGAAGCGGGCGAAGGGACTCGAACCCTCGACATCCAGCTTGGGAAGCTAGCGCTCTACCAACTGAGCTACGCCCGCGAAAGCATGCTGCCAGCATGGTATCGCATTGGCCGCGGGGGTGCGACGGCCGACCGCCAAAAGGCTGCCGCGGCGATCTTCTCGGGATACAATCGACCCCTCGACCCATGGAGCCCCAGGAACCGCCGCCCATGACCAGCCCGGACCGTCCCGTCGACGAGCTTCCTCAGCACCCGGCGGCCGCCGCAGCGGCACCACCGCCGCGGCGCGAGGATGTGCCGGCACGGCCACGGCGTCGTGGCTTCCTGTCGACACAGGCCCGCGCGGCCCTCGCCGCCGCGGCCGTGGCCACACTCCTCGGACTGGCGAGCGTGCCCTGGCTGCTCTCGAACCCCGAGCGGTTGACGGCGCTCGTCGCCAAGGCGGCGCCGCGGCTCGAGGCCGATGTGCGGTTCGATGTGGTGGCGCTCCGCTGGCTGGGCCCGACCGTGCTCGAGGGCGTGCGGATCGTGCCCCGGGACGGCAGCCGCGTGCCGATCACCATCCGGCGGATCGAACTGAGCCACGGCCTCGCCGGTATCCTGCTTTCGCTCGGGGACCTGGGCCGGGTGCGGGTCGAAGGGCTCGACGCGCAGGTGGCCTTCGACGCCGAACGCAACTCGAACCTCCGCAGCCTTGTGGCGGCGGTGGCCGACGATGCCGCTGTCGGGGGTGATCCGGGCTCGCGGTCGCCGCGGCGGAGCCCGCTCCGCATGCGGCTCGAAGTGGCGGACGCGCTCGTCACGATCACCGGGCCGTGGACGCCGGAGCCCTGGGTGAGCGATCCGATCAATGTGCGGGCGACGCTCGCGCCGACGGCCGACGGCCGCGGCAGCGAGTGGACGATCGAACCGGTGCAACTGCTGGCCGATGCCCGCCTGGAGCCGGCGGTGGCGCAGAGCGTGCTCGCCTACATCGCCCCGATCATGGCCGATGCCACCCGGTCGGGCGGACGCTTTTCGCTGCGGCTCAACTCCGCCCGGCTGCCGGTTGGCGGCGGGCCCGGCGGCCACATCGACGGCGTGCTCTCGATGCATGCGGTCGATCTGGGGCCCGGCCCGCTCGTGATGCGGATCATCGATTCGCTGCCGTTCCAGCTCCCGCAGCCGCCGGCGATCCGCATCGCGGATCAGTCGCATGTCGAGTTTCATGTGGCCGACCGGCGGGTGTGGCACAAGGGCCTGGCCTTCGGCGTGCCGCTGCCGAAGATCGGCGACCGGCTGGATCTCGAGTCGAGCGGGTCGGTCGGTCTCGACGACAAACTGCTCGATCTGAAGCTCGAACTGCCGATCCCTGCCAACATGCCGCAGGACCGGCCGCTGCTGGCATCACTGGCCGGACGCACGTTTTCGGTGCGGGTGGGCGGCGCGCTCGGCGAACCGCGAGTGAACTTCGACGGGTCGATCCGGGCCACGGCGGGGCAGGTGGTCGCCGAACTCGTGAACCGTCTCCGCGGCGGCCCGGTGATGCCGCGGCAGGCGGAAGGCTCCGCGCCGCTCGAGCGGCCAGTCGGGTCCGCGCCGGCCGCGGCACCGGCCGCCACCGGGAACTCCTCGCCGCCGGCCGCGCCGCAGCCACAGTGGCGGCCTGATGGGACGCCAGCGGGCGGCGGCCAGCCGGCTGTTCGTCAGGCGGGGCCCGCGGCGCGGCAGCCTGCGGACGCTCCTGCGAATCCCCGGCAGGACGTGGGAGCCTCCACGGCTGCAGGTGCGGCCGGTGGCGCTGCCGATTCGGGCGCCGACCGCGGTGCGGCCGCCGACACGGCCGACCGCATCAAGGCCGCACTGCCCGCCGATCTCAAGGCCGATCCGGCTGCCGACGCCGTGATCGATCTCGTGGGCGGTGTGCTCGAAAACGTCGCCCGGCGTCGCGCCGAGCGGCAGGCGGTGGAAGCGGCGAATCCGCAGCAGCCACCCGCGCGCCGCGGCCGGCTCCTGCGTCGGCTCATGCAGCCCGGCCCGCTCCAGCAGGTGCCCGCGCCGCAGGCGGCACCTGTCGCGCCGCCAACGGCAGCCGAGCCACCCGTGGTGCCCGTGCCGACTCCAGCAGCTGCAACCGGTTCGTAGAGCGCGCACGCGGTGCGTGTCGCGATGGTCCGGCACGCCGCCGTCTTGCCGAAGACGAAACCGCTTTGGGTGCAAGAGGGCACCGGAGACGCCGAGATAAAAAAAGCCGGGCCTTCCGCAAGGAAGGCCCGGCTCGTGCTGTCAAGTTCCAGTCTTACCAGAGCCACAGGGCCAGTTGGCTCGGGAGTCGTGGAATGGCCTGACGGCGGCTCAGGTCTTGGCCGGAGCGGCCGGGGCCTCGGGAGCGGCCGGAGCGGCCGGAGCGGCCTCGGTCGGCACGCCCTCGGAGATCACGCTGCTGCCCTCGCAGGCACCACCGGCGCAACCACCGCTGACCACTTCACCACCACCGCAGCTCGAGCAGCCGCTCTCGACGGCGACCGCCTCACCACCACCGCAGCTCGAGCAGCCGCTCTCGACGGCAGCCTCGCCACAGCCCGACTCGCAGGCCGGGGCAGCGGCCTCGCCGCAGCCCGAATCACAAGCCGGAGCAGCCTCGGCGGCAGCGCCGTGGCAGCTCTTCTTCTTCGCATGCAGGCGGGCCAGGAGGCCACCGTGGCAGCGAGCCTTGCCACCGCCGTGGCAGCCGCGGGCACGGCCGTGGCAGCCGTGGCCGGCGACGGCACCCGTGTCACCGCCGACGAGGGCGATGGCGACGAGGGCCATGAACATCGCGAACGAGAATCCGAGGAAACGCTTCATCACAAACCTCCAGGATGAAAACATTGAACGCGTGGTGCGTTCCTGATGCCGTCACGAAACAACCCCGATCCGGGACGGCCACCGGACCGCAGAAACCGAGCGAGCAACGAGACCACCCGGGGGAAGGAATCCGGCAACCGGCAGCACTGCCCTGCAAGAGCTGCGGGTTGGGGAGACTTTCCGGCCTGGGCAATCCAGGCGGTTAAGCTAGCAGTGCCCGTGGGGCTGTCAAGGACGGGCACCGCCCGGCCGGGGCCAAAGAAGGGCGGATTTCCCGGATTTTTCCCGGGAAACGAAGGAATCGCCCACGGCTATGCCACCTGACGGAGCAGTCAGGATGGGACCGCGAGGCGGTCCGCTGCCGCCCCGGCTGGCTCTGGGCCGGCTGGCTCTAGGGCAAGCCCTGCACGGCCGTTTCCCGTGTTGAAAAGTCTGGAAGACCGGGCGCCTTCGCGACTCGCTACCGCTCCTTGGAGCGGCGGAAGCCTTCATCGACGGCCTGCGCGGGGGCCGAGGCTCGGCCGATCACTTCACCTGGCCGCCGCTCGGCCCGCTGGCCGTCCGCTGCTCAGGTTGCTGTTTGGCGGCCGCCTGCTGTGCCCGCCGCTGCAGTTCGAGGGCCACCATTTCCTGCTTGGCGATCATGTCCTCCGGATCTTCGAAGTTGAGCAGGAGCGGCGGTAGATCCTCGAAGATCTTCGTGGCCATGCCGGCCACCCGCCAGCCCTCCGGATCGAGACGCACGGCCCAGACGATGTTTTCCGTCGAGGTGAAACCATCGGCATCGGTGTCTGTCCAGGTGGTGCCGACATGGACCAGGTCGTCGGCCCCTGCGATCGCCTCGGTCTCACGGATGGAATAGGTCGCAGTGGAGGTGACCGGCGGCGCCACGGAAATGCCCAGTTCCTCGGTCTTGGCGCGGGCCACCTTCGTGAGCATCGCCCGGGCGCCGGCGTCGTCGCCCCGCTTGATCGCTTCGAGGAAGGTCGCGACCGTGGCCTTGGCCTGGTCGGCGCCCGCCGCCGTGGCCGTGCCGGCGGAGCCCGAACAGCCGGGAAGCACCAAGACGGCGACCGCGGAGCCTGTCAGCAGGCAGGCCGCCCACAATGACATCACGGCCTTGCCGGGCGTCCGGGAGCGGAGCGATCCAGAATGGGAACGACGGGTTGTCATGCTGCGTCTCCGGTCTCGGGAAACCGTCATCTCACGTCGAAAATGCGTCTTCGTGCGCTCTCGGGCCGTAGCCACGATCGGACCCGGGGCCGGTGAGAGCGGGCGGGAGAGTGACGGGATGTCCGGAAGCAGTCAAGGCGAAAAACAGCCCTCCGAACGGGCTTTTTACGCGTAAGAGCCGGGGGCGGCGGCTTGGACGGCGGCTTGGGCGGCGGACAGACGGTGGCGTATCATGCAGCGAGCGCGGCCCGTTCGGCGGGCGTCTTGCATGGTCGGGAAGCGGCTTGAAGGGCACTGACAATGGCTTCGCACGGTGGCGTCAAGGCGGTCGCGATCGTTTCCGCCGGCCTGCTCGCCGTCGCCGGCTGGGACGCCGCGGCTCGCGAGGGCCGTGGCCGGCCGCAGGAGATCCGCCGGGCCAAACCGCCCGCTGCCGACTGGGACAAGTCGACGGCCAAGACCTTTCTCGACGATGCATTCGCGGAACTCGACGGCCCGCGGCCCGACTTCGCGGCGGCCGGCAAGGCCGTCGGCGCCAGTGGGGTGCAGGGAGGCGCCGCAGCGGCTCCGGAGGTGGGCGGCGGGTTCAAATGGTCCGCGCTGGTCTCTGAGGAGACTCTCACCGACGAGATCAAGGATCTGAAACGAGCCGCCACGGAGGCGGTGGCGAGCCCGTCCGATTTCAAGGGCGGCGGGTACGACAGGGCGCGGGTCGCCTTCTCGACCGCTGCGCTCGCCTTCGGCGTGATCGCGGCCTTCGACAAGGACATCCGCTGGAAGAAGGACGCCGAGTCGATCCGCGATCTGTTCGCGCGGGTCGGTTTCAACTGCAAGGCGGGCAACGACCAATCGTTCAACGAATCCAAGCTACGGGTCGCCGACCTCGAGTCGCTCCTGGAGGGCAGCACCCCGTCCGCCCGAGCCGACCGCGAGGAGGACTTCCGTTGGAGTCAGGTCGCGGGGCGGCCGCCGCTGATGTCGCGGCTCGAGACGGCCGACAATGCGATCTCCGCCGCCGTGGCCTCGAAGGGCGACTTCGACAAGGCGGCCGAGAGGCTGCTGCATGACTCGGAAATGGTCGCGATCATCGGCGAGGTCATCCAGCAGGCCGACTACGAGTATTTCGACGACGACACCTACCGCGGCTACGCATCGGCGATGCGCGACGCCGCCGTCCAGCTGCGTGCCGCCGTGCGGGAGAAGAACTACGAAGCCGCTCGCGCCGCCGCCGGCAGCCTCAAGAAGTCGTGCGACACCTGCCACGGCGACTACCGAAGCTGACTTCACGGCAAGGCTCGGCATCCTGCCGACCTTGCCTTGGCCGGCCTCCGCCGGCTGGTGCTCGCGCGTCGCATCCATGCGACGCCGGGGTGTGGCGCTGCAGCTGCCGTCAATCCGGGAGGCGAGGGGCCGCCCATGCCCCGAGAGCCGGCGTATGCCGACAAGCGAAGCCAGGATGGCGAAGCGCGGTCGGCATCCGAGTGAGTGAGGGGCTTGGATGCCCCGAGCGAACGTCCGGCGACGGGGCGTGGGCAGCCCCTCGCCGGTGCGCTGGCTACCCGGATTCGACACGTCGAAAACTTGTTGCCACGGTTCCAGAGCCAGAGCCAGAGCCGCTGCGGGCCAAGCCCGTCAGGATTCCGGCCGCGGCTGCAGTTCGGGAAGCGGTTCGAGCGGGATCAGCTCCGCCAGGCCCGCCGCCACGAGCTCCCTGCCCGTCACATAGCGGTGCGTGCGGCTCCACTCGTCGATCAGGTCGGCCGAACGGCCGAAAAGTTCGCCCAACAGCACGTCCATGTCGTGCTCGAGTTCCGCGAAGTGCCTCGACCACTCGGCCGCCTCCCGAATGCCGATGTGCTCCTCGCTCTGCCACTTCATCGGATGGAAGAGAAAGACGCTGAAGGGCGTCACCAGCCGCCGTTGGCAGGCCGCGAAGGGCCAGAGCGCCGCCGACGAGCATTCGCCGGTGACCACCCCGGTGGCGCGGATGCCGCGGATCCGCAGGAGCGTCACGAGCGACATGCCGCAATAGGGGCTGCCACCGGGCGAGTCGAAGTAGATCGTGCATTCGCCCCCTGGGGCCACGCCCAGCAGGCGTTCGGTCAGGTCGGCCTCGTTGTCGGTCAGGTCGCCCACGATGGCGATCTCGAGCGGCCCGGAGGCCTCGGCCTCCTGCTCCGGCTCCTGCTCCGGGGGCTGGCGGCGGGAATCGCGACGGCTCATGGCGGTCTCCTCGTGGGCGGCGGGAAAGGCCGGGGAGCTTACAATACCCCGGCGGCTGCGGCACACTCGTGGCAGCTGCATCGGGGAGCCGCGGATGCGGCCCGCGTCCCAGGGTCGAACGGATGGGAATCGTCACGCACTGCCCCAACGGCCACCGCACCAAGGTGAAGGACCACCTCGCCGGCAAGCGGGTGCTCTGCCCGGTCTGCGGCGCGAAGTATCGCGTCGAGCAGCCGGTGCCGGCCGCAGGGGCGGCCGACCTGCCGCTCGGGCGGCTCATCCCGCTCGATCCGCAGGTGATCGCCACGTTGCCGCGGGCGCTCCCCCTCGGCGGGTTTCGCGCCGCCCAGCAGGTGGCGGCGGAGCCGACGATCGACGTCGAGGCGGCGGTGCCCGAACCGGTCGCCGCGGCGACCACCAGCGAACAACCGCTCCACCGGGTCCTCGCCGAGCGTCCGGACCTCGCGTGGCGGATCGCCTATCCCGGCGGGGAGCCGTCGGAGCCGGTGGATGCCGTCACGATGCAGGACTGGCTGGCCGGCGGCCAGGCGGAAGGCACCGAACTGGTCTGGCGGGCCGACTGGCCCGAATGGCTCCCGGTTCAGCAGGCTTTTCCCGAGTATTTCGCCTGACCGCCGCCGGCGGCAGCGACCGGCCTCCGCGGTCTGCTAAGTTCTACGGGTCCGCGTCGGGCCGGCGCCCGAGCCGCGGAGCCAGTGCGGGCCCGGCCACGTTCGCCAGCGGTTCCTTCCACGCGTATCCAGGAGACGTTTTCCATGCACGCGGCTCTCTCGCTCCGTCAGACCCTCCGCCAGACCGTCAGTGCGCGGACCGCGCAGCTCGCGCTCGCTGCGGCGACGTCGCTGCTCATGGCCTGCGCTGCCGCACCGGCCCGCGCCCAGGCCGTCGCCGAGGAGGCCCGCGCGTTCACGATCGGCGAGGGCAGCCTTTCGCTCGAGGCGCCGGCCAGCTGGAAGCGGGTGCAGCCGAAGTCGGGGATCGTGGAGACGGAATTTGCGATCCCGTCGGCCGGCGACCTGCCGCCGGGCCGGATGACGGTCATGGGCGCCGGGGGGAGCGTGCAGGCCAACGTCGACCGTTGGTACGGACAGTTCTCCCAGCCCGACGGCAGCGCCACCAAGGACAAGGCCACATCCAAGACGCTCAAACTCGCCGGCTGCACCGTGACGCTCGTCGACGTCTCCGGCACCTATAAGGACATGCCGGGCGGCCCGTTCGCCGGCGGCAAGACGATCGAGCGGCCCGACTACCGCATGCTGGCGGCGATCGTGGAGACGCCCGAGCAGGCGCCGAGAGGGAGCTACTTTCTGAAGTTCTACGGTCCCGCCGCGACCGTCGCGCAGGAGGCGGACGGCTTCCGCAAGATGGTCGAGGGCATGGTGCCCGCCGCCAAGTGACCGCCCGCCGCCGGCGGCGGGACGGCGGCACGTCGGGCGGGCCATGCAGTCCGCGCACGCAGCCAGAAAAGGCCACGCATGAAGATCCAGGAGTTTCTCGAGCATCACGGCATCGCGGGCAACCCGTTCGCCGAGGAAGACGCGCAGAACGACACCGTCTTCAAGCGGACCTGCCTCGAGTCCACCTTCCATCCCGCCTGGGACAAGATCTACGGCGACCCCGCCGATCCGAGCACCGCGATCGTCTTCGGCGAGAAGGGGGCGGGGAAGACGGCGCTCAAGCTGCAGATGGTGCGGCAGTTCGACCGCCACAACGAGACGCACCCCGAGGCCAAGACGCTCGTCGTGCTCTACGACGACTTCAATCCCTTCCTCGACCGGTTCGTGAGCCGCGTCGGGCCGAACCGGCCCGTCGACAAGGTGCTCGCACAGTGGAAGCTGTGGGATCACATGGATGCGATCCTGTCGCTGGCGGTGACGCAGTTCGTGTCGACGCTCGTCGACCCACCGGCCCGTGAGGCCGCCGGCCACCGGCTCACCGCGGCTCAGGCGCGGGACCTGAGCCTGCTGGCCGCCTGCTACGACCAATCGACCGCCGAGACCTTCCCCGCGCGGTGGCGGAAGCTCCGCGGCCGCGTGGGCTACCAGGCTTGGCAGGGCCTCTGGCCGACGCTGCTCGGCCTGGCGGCGACGGTCGTCATGGGACTGGCGCTCGCGGCCGGCTTTCAGCGGGGCAGCCTCGGCTGGGCCTCCGCCTGGTGGCCGTGGCTGATCCTCGCCGCGGCCTGGGCGCCATGGGCCTGGCGGCGGGCGCGGAGCTGGTGGCTGGCGACGCGGATCGTCCGCAGCATGCGGACGGGAAACCGCACGACGGGCCAGCTCGCGCGGGCGCTGGCGCGGATGCCGGAGGTCGACCTCGCGGGCCAGCCGTTGCCGGCATCGGCGCGGAGCGACGATCGCTACGAGCTGCTCGCGAAGTTTCAGGGGATCCTCGCCGCCCACGGCTATGCCGGCATGGTCGTGATCGTCGACCGGCTCGATGAGCCGCATCTGATCAACGGCTCCGCCGACCGGATGCGGCAGGTGATCTGGCCGATGCTCGACAACAAGTTCCTGAAGTCGCCGGGCGTGGGGCTGAAGCTGCTCCTGCCGCTCGAACTTTATCGCTTCATCGAACGGGAGGACGAGCAGTTCAACCAACGGGCGCGGCTCGACAAGCAAAACCTCGTGCCCTCGCTCGAGTGGTCGGGCGAGACGCTCTACGACATCGCGTCCACGCGGGTCAAGGCGGCGAGCGTCGTCACGCCGCCGGCCACGCTCGCCCAGCTCTTCGAGCCGGAGGTCGACCAGCGGCGGCTGCTCGACGGCCTGCGCAGCCTGCGGGTGCCGCGGCAGCTGTTCAAGTTTCTCTACCGGCTGCTGGTGGCCCACTGCCACGCCCACACCGGCGAGCAGGCGGTCTACAAGATCCCTCTGGAGCGGTTCGACACGGTGCTGGCGGTGTTCCGCCGTGACCAGGACGCCTTCGACCGCGGGCTCGCGCCGCGGTAGCGCCATGGATCCAGAGCCCGACGTCCATACGATCGTCGTCGGTCGCGATGCGATGGCATGCCGGTTCGAGGTTGTCTTCAACGCCGGTGATGTCGCGGGAGACACGGCGCTTGCCGTCGACTGCCTCGACTTGGTCGAGGAGATCGAGGGCCGCATCAGCGTCTATCGGGAGACGAGCGGCCTGGCCCGCTTGAACGCCCGGGCCGCGGAGGGCTGGCAGCCGGTCGACGCCGACCTCTTCGAACTGATCACTCTCGCCCGCGACCTCTACGACCGCACCGGCGGCGGCTTCGACATGGCGGCGGGCGCGCTCGTGCGGACCTGGGGCTTCCTCACGCGGCAGGGCCGCACGCCCACGCCCGAAGAACTCGCGCGGGCCCGCGAGTCCTCCGGCATGCAGTGGGTGGAGATCGACACCGAGGAGCGGCGGGTGCGATTCACGAGGCCGGGTGTCGAGCTGAATCCCGGGGCGATCGGCAAGGGCTGGGCACTGGATCGCGTCGTCGGGCGGCTCCTGGATGCGGGCGTGGTCGACGCCCTCGTGCACGGCGGCAGCAGCAGCGTGCGGGCGATCGGTGCGCACGGCAGCGGCCTGCCCGATCGCCGCGGCTGGCCGGTGGGCATCCGTCATCCGCTGCGGCCGGGGCGACGGCTCGCGACGGTGCATCTGCGGGACCGGGCGCTCGGGACGAGCGGCTCGGGTACGCAGTTTTTCATCGATCGCGGCCGCCGGCTGGGCCACATTCTCGATCCGCGAACGGGCGTGCCCGCCGAGGGCGTGCTCTCGGCGAGCGTGATCGCGCCGACAGCCGCCGAGGCCGACAGCCTTTCCACGGCGCTCTACGTGCTCGGGCCGGCGGGACTCGAACAGATCGCGCCGGCGGGCGGGTCGGTCGCCGCGGTGCTGGTCCTGCCCGGCAACGCGTCCGGGGCGGTGCGATTGGTGACGGCGAACCTCGAAGAAGATGCCTGGTCCCGCGAGCCTGGCGAGCCGATCGAGCCCTGACACGAGGCGCCGTGCCTTTTTCCGTCGCCGGGGTACACTGGCTCCGGCGTCGTCTTCCGGCCTGCCTTCCGATCCCCGCCGCCTCCCTCCTGCATCACATGTTCGACTGGTTCGAGCGGGGTTCCTACCTCGGCATCGTGGTGTTTCTCACGCTGACCGGGATCGGCCTTCCGGTGCCCGAGGAGGTGCCGATCGTGGCCGCCGGCGTGGCCAGCCGGTTGCAGCAGCTGCGGTGGTACTACGCCCTGCCGGCCTGCCTCGTGGGGGCGTTGCTCGGGGACAGCCTGATGTACGCCATCGGCCGGTTCTTCGGGGCCCGCATCCTCAAGGAACACCCGTGGTGGTCGGGCTTTCTCACGCCGGAGCGGGAGCGGACGATCGAGACGCTCCTGCGGAAACACGGCATCAAGGCGTTCTTCGTGGCCCGCTTCCTGGTCGGGCTCCGGAGCCCCTTCTACCTCACGGCCGGGATCCTGAAGGTGAAGTACCGCTGGTTCCTGCTGGCAGACTTCATCTGTGCGTCGATCGTGATCGGCGGCTTCTTCGGGCTCGCCTACCTCTTCGGTGAGCGGATCACGAGCCTGATCCAGGCGACGGAGCGGGGGTTCACGGCGATCGCCGTGTCGGTGGCCCTGGTAGGGCTGACGGTGATCGCGTTCTTCTCCTTCCGACAGCGGCGCATCCGGATGCTCGACCAGGATCCCGAGGCGCTGTTCGAAAACCGCGAGATCCTGCTCGGCCCCGCCGCCGACCGGATCGCCGACGCCGTCGCCCTCGGCGACAGCCGCCACGCCGACCACGACCGCCACTCTGGTCGCTCGGCGGAGTAGCGGCGCGAGCGGTCATGCAGTTCACCTGGTAACTCGCTCTGGCTCCGGCTCTGGAACCGCGGCGACACGTTTTCCAACGTGTCGAATCCGCGTTGCGAGGGCGCCGGCGAGGGGCCGCCCCCGCCTCGTCGCCGGACGTTCGCTCGCGGCATGGGCGGCCCCTCACCTCCCCCAAGAGAGTTCAGGCCCGGAGGGCCGGGTGAGCACCAGCGAGCGGAGGCTCGCCAAGACAAGATCGGCAGGAGGCCGAGTCTTGTCGTGTAGACAGCGGCATGGGCGGCCCCCTCACCTCCCGTGGAGGCAGCCGCATGCGGGTCGTGCCGCCTGTGCCGATCCTGCCGGCGCGAGGTTGCGGTTTGGGAAGGAATGTCGACCTGCGGCGACTTTTCTGTCGCCATTTTGCGACCTAGGTAGATGGTGTGGGCCGCAGTGACACGCCGTCCGCGAATCCCGCTCGTCGTGTGCTTCCGCTCCCGGCCCGGCCGGCTCCTCTCCGAGAACCGCCCCCATGATGATCCGCGCGGCGCTGGCAGATCGTGCTCCGAGCCCCAGGCGCGTGCTCGTCGTCAGTGCGGATCGACGGATGGCGTCCCAGACCGCGCAGTGGCTCTGCAGCCGAGGCTGGCATGCCCGGGCCGTGGGCCAGGCCGACGAGGCGCTCCGGCGGATCGACCGCGAGATGTTCACGGCCTGTGTGGTCGACGGGATGCTGCCCGACGACGGCGCCGCGCGGATCACCGCCGGGCTGCGGCTGGCCGGAGGGGATACCGGCATCGTCGTCGCGATGCCGGCCGGGCGGCAGGCCGTCGCCGAGGCTGATCGCGTCGTCGTGCAGCCCACCCGCGACGACGACCTGCTCGAGGCGCTCGAGGCCGCCGTCACGGCCGCCGCCGCCCGGCAGGCCGTGCTCGGCGCGGCGAGCACGCGACTGGTCGGGCGGTCGGCGGCGATGGAGCGGGTTCGTGACCTGGCGGCCCGGCTGGCCGACGCCCCCGCCACGCTGCTGATCACGGGCGAGAGCGGGACGGGCAAGTCGCTCCTGGCCCGCGAGATCCACATGCAGAGCCGCCGCCGCGCCGGCCGGTTCGTGGAGGTGGCCTGCGGGTGCCTGAGCGAGACGCTCCTCGAGAGCGAACTCTTCGGCCACGTCGCCGGCGCCTTCACCGGCGCCACCGCCGCCCGCGAGGGGCGGTTCCTCCAGGCGGACGGCGGCACGATCTTCCTCGACGAGATCGCCACCGCCTCGCCGGCCCTGCAGGTCAAGCTGCTGCGGGTGCTGCAGGACCTCGAGTTCGAGCCGGTGGGCGGCGCGCAGACGCACGTCATCGATGCCCGCGTGATTCTCGCCACCCACGAGGACCTCTCGGCGCTCGTCGCGGCCGGCCGGTTCCGGGCCGATCTCTTCTGGCGGGTGAACGTGATCACGATCGAGATGCCGAGCCTGCGGCAACGCGCCGAGGACATCCCGCTGCTGGCCGCCCACTTTCTCCGCCAGGCCGCCGCCCGCGGTGGGCGGGATGTCTCGGGTTTCACGGCCGACGCGGCCGAGGCGCTCGTCGCCTACCCCTGGCCCGGCAACGTGCGGGAACTGGCCCACGCCGTGGAGCATGCCGCCGTGCTCGGCCGGGGCCAGCTGGCCACCCTGGCCGACCTGCCGCCGACGGTCCGCCAGGCGACCGCCGGCCCGCGGCCCGCAGAGCGGGCCGGAGCCGAACCGGCACCCGGCTCGGAAGTGACCCGGAACGCTGGCGCTCTGAAGCGGTCGCTGGCGAGCCCCGAGCGGCAACTGATCCTCGAGGCCCTCGAGCGGAACGGCTGGCGGCGGGATGCCGCGGCCCGAGCCCTCGGCATCAACCGGACCACGCTCTACAAGAAGCTCAAGCGGCTGGGGATGAACCTGCGAGACCTGCAGCCGACGCGGTAGCCGGCCGGGCGGCATCCCGGCATGGGCGGCGGCCCCGGGCCGAACCGGCCCCGGCTTCAAATGCGGCCCGGTTTCGGGCATACTCCGGGGCTTCCGCCGGGTACCGCCCCGCGCCGACCGCCTCTCGCTTCAGGAGTCCGACGAGTGTTTCGCAACCTCAGCACGTTTGGCCTGCCCCTCTCCGGTCGCCCCAGCGAACTCATCGAGCTGGCGCTGTCGTTCGGCTTCGATGCCATGGACATCGACCTGGTCGACTTCCAGCAGCAAGCGGAGGCCTTCGGCGTGCCGCATGCACGACGGCTGATGGTCAGCGCCAGGCTGAAGAGCGGCATGTTCCGCCTCCCCGTCACGCTCTGTGCCGACGACGACGCGTTCAAGGCCGAGCTCGAGAGCCTGCCACAACGGCTGGAGTTTGCGCGGTCGGCCGAGTGCACGCGGGCGGTGGCGCCGGTCGCGCCCGCCTCGGACGAGCATGCCTTCAAGGACTTCTTCGAGCAGTATCGCAAGCGACTCGACACGATCGGCGGGATGCTCGACGCCCACGGCATGTCGCTCGGACTGGCCGTCGTGCCCGAGACCGAGTTCCGGGCCGGAAAGGCGAACCGCTTCATCCATACGTTCGAGGGCCTGCTGGGACTGGTGGCCGTGTCGCATCCCCGGATTGGCGCCATCGTCGACTCCTGGGCGCTGCATGTCTCCGGCGAGCCCGCCGAAATGATCGCGCAGGCGCCGAAGGGCCGAATCGTGGAAGTGCGGCTCTCCGACGCGCCCCGCGAGGTGCCTGGCGACGAGCTTTCCCACACGCAGCGGCTCTTGCCGGGCGAGACCGGCGTGATCAACTCGGCCGCGGTGCTCGCGCAGGCCAAACTGGCGGGTTTCGACGGCCCTGTAACACCGTGGGCTGATCGGGCCACGCTCGCGGGCCGCGGTCGCGAGCGCATCGTGAAGCTCGCCGGCGACCGGGTGGAGGCCGCCTGGAAGGAGGCCGGCCTGCCGATCGCGCCGCGGTGGTTCACGCCGGTGGCGAAGGACGCCTTCGGCCGCCCGATCGGTGACGATGCCCTGCCTGCCGGCGCCGTCGCGGCTGCGGAGTGATCGCCGCTCAGGCCGGTTCGCGAATCCAGACAACCCTCGGTGAGCCGCCGTCGGCAGTCGCCGAGCCGCGGATGAACTCCGACACGTACCGGAGTGTCTTCGCGGGCCGGTCGGGATCCCGGAACGCATCCCCCTTCTGCAGAATCGGCAACTGTGTCGGCATGCCGCCGAAGGACCGGGATCCCGCGGCCTCGCAGGGATACCACCAGCCCTGCCCGGTGTCGTCGACGAGGTAGAACTCCGGGTAGCAGTGGCCCTCGACCCAGACGGTGCGGGCGGGAATGCCCTCCGCCCGGGCCATGGCGATGAACAGGCAGGTGAGCTCCTCGCAGTCGCCCCAGCCGTCGGCCAGCGCCCGTGCCGCCCCCTTGAGCTCGCCGTTGCGATACTCGACCTTCTCGCGGACGGTGTCGTAGATCGCCTCGACCTTGCGCCAGCCCTCGAGGTCGGCGGTGGCGGTCTTGGCGAGCTTCATGATCTTCGGGTGCCGTGTCTCGATGTAGGGGCTCGAGCCGAGAAAGGCCCGTAGGGCGCGGTCGGGTTTCTGCGGGATCACGAGCGAAGACGTGTCGGCCGGGGCCACGATCGCGGATCGCTCGAGCGCGAAGGTGACGACGGCGCGGGCCGTGTCGCCCGCGGGCAGGTCGGGAATCTCGACGATCATCTGCTTCACGCCCCCGGGGAGCGTGCGGTAGCGCAGGCCGCGGACGTCGGGCGACACGTCCTCGGCGAGGATCTGGACCTTCTGTTCGGGCCAGTCGGCCGGCACCGGGAGCGTGGCGTAGATGCCGCGGCAGGACCCGCCCTCGGCCTTCACCTCCAGGCCGACGCGGAACTTGAGCGTGCGGCTGTCGCCGAGGGTGGGCGCCGCGGAACCGGCCGCGGGGGCCGTGAACTGCGCTTCGGCGGCGCGGCCCGCGAGGGCCAGGGCGACCGTTCCGAGCAGCAGTGCGATGCGACGGAGGCTCATGCGCTTTCCATCGGTCCGAACCGGGGGGTGGCTCGCGGCGGCTGACGGCCGTGCCGACGGGGAAATCTGGGCCAGCGGGGAAAAGGCTCGATTGTTCGGCCGCAGGACGGCTGCTACACTGCCAGATTCGCAGCCACCGTGGCCCGAGCGTCCCCTTTCCCTTTTACAGCTTTCCCCACCCCCCACGCATGGTCAACCGCAACCTCATTCGCGAACTGGAATCCGGAGACGAACTCGATCAGGAGATCGAGAATGCCATGATCGGGGCCGAGGAGGGCGAATACTCGGTCGGTGCCGCGACGCTCGCGGTCAACTCGGTGCTCGAGGGGAAGGTGCTGCGGGTGGACGACGAGTTCGTGCTCGTCGATGTCGGCTACAAGAGCGAAGGCCACATCCCGCGGAACGAGTGGGACGAGTCCGAGCCGGCGCCCCAGGTGGGCGACATCGTCAAGGTGCTGCTCGAGGAGTTCGAGGACGGCCAGGTCGAGGAGCAGCGCGGGCTGATCACCCTCTCCAAGCGAAAGGCCCGCCGGATCGAGGACTGGCTCCGCGTCATGGAGAGCGTCCACGAGAACGACGTCGTCACCGGCTTCGTCACCCGCAAGATCAAGGGCGGTCTGCTGGTCGACATCTCGGGCGTCAACGTCTTTCTCCCGGCGAGCCAGGTCGACATCCGCCGCCCCGCCGACATCGGCGACTACTGCGGCCGCGCGATCCAGTGCCTCGTGCTCAAGATCGACGAGGCCCGGCGGAACATCGTCGTCTCGCGGCGGGCGCTCATCGAGCAGGAGCGGGCCGAGCGGAAGAAGCAGCTCATGGAGACGCTCGAGGTGGGCCAGGTCCGCCGTGGCGTGGTCAAGAACATCGCCGACTTCGGCGCGTTCGTGGATCTCGGCGGCATCGACGGCCTGCTCCACATCACCGACATGAGCTGGGGCCGCATCGGCCATCCCAGCGAGATGGTGCAGATCGACCAGGAGGTCGAGGTGCAGGTGCTGCACATCGACCGCGAGCGCGAGAAGATCGCGCTGGGCATGAAGCAGCGGACCGCCAGCCCCTGGGCGAAGGTCGCCGACAAGTATCCGGTCGGCACCGTCTGCAAGGGCACGGTTGTCAACGTCATGAGCTACGGCGCGTTCGTGAAGCTCGAGGATGGCGTCGAGGGGCTCGTGCACATCAGCGAGATGAGCTGGACCAAGCGTGTCAGCCATCCGAGCGAGCTGGTCAAGCCGGGCGACGAGGTCGAGGTGGTGGTGCTCGCCATCAACAAGGAGAAGCAGGAGATCTCGCTGGGCATGAAGCAGACCCAGCAGAATCCCTGGGAGAAGGTGGCCGCCGACTACCCGCCGGGCGCGATCGTCAAGGGCGTGGTGCGGAACCTCACCAACTACGGCGCCTTCATCGAGATCGACGACGGCATCGACGGCCTCCTCCACGTGACCGACATGTCGTGGACGCGGAAGGTGACCCATCCCAGCGAGATGCTGGAGAAGGGCAACGAGGTCGAGTGCAAGGTGCTCTCGGTCGACCAACAGCGTCGGCGGATCGCGCTGGGCCTCAAGCAGATGGCCGACGACCCGTGGTCGACCGACATCCCGCGGCGGTACAAGACCGGCGACGTCGTGAAGGGCACCGTCACCAAGATCACGAACTTCGGCGTGTTCGTCGGCCTCGAGGACGGCCTCGAGGGGCTGCTCCACATCTCGGAACTCTCGGACGACAAGGTCGAGAACGCCGAGGAACTGGTGAAGGTCGGTGATCCGCTGGAGGTGAAGATCCTCCGGGTCGACACCGATGAGCGGAAGATCGGACTGTCCAAGAAGCAGGTGGGCTGGTCGAGCGACCGCGAGGGAGCGGAGTCGGGCGACGCCGGCTGAGCGGCGTCGGGACGTCACCGGCCCTGCAGATCGATCGCCAGGACCGTGCCGAGCGGTTCCTCCGGCCCCGTGCCGTGGACACCGCGGACCGGCGCCACCCGCAGGACCGCGCCCTTGGTGATCCGGCCCGCCTCGGCCGGGCTGATCACGATCCGTCGCGGTGCGGCATGGACAGCCGCCTGTGGCGACGTCGAAGCGTGGTGCTCCTCGAGATGGCGGTATTCGAGCGCTGCGGCTGTCTCGGGGTCGATGACGTCGAATGCCAGGAGATCGACCCCTCTGCCGGCAGCCACGGCGACCGGCTTGCGGAGCCACACGAGTACCCGCTGCCCCGCGACCAGTCGGCGGACGTCGATCGAATCCGGCCCGGCCGACGGTGGCGCCGGGACCGCCACCGGCCGGCCGAGTGCCGGAATCGTATCGGTCGCGGAAGACATGCCGGTGGCGGGGCCGGCGGCGGCGGCCACCGGGGTGGCCACGCCCGCCGCTCCCGGGCCGGGATCGCCGGTGGGCGCGAAAGGCTGTGCGGGCAGCGGTTTCTCGAAAAGGGGATGCAGTTCTTTTTCAGAACAAGCCGCGGCCCCTGTTCTCTCCGTAGCGGGGGGCGGTTCGACCGGGGCCTGAGCCAGCGGTTCGTGGGGCACCGTGCGGGCCTCGAGCAGCCGTTGGCCCCGCTCGGCCAGCCTGCCCAGGTCGCCGGTCGCCGCGAACCCGCCCGCCACGATCCCGACGGCCGCGCACTTCGCCAAAAATGACTGCATGCTTTTTCCTGTGCTCCGCCGGCGTGCGCCGGCCCGCAACCATACACCCTCCGGCGGGCAGGGGGCCGGCCCGGAACCGGCAGGGACCGCTGCGCCGTCGCGCGGGACGACACATGATGACGGTCATGCCGAACGCGATGGTCGGAGCCTCCCGGGAGCGCCGTCCTCCGAACCCCGCCCCCGGTCAGTCGGCAGCCTCGGCCAGGTCCCGGAGAGCCGCCAGCACCTGCGCGTCGTGGCCGTCCGCCTTGACCGCGCGGAAGACCTTCGCGACCCGGCCAGCGGCGTCGATGATGAACGTACTGCGGACGATGCCCAGCGACTTCTTCCCGTACAGGTTCTTCTCCCGCCAGGCGCCGTACTTTTCGGCGACCTTGTGTTCGACGTCGGCCAGGAGCGTGAACGGCAGCGCATACTTCTTTCGGAACTTCGCGTGGCTCTCGGGCGCATCGGGGCTGACGCCGAGCACCACGGCGTCGAACTTGGCGAGTTTGGCCTTCGAGTCGCGGAATCCACACGCCTCCTTCGTGCAACCGGGGGTGTCGTCCTTGGGGTAGAAATAGAGCACCACAGGTGCTCCCCGCAGGCTCGACAGCTTGAGTCGCGAGCCGTCGTGGGCGGGCAGCGTGAAGTCGGGGGCCTTCGCCCCCTCCTCGATCCAATCGGCCATGACTGCAAACTCCTGCGAAGGATTTCCGGGTGACCGTACGGCCACCGCCGGCGAACGCGAGCGTTGTAGCCAGGACGGCGCGATGCGACCAGCGGCCGATGCGGGCGGGCCGCCACGCGTCGCCCTGCTCACGCCGCCCGGCCGTGGGGCGCTCGCCGTGGTGGGCGTGGCGGGGCCGCAGGCCCGGGGCCTCGTCGCAGAGCGGTTCACGCCGCGGGGCGGGCCGCTCGATGCGCGGCCCGCGGGCGCGATCGTCTTCGGCCGTTGGCGGGCGGATGAGTCCCCGGGCGAGGATCTCGTGGTCGTCCTTCGACGCCCCGATGCGATCGAGGTGCATTGCCACGGCGGCTTGGCGGCATCGGAGGCCGTGATCACGAGCCTCGAGCAGAGCGGTGCGCTGCGGCAGCCGTGGACGGAGTGGCTGGCAGCGGGAAGAGAGCCCGGCATCGAAGTCGAGGCCCGCGACGCGCTCGCACGCGTCGGCGGCCCCAAGGCGACGCAGATCCTTTGTCGTCAGCTGGCGGGCTGCCTGCAGGGGGAAATCGACCGCATCACCGGGCTGCGCGTGGCGTGGCGACAGGCGGCGGCCGTCGATCGGCTCCGGCGGGCGGCCCGCATCGGTATCCGGCTCACGCGGCCGTGGCGGGTGGTGCTCGCCGGTCGTGTGAACGCCGGCAAGAGCAGTCTTGTCAATGCGGTCGCGGGCTATGCGCGGGCCATCGTGGCCGCAGAGCCGGGCACGACCCGCGACCTCGTCGAGACCCGCGTCGTGCTCGGGGGCTGGGAGGTCGACCTCGTCGACACCGCCGGCTGGAGAAGCGGCGCGGACGACGTGACGGCGCTCGGGGCCACCGAGCGGGCGGGCATCGCCCTGGCCGCCGCCGCTTCCGCCGCCGCCGACCTCGTGCTGCATGTCGTCGATGCCCGTGAAACACCGGACGAAATCCGGTGGCCGGGCTCAGCAGGCGTCCGCCGGTTGCTCGTGCTGTCGCAGGCCGATCGCGTCGCGGCCGTGCAGGCGGCCGACGGCGATGCGCTCCTCACGAGCGCCGTCACGGGACTGGGGGTCGAGCAGCTCGTGGCGCGGATCGTGCGGGAACTCGTCCCCGAGGAGGAGGATGATCCGGAACTCTTGGCGGGAGCGGTTCCCTTCACGCAGAGGCAGCTCGACCTGCTCTTGACGCTCGGGCAGAGTGCTGCGGCGCACCACGGGGCCGGCGCCGGACCGAGCCAGCCATGACCGACCAGGCACGTGGGCAGGGGCTGCGGTCGGTGGCGTTTCTGCTCGCCGAGGCCGCGTTTCTGGCGGTCGCGCACATCTTCGGCGGCCCGACGTGGACGATCCTCGGCGGGCTCGCCTTCTTCGGCCGCATCGTCTCGGGATCGCGGCAGCCACCGCTGGCGGTGCTGCCGGCGGCGCTTCTGTGGCTGGCGGCATCGCGCGTGACGGGCAGCCGCGAATATTTCTTTCCCTACTCCATGCACCTGGCGGCCTGCGTGGCCGTGGCCTTGTGTCAGCGGAATACCTGGCTCGGCGGCCTGGGTGGCCTCGGCATCGTCGTCGCCTTCATGGTCGCGCGGGTGCTCCAGCAGGCGACGCCGCGGGTACTCCTCGTCGAGGGCGCGGTCGCGGGGCTGATTCTCGGCACCGTCGTGTTCGCCGCGACGAAGTTCCGCGGCCGATCGGCGGCGAGCACGGCGATCGTGGCCGCAGCTACGGCGCTCGCCTGTGCGGGCCTGGCGCTCTAGGTTCTGTCTGAAAACTGGGCCGGATTGGCTGCGCCGCGGATTTTTGAGCGGATCGAGGCGGCTGAGCCAAGCCGTATCCGGGCGATACGGCGGGCGAGGCCAACGAAGAGCTGCTCAAA
>Ga0255182_1000205_pt1 | contig 48540 bp, 39 predicted proteins | sample Atl_UVDOM_RepA_8_FD_188420 | JGI IMG/M metagenome (GOLD analysis project Ga0255182, IMG submission 188420) | Freshwater microbial communities from Altamaha River, Georgia, United States - Atl_UVDOM_RepA_8d | ecosystem: Environmental > Aquatic > Freshwater > River | place: USA: Georgia...
GAGCGGGTCGATGCCCTCAAGGCCCAAGTGCCCGCCACCGAGACGGCGGTGACGGCGGCCCGCGGCCAGCTCGCGGAGATTCAGGCCCGAGTGGCCGCCGAGACCGGTGACCTCGAGGGGGAGGTAAAGCGGCTGAAAGTGGAGCTCGAGGCGACCGAGAAGGACCTCCCGGCCGACATGCGGGCGCTCTACGACCGCGCCGTCAAGCAGAAGGGAGCCGACGCGATGGCGGCTCTCGACGGCGAGAGCTGTGGTGGCTGCTTCCGGCAGATCACCGGCAACATGTACGCCGACCTCCTCATCGGCAAGGTGCTGACGTGCCGCAGTTGCGGCCGGCTCCTCTACCTGCCCGAACGGGCGTCGGCGGGCTGAGCCGCCGCCCGTTCCCTTCCGGCCCGGCCGTCGCTCGGGCCCAGCCATCGGTTTCCGCTCGACACCGTTTCCAGTTTCGCGTTTTCAGGGAGCAGAGCATGTCCTCCGACCGCATCCCCATGACCCGCGCCGGCTACGAGAAGCTGAAGGCCGAGGTGGATCACCTCGAGACCGTCGAGATGCCCAAGCTCGCGGCCCGGGTCGCCGCCGCCCGCAGCGAGGGCGACCTGAGCGAGAACGCCGAGTACCACGGTGCCCGCGAGAGCCAGGGCATGATGCAGGCGAAGATCAACGTCCTGCGCGACAAGCTCGCCCGGGCGGTGATCGTGGAGCGGGCAAAGGAGGCGGGAGACGAGGTGGTCTTCGGGGCGACCGTGGTCGTGAAGGACCTGAAGTTCGGCGACGAAGAGGTCTTCGTGCTCGTCGGTGCGGGCGAGGAAGACTACGACGCCGGCCGCATCAACGTCGCCAGCCCGTTGGCCCAGGGGCTCCTCGGCAGCAAGGTGGGGCAGAAGGTGTCGATCGACGTGCCGGCAGGCACGATGCAGTTCGAGATCCTGGAAGTGCGGTTCGACGACTGACCAAGGTCCGGGCCGTTCAGCGCATGGCACGCCTCGAGTCGCTCCGCTTCACCAACAGCTTCACCCGTGAACTGCCCGGCGATCCCGAGCCCGGCAACACCCGACGCCAGGTGCGGCAGGCCTGCTGGTCACGCGCGGCGCCGAAGCCTGTGGCCGCCCCGCGGCTCGCCGCGCTCGCGCCGGAAGTGGCGGCGCTCCTCGACCTCGACGTGCCGCCGGAGGACGAGCCCGCCTTCGCGGAGGTCTTCGGCGGCAACCGGCTGCTGCCGGGCATGGAGCCCTTCGCCATGTGCTACGGGGGCCACCAGTTCGGCCACTGGGCGGGCCAACTCGGCGACGGCCGGGCCATCAATCTGGGCGAAGTCGAGAACGCCCGCGGCGAGCACTGGACGCTCCAGCTCAAGGGAGCCGGCCCCACGCCCTATTCGCGGACGGCGGACGGCCTGGCCGTGATGCGTTCGAGCGTTCGCGAGTTCGTCTGCAGCGAGGCGATGCATCACCTCGGCGTGCCGACCACGCGGGCGCTCTGCCTGGTCGCCACCGGCGAGCAGGTGATCCGCGACATGTTCTACGACGGCCGCCCCGGCCCCGAGCCGGGGGCTGTCGTGTGCCGGGTGGCGCCGTCGTTCACGCGGTTCGGCAACTTCCAGATCTTCACCGCCCGGCAGGAATTGGCGGAACTGCGCCGTCTCGCCGACTTCACGCTGCGGCACGACTACCCCCAGCTGTGGCCGACGGATGGAAAGCCTCAGCCCGACACCTACGCTGCGCTCTTCGACACCGTCTGCCGCCGCACGGCCGAAATGATCGTCCACTGGATGCGGGTCGGCTTCGTCCACGGCGTGATGAACACCGACAATATGTCGATCCTGGGCCTCACGATCGACTACGGCCCCTACGGGTGGCTCGAGAACGTCGACCCCGACTGGACGCCCAACACGACCGACGCCGAGGGCCGCCGCTACCGGTTCAGCGCCCAGCCGCAGATCGCCCACTGGAATCTGCTGCAACTTGCCAACGCGCTGTTTCCGCTCGTCGGGGCCTCGCCGCCCCTCGAGTCGGGCCTCGATACCTACGCCGCCGCCTTTCAACAGGGCTACCGCCGGATGATGGCCGCGAAGCTGGGGCTGGTGACGCCCGAAGCGGCCGCGGACGACCCGCTGGTGGCGGATCTCTGGCCCGTGCTGGCCGAGGCCGACATCGACATGACGCTCTTCTTCCGCCGGCTCTCGGACCTTCCCTGCACCGACGTGCCGCCGGCCGAACCGGCCGCGCTCGTGTCGGTCGTGGCGGAGGCGTTCTACGAGTCCGATGCCGGAGGCGCGCCCGGGCGCGCAACGCTCGCTCACTGGCTCGTCCGGTATCAGGCCCGCGTCCGGTCCGAGGGGACGCCGGACGGGCTCCGCAAAGCGCGGATGGACGCGGTCAATCCGCTCTATGTGCCGCGGAACTACCTCGCCCAACTGGCGATCGACAAGGCCGAGGCGGGCGACTTCACCGGCGTGCGCGACCTGCTCGACGTGCTCCGCCACCCCTACGCGCATCAGCCGGGCCGCGAGGCCTTCGCAGCGAAGCGGCCCGAATGGGCCCGCCACCGGCCGGGCTGCTCGATGCTTTCCTGCAGCTCCTGATCGCGGCTGGCGGTGGTGGAAGGTCGATCAGACGAGCTTGGTCTTTCCCGGAATCGCCGCCTGCGGCGTGGGGAGCGATCCGCCCCAGGAAAGTTCCTTGGGAAACAGGTCGAGTTCCGACTTGTTGGCCAGAAAATCCCAGGTGACCCGCTGGCCGGTGTAGGCGGCCACCCGGCCGAGGACGGCCGTCAACGAGCTGTCGGCCGTCTCCCGGAGCTCGACGATCGGCTTGCCGGCACGGATCGAGTCGACGAGAGCCTTGTGCTCCTGCTTGTAGGCGTCGGAGATGCTGCCGGCCATCTCCCAGACGGTCTTGCCCGACCGATCCACGATGGATGAACCGGCGTTCGAGGCACCGATGCGGCAGATGCCTTTCGTGCCGAACACGATGTTGCTCACATCGGCCGCCGCGCCGGGGATCTGCCGGCACATGAACGACACACGGCGATTGTCGGAATATTCGTAATCGACGCTGACGTTGTCCCACATCTCGCTGTCGGCAGGACGCGTGAACCGGCCGCCCTGCCCAAAGGCCGCGACGGGCGGCCCGCCCATGACCCAGTTCATGGCGTCGATGTTGTGCACGGCCTGCTCGACGATCTGGTCTCCGCTGAGCCAGATGAAGTGCATCCAGTTGTTGAGCTGATATTCGGCGTCGCTCATGCCCTCCTGCCGTGGCCGGTACCAGATGCCGCCGGCGCAATACCGCGCTGTGGCGCCGATCACGTCGCCGATGGCGCCGGCACGTATCTGCTCGATAGCGCCGATGTAGTTGACCTGCCGCCGGTACTGGGTGCCAGTCACGATCGCCGTTCCGCGCTGGACGGCCAGGTCGTGGGCATCCAGGCAGATCCGGTAGCCGGCGGCATCGACACAGGCCGGCTTCTCGGCGAAGACATGCTTCCCCGCCTCGACCGCCGCGCGGACGAGTCGCGGCCGAAAGCCCGGGGAGGTCGTCATCAGCACGACATCGACGTTCGCGGAATCGAGCACCCGCTTGTAACCATCGAGCCCGCTGAAGAGCGCCGCGTCCGGCACGTCCACCTTGCCGGGATGCGCCTCGCTGAGCGACTTGCGGAGCTTCGCGCAGCGATCCTCGTAGAGGTCCGCGAGGGCGACGAGCGTGACACCCTCGTTGATCGTGAGAGAGTCGTTGATCGCACCGCTCCCGCGGCCCCCGCAGCCGACGACCGCCAGCCGCAACGGCCTCGGCTCCGCCGCCGAGGCGGCGCCATGCACCATCGTGACGGCTGCCGCCGCCGCGGTGCTGCGGAGCAGATCCCTGCGGTGCGGACGGGCGGGGCGATCACTGACATCGCTCATCGGAAGGACTCCTCGATGGGATTTGGCCGGCGGAAGAATAGTGCCGTCAGAATCCTTCCACGCAGGCCTGATGACAATGGCCAAACGTGCCCGACCATGTTTTTTTATACCATTTTCGGGAGCGGCCCGCAGCCGACTCGCCGCTGGTAGTCGGCCGTCGCGTGGCTCCCCCTGCATGGTACAGTGCCGCCATCCGCGGCTTCAGGCACGCCTGCGGCAACGACCGGGGAGTCCGCACATGGCGAGGCATCTGGGGGCGAGGCATCTGGGGGCGTACCGCGCTTGGCCGGCAGCAGTGCTGCTGGTCTGCGCGGTCGGGAACATCTGTCCGTCAGCGGCCGCCGATCCGGCCACTGTGCCGCTGTGGCCGGCCGCGGCGCCGCTTACCAGGGAGACGGGCGAAGCCACGCAGCCGTTCCTCGTCGTCTACCCCGCCCCGGTCGAAAACGCTGACGAAACCCGCGTCGGCCCCGCGTTGGTGATCTGCCCCGGGGGCGGGTACGGCGCGCTCGCGGCCGACCATGAGGGCACCCAGGTCGCACGGTGGGCCAACGGCCTCGGGGCGACGGCCTTCGTGCTCCACTATCGACTTGGGAGCAAGGGCCACCATTATCCGGCGCAACTGCTCGACGTGCAGCGGGCGATCCGGCACGTGCGGGCCAACGCGGCGCGGTACAGGATCGATCCGCAGCGGATCGGCATCATCGGCTTCTCGGCCGGCGGCCACCTGGCCTCGATGGCCGCCACGCTCTTCGACGAGCGGCCCGAGGGCACCACGCAGGACGAGGTCGACGCCGTGAGCGCCCGGCCTGACGTGGCCGTGTTGGGCTATCCCGTCATCTCGATGTCGGAGCGGCACGCCCATCGCGGCTCGCGAAAAAACCTGCTCGGCCCGGCCGCCGACGATGACGCCCTGGCCCGCCGGCTCGACACCGACACGCGGGTGACCGCGAACACGCCCCCGACATTTCTCTTCCAGACCGACGAAGACGCCGGCGTGCCGGCCGAGAACGCGATCAGCTTCTACCTCGCCTGCCGTCGGCACAAGGTGCCGGCGGAACTGCACGTCTACGAGCGCGGGCCGCACGGCGTCGGCTTCGCCCTCGGCGATCCCGTGCTCTCGACATGGCCCGACCACCTGGCCGACTGGCTCCGCGACCGCGGCTTTCTCGCCGTCTCCAAGCGCCTGGCCGTGAAGGGCAAGGTGACGATCGACGGCAAGCCGGTCAGTTGGGGCATGATCTCCTTCGCCCCGGAGAATCCGCGGGCGCCGGTCGCGACGGCGCGGGTTCGCAACGGCGACTTCGCGCTGGATGAGAAGCTCGGGCCCGTCGCGGCGCCGGTGCGGGTGACCGTGACCTACTCTGCGGCCGACACGCCGGGCGTCGTCGGGACGAGCGGCGTCGTGACGACGACCAAGCCGCGGCCCGACGCCGATCCCTGGCGGCTCGACTTCGCGACCTCGCCGCCCGCCGGGCCGCTCGTGATCGACATCGCCCGCTAACACCCCCACGGTACGCTCGCGGCGATCCACGCCCCCCATGGAAACGGGCCTTCCCCGCTTGGTAGGCTCTTTTGTCGGATTTGGCCGTCGCGAGCCGCTCACGGGGGACCGAGCGGGACGGCCGCCCTCGTCACGGAGCGGATCGCATGACGCTGCCGCCGGTCGATACCACCGCGCCGGGTGCCATCACCCCGCTGCTCGCGCAGGCGCGGCAGGGCTCGACGGCCGCGCTCGGCACACTGCTGCAGGCGGTCCGCGGACACCTGCTCGTGCATGCGGAGCAGGCACTGCCGGCGGCACTGCGGGCCAAGCTGGGGCCCTCGGACATCGTCCAGGAAACCGCCATCGACGCCCACCGGGACTTCCTCCACTTTCGGGGTACGACTCCGGAGGAACTCTATGCCTGGCTCCGCAGCATCCTGAACAACAACGTCCGGGATGCGGTCCGCCGGTTCGAGATTTCGCAGAAACGATCCACCAAGCGGGAAGAGAGCATCGACGTCGTGATCGACCGCAAGGGGGTCTCGGTGTTTCGCTCCTCCGGTTCGCCGCCGGAGCATTCCGCGATGCGTCGGGAGGACGCGGCCCGCGTCCTCCAGGTGCTCGACCGGGTGCCGGCCGATTACCGGACCGTCCTGCGGCTGCGGTATTGGGATGGCCTGACCTTCCCGCAGATCGCGGAGCGCATCGGCCGCACGGACGAGGCGGCGCGGAAGCTCTGGTATCGCGCCCTCGCCCGGCTCAATGCCGAGCTGCAGGCGATGCCTCCCGCAGTGGCGACGTCTCCGGTCCCTCAGGGTCCGCCGCCACGAGCCTAGCGCCCATGTCCGACGAGCAGCTCCAGCCGACCGACGAAACCGACCTCGCGGCGGGCATGGAAGATGCTGCTATCGCCCGGCTCGCCGATCTCGACGACCGGCTCGGAGGCCGGGGCGCCGCCGCGGACAATGCTGGCGACGCGGCGGGCGGCGCGCCTCTGGCCGATGACCGCTTGCCGGCCGACTTCAACGCGGCCATCGACACGATGCTCCTGCTCCGGCAGGTGGCGGCCGCGGAGCGGGGCGTCGAGCACGATCCGATCGTCCTGCCGCTGCAGATCGGCCGGTATGAGATCCTCCGCGAGGCGGGCCGGGGGGCGTTCGCGTATGTCCTCGAGGCCCGTGACGAGCTGCTCCAGCGCCGGGTGGCGCTCAAGGTGGCCCGGCCCGACGCCCTCGTGTCGGCGGCCTTTCGCCGCCGCTTCATCCGCGAGGCGGAGCTGGCGGCCCGGCTCATGCATCCCCACATCGTCGCCATCCACGAGGTGGGCGAGCAGGGAGGCCTCGTCTACATCGCCAACGAGTATTGCGCCGGCGGCGACCTGGCCGCCTGGTTGGAACGGCATCCCGGTCCCCTGTCCGCCCGGCAGGCGGCGGGGATGGTGCGTGCATTGGCCGAGGCTGTCGCCCACGCCCATGCCGGCGGCGTCGTGCACCGCGACATCAAGCCGGCGAACGTGCTGCTCGCGACACCGGTCGGGCCGGCGTCTCGCGCGACGGAAACCGCCGGCCGCGCTGTCCTTGCCGAGATGACACCGAAGCTCGGCGACTTCGGCCTCGGCAAGCTGTTTCACGACCTCGAGGATCGCGGGCTGACGCAGCTCACGCGCACCGGCACCCGCCTCGGCACGCCGGCCTGGATGGCGCCGGAGCAGATCGACGGTTCGTTCGGAGAAGTGGGGCCGGCCACGGATGTCCACGGCCTCGGGCTCCTGCTCGACCGCCTCCTGACGGGTCGCTGTCTCTATGCCGGAAAGACAGAGGCGGAGACCTTTCGGGCCGTGCTGCTCGAGGAGCCTGTCGCCGCGAACCGGGCGGTCCGACAGGTGCCGCCGGACCTGGCGGCCGTCTGCCTCAAGTGCCTCGCCAAGCGACCGGCCGACCGCTACGCCACGGCCGCCGACCTGGCCGCCGACTTGGACCGCTTCCTGTCGGACTCGCCCACCAGCGCCCGCCCGCGGTCGCGGCTGGCCGGTTTCTGGAGGTCGATTCGGCGGCGGCCGATTCCCTGGCTCCTCGCGACGGCGGCCGTGGCCGCCGTCGCCGTGGCGGTCTGGGTTAGCCAGGCCCGCGACCAGGAAGCCCGTCACCTGGCCGAAAGTCGCGACGAAATCCGACGGCGCGAGGCGGTGGCGGAACTGCGTCGTGGCTTCGACGCCTGGCGCACGGGCGACGCCGCGGCCGCCATCGCCCACCTGCGGGCGTGCGGGACCATCGACGCCGCGCTCGCCGATTCGCTGGCCGGCCGCTGGCTGCTCGGCCGCCTGCATGGAGAGCAGGCGATCCTGCTCGAGCCCGACGGGGCGTCCGGGAAACCGGCCGACCTCTACGTCTTCGCACAGTCCCCTGACGGCTCCGCACTGGCGGCAGGGCACGCGGATGGCCGAGTCTCGATCCTGCGACTCGACGCGGGCCGTGCCCCGGCGGGCCCCGCGCTGTCGTACGTCGCCCATGACGAGGTCAACGACGTCGCCTTCTCTCCCGACGGCGGCCAACTGGCGACTGTCGGTGAGGATGGCCGGCTGCGTCTCTGGGACGCGGCCGATGGCAGCCGTCAGCGGGAGCCGCTGGCCGCCTCCGGGGCACTCTACGCCGTCGCCTACGCACCGTCGGGAGCGTGGCTTGCCTGCGGCGGCGCCGCCCAGGAGATCACGCTCGTGCCGCAGGACGCGGGGAACCCCGTCCGCGCGCTGCAGCCGTTCGCCGCCGCCGTCGCCGGCGGTATGGTCTCCGCCGATGCCGACATCGAGTCGCTGCAGTTCGTCGGCGAGGACAGGCTCGTCGCGGCCTGCGGAAACATGGTGGCGATCGTCGATCTGGCGACGGGCAGCCTGCAATCCTTTCCCGGACACGACGGATCCGTGGGGCAGATTTCGCTGTCGCGGGATCGCAGCCGCGCGATCAGCGGCGGCACCGACCGCGAGCCCCGGGTCTGGGATCTCGATCCTCCGCGGCTCGTGCGGACACTGCCGCGGCACCCCGGCTGGGTGCAGGGCTGCGACTTTTCACCCGCTGGCGAGTTCGTCGTCACGGGCTGCCGCGACGGTGTGATCCGCGTTTTCGATCTGGCAACCGGCCGGGAGCAGCGGAAGCTCGTGGGCCACATCGGCCGCACATGGGACGTGAAGTACGATGCCCTGGGCATGGTCTTGAGCGCGGGAGCCGACGGCACGCTCCGCCGATGGGATGCCGAGGTTCCGGCGGATGCCCGCGGCCTCCGCATCGTCCGCATCCCGGCCCCCCCGGAACCCACCGACAAGATCCGCGGCCGGCGGGTCCCGGTGAGCGTCGCGGGGATGTCGTCGGGCGGGGCCGCCGCCATCCTCTGCCTGCAGGGCCGTACCGTCCTCGTCGACATCGCCTCCGGCAGCCCGACTACGATCCCCTCCGCTGCGACGGCCTCGGCGTACAACATCGCGGTAGACGACCGCCGGGGGCGGTTGGCGGCCATCCCCACGTCGGGTGCGATCGAGCTGCATGCCCTGCCCGCCCTGATGCGGAGCGGTTCCGGCCCGGCGGATCGGCCGGACGAGCTCGTGCGGCTGCCGCGCGGCGACGGGGACGTCGCGATCGACGTCGCCTGGATGCCGTCCGGGGCCCTCGTCGTCGGCTGCAACGATGGCCGGCTGCTCGAATGGGATGCGTCGCTCGCGACCGCGCGGGAAGTGGATCGGCTCGGCCGCACGATCGACGCCGTCCGACTCGCACCGACCTCCGCCAAGCAACTGGCCGTCGCCGCCGGCCCGCGTCTGCTCGTCTACCCGCTGCCCCCGGCGACCGGGGGCGGCAGGACACTCGTCACGTTGCCGCCGGACGATGGCACCATCGTCGCGATCGCCTGGTCGTCGGACGAACGACAGATCGCCTTCGGAACGAATAAGGGCCAGGTCTCGATCATCGACGCACTGTCGGGCCGGCCGATCAAGATGCTCCCCCGGCATGCCAGGGATGTCGCCGGGATCGTCTGGCCACCGGATGGCCGAACCCTCGTGACCGCCGACGCCGAGTGCGTGCGGTTCTTGGACATCACCACGGCGACGACCATTGACGAGGTGCGGCCCGGCTGGAACATCGAGAGTGTCGGGTTCACGCCCGGAGGCGTTCGCCCGGCGGTCGTCATCGCCGGGTCGGCGCCGGCGACCGCCGGCGCCGTCGGTCGTGCGCCGCAAATGGGAATCCTCGACCTCGGTCGCACCCTTGATGGAGGTTCGCCATGAGCAAGCCGCCGCCGTCTCGCCCCAGCCGCCGGCGAGCCCACCCGGAGGACGCCGATCGCCGGCCGATGTTCGCGCGGCGCCACCGCGTCGGCCTGACGCTCGTCGAGGTGCTCGTCGTGATCGCGATCATCGGCGCGCTCGTCGGCCTGCTCCTGCCGGCGGTGCAGTCGGCCCGCGAATCGGCCCGGCGCAACACCTGCCAGACGAATCTCAAGCAGCTCGCACTCGGCGGTCTCCAGCACGAGCAGGCGTTCGGATTCCTGCCCACGGGCGGCTGGGGTTGGCGCTGGGTGGGCGACCCGGATCGGGGCTTCGACAAGCGGCAGACCGGCGGCTGGGCTTTCAACCTCCTGCCATTCGTCGAGCAGGCCGCCATCCGCGACCTGGGGGCCGGCCTGCAGGACGTTCAGGCGAAGGCCGACAAGGCCGTGGAGCGGCTCACGAAGCCGCTGGCGGTCTTCAACTGCCCCACGCGGCGGCCCCCCAAGCTCTGGGCGGTCACCCCGGGACGCGAGTTCCGCGTGGTGTCGGTGCCGCAGGAGGTGATGCGGCGGGTCGATACCGTCGTCCGCGGCGACTACGCCGCCAACATGGGCAGCGGTGCGCCCCCGTTCGTCTACCAGAGCGGCGGCTCGCCCGACTTGGTGCAAATCGGGGACATGGCCAGCGACCAGCTCTGGATCGACGTCTATTTCAACGCCTACTCTCCCCCGCGTGCGCCCGATGGGGTGATCTTTCGCCGCAGCATGATCCGCTTTCGCGACGTGACCGACGGCACCTCGAAGACCTACCTGCTCGGCGAGAAATACCTCGACCCGGCACTCATCGACAGCGGCAACGAACAGGGGGACGACCAGTGCCTCTATGCGGGCCACGACCGCGACGTGCTCCGCGTCGGGTTCGTGCCACCCTACCCCGACACGCCCGGCTTCGATCCGTACAACTCCTACCCCACGAGCCAGGAGACCGACCCCAAGCCGATCGCCTTCGGGAGTGCTCATCCCTCCGCGTGCGGCATGGCGATGGTGGACGGCTCGGTGCGGGCGATCGAGTATGGGATCGCCCCGCTCGTCCATCAGGGGCTCGCCTCCCGCAACGACGGGCAGCCGTAGGCTGCGGCCGAGGGCGAATCCGCTTGACCGTCCGGGCGTCCGCTTTCCGTCACGGACGACGCCTCTGCCTGTAGGGAGCCACATTCCCGGGCAACAGGAGACAAGCGCGATGCGGGAACGCAAGACCACCCGACGACGCAACGCGAGAACCACGGGCCTGGCGGCGGAGCGGCTCGAGCCGCGGGCCATGCTCGCGATGCAGGAGTTTCTCGTGAATGGCGGCGCCGACGCGGCCCTCGTCAACGGCGAGATCCCCGGCTGGCGCGAGATCCGCGGGTCCTCGTGGACGCGGGGCCGCGAGGTCACGCCGCATGCCGGCACCGGGCACTTTTTCGCCGGCCGCGTGGCATCGGCCGAACTCGTCCAAAAGGTGGACGTGTCGATGTGCACGCCGGAGATCGATGGCGCCGGCCAACGATACGAGTTCACCGGCATGCTCCGCTCCTTTAACCAAAGACCGGCCGACACGAGCCGCATCATCCTGGAGCATCGAAACGCCAGCGGCGCCCTGGTGGGTTCCTTCGACACCGGCGCCATCGCGAACTCGTCCCAGTGGGTCTCCGTGACGCGAACCGGCTGGCTCCCCGCCGGCACCCGTTCGGTCACCGTCCGGCTGCTGGCCGAGCGGAAGTCGGGCAACGACAACGACGGCTACTTCGACTCGCTCTCGCTGAAGCTGGAGCGGTCCGGCCCCTCCGCCACGGCCAGGCTGGAGGGCCGGGTGCTCGTCATCGACGGCGACGCGACCGCCAACGACGCGCAGGTCGACCGGATCGGCGCCCAGATCCGGGTGAAGATGCGCTCGACGCCGCCGGGCATCTTTGTCACCGATCCGAGCGTGACGCTCGAGCGGTCGTTCGATGCGGCCGCCGTCTCCAGCATCCGCTTCCTCGGCCGCGGCGGCAACGACCGCTTCGTCAACAACGTCGCGATTCCAGCGACGGCCTACGGCGGCCTTGGCGACGACTATCTCGAGGGCACGAGCGCCGTGGACACTTTCTATGGCGAGGAGGGCAACGACACCCTCGTCGGCTACGGCGGCAAGGACTCGCTCGACGGCGGCACGGGCACCGACAGCGGCACCGCCACGGCGGGATCGAGGCTGCCCGGCTGCGAGAGTGTCCGGCTCACGAACATCACCTCGGGCAGCCCGCAGGCGAAGAACAAGTGCGGGCCAAACTCGGCCTGGCGGGTGATGAACTCGGTCGGCCACACTGCGACGCTGCAGCAGGTCACCGATGCCGTGAGCGAGCGGTCGATCGTCGCCAGGTGGAACCTCGGCTCGATCGGCAGCAGCCTCGTGCGGGCGATGAACGCCACGCGCACTCCGTCGCTCGGCCCGGCATTCAGTCTGAGGACGAAGTCGAGCATCGACGCGATCGTCTCCGGGCTCCAGGCGGGCCGGCCGGTGGTGGCCATGATCCAGGTGCCCGGCACCGAGCTCGTCAAGGTCGGCCCCTTCCCCTTCAGTTACCGCGTTCCCGCCCTGCACTGGATCGCCGTGACGGGCGTCAACCGGGGCAGCCAGACGGTCTTCTACAAAGACACCGACGGCAAGGACTACTCGATGTCGCTCGCCAGCTTCAACAGCAGGTTCAACTGGAACTTCGGGACGGCAACCAATCTCGTCGCGCAGTCCCTCGGCGTGGTGAAGGGCACGATCATCGTGTAGCCGGGCTGCCATGCCTGGACGGCCGTCAGCGCGGCCTACGCGATCCCCTCCCAGAGCGCCGACCCGAGCCGCACGAGCGTGGCTCCCTCGAGGATCGCCTCCTCGAAGTCGCCGCTCATCCCCATCGAGAGTTCCGGGAGCGCTCCCGGAGGGAGCCCGCGCCGGAGGGCGTCGCGCAGCTCCCGGAGCCGGGCAAACTCCCGCCGGGCCGCGCCACTGTCGACGTCGTCCGGCTTCGACGCCATGCCCATCAGCCCGCGGACGCGGACATGGGTCATGCCCGCGGCGGCTTCGAGCACGCCGGCCACCTCCGTCTCCCGCAGTCCGGTCCGCCCCGGATCCTGCGTGAGGTTCACCTCGAGGAGCACGTCGCAGGGTCGGCCCAAGAGGGCCGCCTCGGCTTGAATCGCCTCCAGGAGCCGCAGGCTGTCGAGCGAATGGAGGAGCGCGAGCCAGGGCAGCGTGCGGCGGAGCTTGTTCCGCTGCAGGTGGCCGATCAGGTGCCACCGCGGCGGCTCTGCCGCGTGCATGCCGGCCGCCATGGCCTCGGCCTTCTGCACGAGCGACTGCGGCCGGCTCTCGCCGAGATCGAGGCATCCGGCCCGCACGAGCACCGCCGCCAGCTCGACGGAGACATACTTCGTCACGCCGACGAGCCGCACCTCGGCGACCGGCCGGCCCGCGCGGCCGCAGGCGGCGGCGATCCGCTCCCGGACTCCGGCCAGGTTCGCCCGACAGCGATCGAGCACCGCGTCCGAGGTTTCCATCCCCGCCTCGCTGCCGTCGGGGTCAGTCGATCTCGATCGCCCGGTCGACGACACCCGACTTGCCGATCGGTCCGATCAGGAAATCGCACGACAGGTTGCAGCCGAGCACCGTGCGGTTCCGCGGCTCGTCGAGCGACCGGTAGACGAGCCACTGTTCGAGCCCCGACTGCACGCGGAAGCCGACGGCCTGGTGCGGCGGCAGGTTCTGCCGGGTGTCGGCCACGGTGAGCTGCCGCCACGTGAGCGGCGCTGCGTGCCGAGCGGGATCGAGATCGAGCCAAAGCGGTGCATACACCCGCGAGCCGGCGGACCGCTGCTCGAGGCAGAGCCCGTCGACGGTCGCCTCGACGCCACCGCCCCCGGCCGACCGCCATTCAGGCGCCGCCAGCGGCAGCGCCATGATCCTCGGCTTCGTGTCGCGGATGAGAAGTTCGCGGGTCTCCGCGGCCGGGTGCCCCTCGAGCCCCACCGCCAGCGGCACGAGTGACTTGAGCTGCAGCCCCTCCTGAGAAAACGGCAGGCTGGCGGTCTTCTCGCCCGATCGCCTCGTGATCGCATCGGCCAGGAGCAGGATCCGGTCGTGCGGCAGGAGCACGATCTGCCGATCGAGTTGGAGCCCGTCCGACAACGGCGCGGCGATCTCGAGGAAGGTCGCCTTCTTGTCCGACTCGAAGCAGGAGAGCTTCCACGGCCCCTCGGCCTCGAGCCGACGACCGTCCGCGGTGGCCGACCAGCCCCAGACGCCGTCCACGAGCAGCCGGTCGCCGACGGCGATCTCCAGGTGCGGCAGCGGATCGCGATACTGCACGAGCACCCGGATCGCTCCCCGGCCCCATCCCGAGCGGATGATGGCCGTGGCGGCGGCGGCGTCGTGGTGGTCGCGGGGGAGGAGTTTTGCCGCGGCCATATCCGCGGCTCGTCCCCGTCGGCTCATTCCGGGCTTCTTCGTTCCGGGCTTCCCGGCTTGAATCGCCTCAGCCGTCCGACGGACGCGCTTGCGATCCGACTCGGCGGCCGCCACGAGCAACGGGTCGGAGAAGCTGGCGGGCATCCGTCCGGCGCCGACGAGACCGCGGCCTCGGTCGCCGAGAAGCCGCACCGCCGTCGCCACGGCGGCCGTAAACGCTTTTTCCGTCTCCCCCGGCCAGGACGGCGCACCGGTCGCGGTCGCCGCCTCGCGGATGCCCGCCCACCGCGCAACCCGCTCCACGATCTGGGCCGAGCCGCGGAGGCCCACGGTCCCATCGGATGAGACCAGCCGCGCGATCTCGGCCCGCACGGCGGCGAGCGCTTCGCGATCGAGGCTCCGACAGATTTCGACGTCGGCGAAGAGACCGGCGAGCGTCATGGCGAACCGGGCGGGGAGCGTCTCCCCCGCGGCGAGCGGCCCCTGCGCCGACCGTGCCGCCTGCACGAGCCGTTCGAGCAGGCCGCCTGCCGAGCCGCCGGCCCGCTTCGATCCCGCGAGCCAGGCCAGCCCCCAGGCCGCGGCTTCGCAGAGCAACCACCGCTCCTGGGGCACGGCCGGCGCATCGGCGTCGTCGAGGCAACCTCCGATCGCGGCTTCGGCGAAGCCCATCTCCCGCGCATCGCCGCGGCCCTGCTCCACCTGTCGTGCGAGCCGGCGGAGCCGCCGCCGCACGTCCAGCGATTCGGCCTCGTCGGCCAGGCCGCGAATGCGTCCGACGGCCGCCCGCCCACCGACCGAAACCGACCGTCGCGGCCGGGCCGCCGGGGCCGCGGCGGCGCTCGCGGGCGTCTCGGCTTCGGCGCCGACCGCCTGCCGGTCCGCCACCGCCCGCTCGTCGCCGCGCTTCTTCGTGCGTTTGCCCCCGGCGGACTTGCCCTGCCGCTGCGCTTCAGTGTTGGTCGTCACCATGAATCAGCTGTCCGTGCCCTGAGGATCGCTCGCATCGGCGGGGATTCGCCGCTGCCACAAAGGTCGGTTATGGTACCCCAGGGAATCGTCACCATCCACGAGCCCGCCATCCCGCGCTCCGCACCGCGGTTTCACCTCGATGCCCACGCCCGTGCCCCGGCTTCTGCGGTCTCTTGTCATCGCCGCCATGGTCGCCGTGCTGCCCGGTGCCGAGCCCGCCCGGGCCGCCGAGGCGGAGCCCGCCACCGGCCCGCCGCGGCCCGCCGGCCTCAAGCGGCTCGCGCCCGACGCGGATGTCTGGATCGACCCGGCCGCCAAGGCGGTCGTCGTCGGCTGCACCGTCGCCATCGACAAGGGTCCGATCGAGTACTTCGCCTGCACCACGGGCACGAAGGAGCATGAGTCGGTCGTGGTCGCCCGGTCGCCGGCCAGTCTCGTGCATGCGGCGCTCCTGGCCGTCGGCCTCGTGCCGGGCAAGCCGGTCTCCTTCCAGCCCGAATACGTCCCTGCGTCGGGGCCGGTCATCCGCGTGACGATGCGCTGGCGGGACGGGGACGGCGGCGTCCGCGAGGCGGCCGGACAGGACTGGGTCCGCGACACCCGCACCGGCGGCCGCATGCGTGAGGACTGGGTCTTCGCGGGCAGCAGCTTCTGGACCGATCCCACCGACGGCACCGAGCACTATCAGGCCGACGGCGGTGATCTCATCTGCGTCTCGAACTTCCCGACGGCGACGCTCGACATCCCGGTCGAGAGCTCGCAGTCGAACGACGCCCTGCTCTTCGAGGCCTTCGCCGGCCGGGTGCCGCCCTCGGGCACGCCCGTGGACATAGTGCTGTCAGCCGCGCCGGCCCAGGCTCCTTGAGGGACCGGCTTGAGTGACCGGCTTGAGGGACCGGCTTTTTGCGGCCCCGCTTTTTGAGGCGCCGAGTCAGCCGACGCGGCAGTGCGCAAGGATCTCCGCCGGTGTGGCGACGTAGCCGGTGTAGAACGGCCCGAACTCGGCGTAGCGGGCGCTCGCCTCGTCGAACCGCATCGTGTAGACGATTTCTTTCAGGAACTCCGGTCGCCGCGCCCAGAGCGTCACGCCCCACTCCCAGTCGTCGAGCCCCACGCTCACCGTGATCAGTTGCGTGACGCGGCCGCCGAAGGCCATCCCCGACCGCCCGTGCTCGGCCATCAGGCGGCTCCGCTCGGCGAACGGCAGCGCGAACCAGTTCTCGCCGACCTTGCGCTTCTTGTTCATCGGATAGAAGCAGACGTTGGGCCAGGGGGGCATCTCCGGCTCGAGCCGGGCCCGGCGCATGTGGTCCTCGCGGGCGGCATAGCCCTGCACCTTCGCCTTCCATGTCGGGCTGTCGCGGGTCTCCCCCTCCTCGACGAGCCGCTCGCCATACTGCTCGACCGTCGGCACGTACTCGCTCACTTCCGTCAAGCCGATGAACGAATAGGTCGGCACGAGCGCCGGTCCGAGCGGGCCGGCCAAGAGCCGCTGATGGACGGCGTCCACCTTGAAGGGATCGGGATCGAGCGCCATGACGCCGAAGTCGGCCTTCTGCCCCGGCACGATCCAGGTCTGCAGCCGCACCGGCCCGCCGGCCGCCGCAGGATCGAGCGCGGCGGCGAAGGCCTCGAGCCCCTCGGCCTTGCGCGGCGCAGCGAGCGACTCGAGCGCGCCGCGATCGAAGCGGTAGAAGAGGTGGCTCACGTGCCAGCCCGACGCCGGGGAGGTCGAGACCTCGGGGCTGCCCTGCGCTCCGGCATGCGCTCCAGGCTGCTGCCCGGGATGCGCCGCGGCGGGACGGCCGCCCGCTGCGGCGGGGGCGGAGGACGGGCTGGGCTGCATGGTGGCGCGGACTCCGGAGAGATTCGAAACGTATGAGCGGCCGATGCCGGTCACTGCCGGAATCGCCTGCCGGCAGTGTAAGAGACGCGTGCCAAGCCGGACAGCGGCCGGTCCGTCGGCAGGCGGTGCGTTTTCCGGCCGGCCCCGATACCATACGGGTATGGAGGGCGGTCGTATTCCACCCCTCGTCGGGCGGTTCGCACCGCCTCCTGTCCATCCCCTCCCGATCCTCCACACAGGACCGACACCATGGGTCAGGTCATCGTCGATCCGCAGGAACTGCGCCGGTTCGCCGCCCGTCTGCGGGTGTTCAGCACCGAGGTGCTCGCGCAGATGCAGGGAGTGCAGCGGCAGTTGGCCGCGCTCAGCGCGACCTGGCGGGACCAGGAGCAGCAGAAGTTCACGGAGCAGTTCGAGCAGCAGCTCGGCACGTTCGCCCGGTTCGTCGAGGCGACCGAGGACTACGTCCCGTATCTCATCCGCAAGGCGGAGCGGGTCGAGGAATACCAGCAGCAACGGTAACCGACCGTCGGCAGTGGCAGTGGAGTGGCCCCTCGCATGTCAACCCAGGCAGACGTCAAATCGATCGACACCGTCGCCTTCGTGAAGGCGGCGCTCGCTTCGTTCGGCCACGATGCCGGCCAGGGCGTGGGCGAAGTCGAGATGCAGGCGCAGCGGGTCGTCGATTGGATCTGCGTCGATCAGGCGGCCTATTGGAAGACCGAGGTCCGCCGCGCGGCCGAGGGTGTCAACCAGGCGATGAAGGACCTGCAAAACTGCCGCACTTACAAGAAGGTGGGCAACAACGAACCGCCCTGCATGGAGGAGAAGAAGGCGCTCGAGCGGGCCAAGCAGAAGCTCGCCCGCGCCGAGGCGAAGGCGGAGGCGGTCCGACGCTGGACACCGGTCGTGCGGCAGCAGATGCAGGAGACGGGCGTCCGGCTCACCCGGTTTCGCGAGGTGATCGACATCGACTGCCCGCGGGCCCTCGCCCGGCTCGAGCGGATGCTGCAGGCGCTCGACCACTACGCCCACACCGCGACGCCGGCCGCCGCCTCGGGCGGCGGTTCCGGAGCCTCGATGGCCCGTCCCGCCGACGCCGAGATCCCGGCAGCCTCCCCGTCGGCCGCGGATGCCCCGCCACCGGCCGCACCGGACGGGAGCGACGCATGAGGGCCGACCTGTCGAGCGGCGCCTCGAAGCTGGCGCTCGCCCTCAAGCAGCTCCACATCAAGTGGGAAGCCGCCCGCGAAACCTGGGACGACGGCACGGCCCGGGGCTTCCACAAGGAACACATCGAGCCCCTGGCGCCCAAGGTCAAGGAAACGCTCGAAGCCATCGGCAGGCTCGCCGAAGTGCTCGCTCGCGCCACCCGGGACGTGAGCGACACGAACGACCTCTGACCGGCGGCGCTGCCGCGGGCATCGTGCCGCCCCGGTCCTCCGCCCGCATCGCCCCCATGCTCGATCGATCATCGCCCCCCAGCGACGCTTGCCTCCCCAGAGAGTCCACGACGTGACCCAGACCAACGCCTACGACCCGGCCGTGCTGCGGGCGCAGATGACCCGTCTCCGGCAGGCCGCGGCAGACCGCTACAAGCTCGAGCACGAGATCACCGCGGAGCACGATGCCGCGACCACCACCGCCCGCGCCGAGGCGGAGGCCGCGATCACCGCCGCCGAGGAGGAGTACGACCGCGACAGCACCTCGACCCGCCGCGAGCAGAAGGCGGTGGTCGCCAAGGCCGAGGCCGACGCCAAGACCGAGACGGCCAAGCTCGACACGCAGCGGCAGGGATTCACCGCGAAGATCCAACGCACCTGGGGGGACCAGGACCGTCGCATCAAGGAAGACGCCCGCTTCGAGGCCACCCAGGCCAACGAGGTCTTCAAGGAGCGGCGGAAAGAGCCGACGAAGGGTCTCCGTCGGGCTGAGAAGGACCTTGCCGCCGCCGCCGGCCAGCTCGACGATGCCGACAGCCGCACCGCCAAGGCGCTCGCCGGCTGGGGGGTGACCGTGTCGCCGCCGGCCGAGCCGGTCTCCTCCGCCGAGCCCGTGCTCCCGGCCGAATCGCTCGGCCGGCTCGAGTCCCTGCGGGCGACTGCGAGCGAGCACACGGCGTCGCTCGTGGGTCTCAAGGCTGCGGCTGTCGCCTTCTCGAAGGGCACCGCGGCCGCGGCCGGCATCCTGCCCGTCGTGCTGGCCGCCATCGCGGCCGCTGCGGCGTTCATGCTCGCGCCGGGGGAGCCCTCCACGCGGATCACGGCCGCGGCGGTCGCCTTCGCGGGCCTCGCCGGCGTCGGCGCCGCCGCAGGCTTCTGGCAGATCGGCCGGATGCGGAAGGCCGCCCGCGAGCAGGCCGGGAAGCTGCGCACGGACCTCGAGACGGTGATCGCGCAGGCACGGCAGTGCATCGTCGTCGGCACGGAGTTCATCAAGCAGCGGCACGACGCCCAGCTCGCGGCACTCGACGCCGCTGCCGCCGAGGACTCGAAGCAGCGCAGCGACAAGGCCGCGGCCGAGGTGGCCGCGGCGGCCGCGAAGCGGGACCAGCAGCTGGCCGACGTCGCGACGAAGTATGCCGAAGCGGTGGCGAAGATCACGAAGCGGCGGGAGGCGGTGCTTCAGTCGGCCGCGGAGAAATATCCGGCCCGGCTCCAGGCGCTCGCGGCGGCCCGCGACGAGCGGGTGCAGACGCTCGCGCGGCAGCGCGACGAGCGGATCGCGGCGGCCGACCGCCGCCGCGACGACCGCTGGGCCGAGATGACGGCGGCCTGGCAGGCCGCCCGCACGGAGACCGCGGCGATCTACGACGAGGCCTTGCGACTCGACGCCGAGGCCTTCAAGCCGTGGGCCGAGCTCGAACGCGACGACGTGCCGCTGCCGGCCGCGGCGCCCCCGGGCCTGCGGTTCGGCGGACTCGACCTGTCGCTCGAGAAGGTGCCTGGCGGGCTCTCGGCCCGCCCCGAGCTCAATGCCTTCGGCCCGACCGCCTGGCGGCAGCCGGCCACGCTCCCCTTCCCGGTCGCCGCATCGGTGCTCGTCAAGACGACGGCCGACCAGAAGGAATCATCCTCCGAGATGATGCAGGGCCTCATGCTGCGGATCGCCTCGGGCGTCCCGGCCGGGCAGACCCGCTTCACGATCATCGACCCGCTCGGCCTCGGCAAGCAGTTCGCCGGCTTCATGCACCTCGCGGACTACGACGAACTGCTCGTGACCAGCCGCATCTGGACCGAGCCGCCGCAGATCGAACAGTGCCTCGCCGACATCACCGAGCAGATCGAGCTGGTGATCCAAAAGTATCTCCGCAACGAGTACGACTCGATCGGCGCCTACAACGCGGCCGCCGAGGTGCCGGAGCCCTACCGCTTCGTGGTCGTGGCGAACTTTCCTGCCAACTTCACCGAGACGAGCGCCCGCCGGCTGGCCAGCATCGCCGCCTCGGGGGCCCGCTGCGGTGTCTACACGATCGTCTCCGTCGACTCGTCGCAGATCCTGCCGGCGAACTTCGCCCTGAGCGATCTCGAGAAACACGCCACCGTGCTCACGCTCAAGGACGGCGTCTTCACCTGGAACGACCCGGAGTTCGGCAAGTGGCCGCTCACCGTGGAGCAGCCGCCGAGCGACGAGGTCTTCACGCGGATCATCCAGCGGGTGGGCAAGGCTGCCAAGGCCGCGAAGCGGGTGGAGGTCCCCTTCGACCGGGTCGCGCCCAAGGAGGAGGAGTGGTGGACGGGCAGCACCGCCGGCGAGGTGCTCGCCCCGCTCGGCCCCGCCGGAGCGAAGAAGCTGCAGTATTTCCGGCTCGGCAAGGGCACGAGCCAGCACGCGCTGATCGCCGGCAAGACGGGCTCCGGCAAGTCGACCCTCATGCACGCCCTGATCACGAGCCTGGCGCTCAACTACAGCCCGCACGAGATCCAGTTCTATCTCATCGACTTCAAGAAGGGCGTCGAGTTCAAGCTCTACGACCACTACGCGCTGCCGCACGCCCGCGTGATCGCCATCGAGAGCGAGCGGGAGTTCGGCCTGTCGGTGCTCGAGCAGCTCGATCGTGAGCTCAAGCGGCGCGGCGACCTCTTCCGCGAGCACGCCGTCCAGGACGTGGCGGGCTTCCGCGCGGCCGGCACCGGCGAGCCGATGCCGCGGATCCTGCTGGTCATCGACGAGTTCCAGGAGATCTTCGTCGAGGACGACAAGATCGCCCAGGACGCCTCGCTCATCCTCGACCGCCTCGTGCGGCAGGGACGTGCCTTCGGCATGCACGTGATCCTCGGCTCGCAGACGCTCGGCGGCTCCTACAGCCTGCCACGCGCGACGATGGGGCAGATGGCAGTCCGGGTGGCGCTGCAGTGCAACGAGGCCGATTCGAGCCTGATCCTCAGCGAGGAGAACACGGCGGCCCGGATGCTGACGCGGCCCGGCGAGGCGATCTACAACGACGCCAACGGTCTCCTCGCCGGGAACAGCCCCTTCCAGGTGGTGTTCTTGAACGAGGAGCGACGGGAGCGGTATCTCGGAGCCTTGCGGCAGCTTGCCGACCGCCGCACCGACATCCCGCCCCTGCCCCGGATCGTGTTCGACGGCAACGAGGCGGCCGACCCCGCGGGCAACGCGCTGCTCGCGGAGCTCCTGCGGTCGGGCACCGTCGCCGGCAAGCCGCAGCTTGCGCCGCTGGCCTGGCTCGGCGACGCGATCGCCATCAAGGACCCCACGGCCGCGATCTTCCGGCGGCAGGGCGGTGCCAACCTGCTCATCGTCGGGCAGCGCGAGGATCTCGGCGTGAGCCTGCTGGCCATGGCGATGGTGAGCCTGGCGGCCGGCCACGACCCGCACCCGGGCGGGGCGCTCGGTCGGCCGGGCCGCTTCGTGCTCCTCGAGCCGGCGATCGCGGAAGAGAAGCCCGACATCATGCTCGCGAAGGTGGCGCCGGTGCTGCCGCATGAGACGGAACTGGTCGGCCGGCTCGGCGTCGGCGACGCCATGGCGAGGCTGGCAGCCGAGGTGCGTCGCCGCCTCGACGAGCAGGTGCTCGACGGCGAGGCGGTGTTCGTGATCATCCGCGACCTGGGCCGCTTCCGCGAGTTGCGGCGCGACGAGAACGACTTCGGCTATTCGGCCATGGGCGGCGAGCAGAAGGCGACGCCGGCCCAGAACCTCGTGACGCTCCTCAAGGACGGCCCGGGGGTAGGCGTGCACCTGCTCATCTGGTGCGACTCGCTCACCAATCTGCAGCGGACGTTCGACCGGGGCACGCTCAAGGAGTTCGAACTCCGGGTGCTCTTCCAGATGAGCGGCTCCGACTCGAGCCAACTCGTCGACAGCCCCGCCGCGGTGAAGCTCGGTCCCCAGCGGGCGCTCTTCATCCACGAGGAGACGGGCACGCTCGAAAAGTTCCGCCCGTATGCTTTCCCCGCCGGCGAGTGGCTCGCCGGCGTCTCGGCGACGATGAAGGCCCGGCCGCAGGGCACGCCGGTCGAGCGGCCATCCGCGTCACCGCCGGCAGGCGCGGCGGCCGCCCCGAAGCCCGCCACGACACCCGCACCGGGTGACGGCGACTTCGGCTTCTCGTTCAAGGGAGGCTTTGGGGACGACGACTTCAACTTCGCCAAGATGCTCGACAGCGACCCGAAACCTGAGCCGCCGCCCGCGGACGAGCCGCAGGGCGACGCCGCGCCGGGCTGAGCAGCGACGCCGCACCAGCACTCCGCGACGCCGCCGCGTGGGGGCCGCTCACTTGTCGTGCGGCCGTCGGCCCACCTTCACGATGATCGTCAAGGGCTCGCCCCCGCGGAGGATGCCGAGCGGCGCCTCGGTGCCGACCGGCGCCCGCGTCAAAAGCAACACGAATGCCGCCGGCTCGGTGATGGGCACGCCGTCGAACGAGACCACGACGTCGCCCTGCCGGACACCCGCCGCCGCCGCCGGCGAGCCGGGCTCCACGCCCGCCACGACCGTCCCCGGCGCCCCTCCGGCGCCGCCGGGCAGCTCCCGCAACGCCATCCCCAGATAGCCGCGTTCGACGTGGCCCGTCGTGCGAATCTCCTCGCAGACCCGCCGGGCGGTGTTGCTCGGGATGGCGAAGCCGATCCCACGGAAGCCCTTGCCGACGATCGCCGTCGTGATCCCCACGACGTGGCCGTGGACGTCGACGAGCGGACCTCCGGAGTTGCCCGGATTGATCGAGGCGTCGGTCTGGAGGAACTCCTGGAACGGGTTGTCCACGACGCCCCGGCGGCCCACGCCACTGACGATCCCGTAGGTGATCGTGCGGTCGAGCCCGAACGGGTTGCCGATGGCCCACACCATCTCCCCCACCTCGATCGAGTCGCTGTCGCCCCACTCCGCCTTCGGCAGGTCCGTGGCGTCGATCCGCAGCACGGCGAGGTCGGTCGCCGCATCGGCCCCCACGAGCTCGGCCTCGAACCGCCGGCCGTCGGCCAGCGCCACGCCGATGTCGTCGCTCCGCGCGACGACGTGGTAGTTGGTGATGATCAGGCCGTCCGCCTCGACGATCACGCCCGACCCCACCGATTCGTTGGTCACCGCCTCCTGGGACTCACCCCGCAGCGAGGCGATCTCGTCTGCGAGCGACCGCACCCGCCGGCTGCTCGTCACGTTCACCACGGCCGGGCCGATGACCCGCGCGAGCGTCGTGAACAACTTGCCCACCGAACGCAGCTCGGCCCCCGCCGCCGCGTCGCGGATGGCCGCCAGCTCGGCGCGGGTCTTCGCATACTGCACCCGCCCGGCCAGCGACGGCCAGACGATCAGGCCCACGAGCGTGACGAACCCGGCGAACAGCAGGAGCGTGCGCCGGTCGGACGACCGCGTCGCGGCGGATACATCCTCGGGAAATCCGGGCGCGGTCATGGGGCGTCGTTCCCGTTGGCGAGCCGCCGGCGGACCAGATCCACGGCGGTCTTGGCGGCCCGCGAGACGGCGACTCCCGGACCGCCCCCCAGCATATGCTCGATCCGCTCCACCCACCCGGCCCCCGCCAGGGCGATATCGACGACGCTGCGGCCCTCCGGGCCGGGCCGGACCGGCCCGATGGCAAGCCCGAGCGCCGCCCCGCGCTCGGCCCGCACCCGCTCGGCGAGTCGCTCCACGGTGTCGCCTGCCATGCCTGCCTGCACGACACCACCGAGAAAGCCGCCGGCAACGCCGTCCGAGCCCCGCGGCCTGTCCTCGAGCCGCGCCGCCGCCTGCGCGAGCCCCGCCGCCAGGCGGCCCTGCGTGCCGACCTCGAGCGTGGCGAGCGTCTTGCCGGCGCCAGCAAGCGCCCGCAGGGCCGCATCCTCCACCTCGTCGTCCTCCTCCCCGTAGGCCAGGCCGCGGAGGCACTCCCGGATCGTCCGCTCCGTGGGGGCGATCTTCGCCCGACACTCCGCCTCGTCGCGGCCCCGGGCGACGATCCGCAGCGTGATCGTCGCCTCGTGGGCCGTGATCCCCACGAGCGGGTCGCGACCGCGGCGGATCATGTCCGGCAGCAGCGCCTCGATCGCGCTCTCCCCGGCCCCGAAGCACTTGATCCGCCGATGGACGAAGACGCCCGCCTCCGGCACGGCCGCCGCCAGGGCGGCCGCCACCGTGCCGTGCCACATCGTCCGCATCTCCGCCGGCACGCCCGGGAGCGCGATGACCCGCGCCGTGCGACCGTCGGCCCGACGGATGTCGAGGTCGATGCCGGGGGCGGTGCCGTCGGGATTGGGGATGATGCGTGTCCCGCGGGGAAACTCCGCCTGCCGGCGGTTGCTCTCGGGCATCGCGACGCCCCGCCGCGCGAAACGCGATTCCACCGCGCGCAGCGCCGTCGGCGAGAGCTCGAGGTCCACGCCGGCCACGGCGGCGATGACGTCGCGGGTCAGGTCGTCGGCCGTCGGCCCGAGGCCGCCCGTCGCCACGACGACGTCGGCCCGATCGACCGCCGCGCGGAAGGCCTCGATGCCGTCCGCGAGCGTGTCGCAAACGGTCGTGTGGAAGTGGACGGGGATGCCGAGCAGGCCCAGTTCGGCCGACAGCCACTGGCTGTTGGTGTCGAGCCGCTGGCCCGTGGTGAGTTCGTCCCCGATGGCGATGACTTCGGCTCGCATGCCATCCGTATACCCGACGCGCTTGTTGGGGCCAAGTACGTCAGCGGCGGATCGTCTCGGAGACGATGTGGCCGAAGAGCGTCTCGCGGCCCCGGAGGACGTAGAACTTGATCGGGTTCAAGTGCTCCTCCTCGGCCTTGTCGAGGATGTACGACACGTTGTCCGGAAGGATGGTCTCCCAGACGTGCAGGCCGACGAGGATGTCGCCCTGTCGGATCCCCTGCTCATGGGCCGGACCGCCCTCGCGGACCTCCGTCACGAGCAGGCCGCCGCGATACCTCGATTGCAGCCGCTGCACCTTGGCCGCCGGCATCGGCTCCAGACGCAGGCCGAGCTCACGCCAGCACCGCTCCTCGAGCGAGAGGCTCTCACGGCGGGCGGCCAGCGACAGGTCGAGCTTCTCCTCGGAGCCGGACCGCATCACGATCAGCGAGACGCTCTCGCCGGCCCGCCGGCCGAGCAGCCCGCGCTCGATGTCGAGAGGCCGCGACACGGGCAACTCGCCGATCCGTGTGATGACGTCGCCCGCCCGCACGCCGACTGTCTCCGCCGGGCTCTGCCGATGGACCGCCTCCACGATCACACCACGCGGCCCGTCGTTGCGGGCCACGATGCCATGCCAGGTGCGATCGACCCGCTCGACCGACAGAAGCTCGGCCACAACCTCGAGGACACGGTCGACGGGAATCGCGAACCCGATGCCCTGCGCCCCGGCCCGCACGGCCACGTTGATGCCGATCATCTCGCCGTTGATGTTCAGGAGCGGTCCGCCCGAGTTGCCGGGATTGATGCTGGCGTCGGTCTGGATGAGATTGTCGTACCGTTGCGTGCGGCTCACCTCGACGTCGCGATGCAGGGCCGAGATGATGCCGCGGGTGACCGTGTGTTCGTAGCCGTAGGCGTTGCCGAGAGCGAGCACGGTCTCCCCGATCATCAGGTCGGAGGAGGTGCCGATCGTGATCACCGGCAGAGGGGCGTCGGACTGGATCTTGATCACCGCGAGGTCGGTGCGGGGGTCGTGGGACACGAGCGTCGCGGAGGTGGTCCTGCCCGAGGCGAGCGTGACCTCGATCCGGCGGACGCCCTCGACCACGTGGAAGTTGGTGACGACGTAGCCCCGGGGGTCGATGATCACCCCCGTGCCCATGCCGTTGACCCGCTTGAGCTCGCCGGCGGACTCGTCGTCGGGATTGGGGACGAGCTTCTGCCCGTGGATGTTGACGACGCTGTCACGCTGCGACTCGATGGCCCGCACGATCGCCGTCCGCCGCCCCTCCGTCGCCACAGCCGGCGACGCCGCCGTGGCCAGTGCGACAAGCGCCACGAGCGAGAGGAGAGTCCACGGACGACGCATGAACGAGCGGCTCCCGAATCACTGTCCGGGGTCGCCAACCTGGGAGACGACTGCCGGGCCGGGGCATGGACCCCGGGCCCGCGTCGGGCCCGTCCCACACCCCGCTGAGTGGATCGGAACGTGGCGGGCGGTGGTCCAGCGGCCGCCGGGTCGCCGGCACAGTTTCCCCAGTCGGCGGCCTGCCGGTGGCCTGTCGGCCTTCGGACCGGGCAGCCCGTCCGCGGCACGCCCGGCCGTGAGGCCGCGGCCGGAATTCCTCAACAACCACGTCCCTGGAACACTCAGCTGGGCCGGCGACCGCCCTGCCCCCCCTCGCCAGAGCGGGAAGTCGCGCCGCCGACGAGCATCGGCAGCAACTGCAGCGCCAGGAACAGCCCGAGCACCGCGAGCACGACCTGCGGCCAGATGCCCGCCAGTCGCTCGCCCCAGGCCCAGCCCGACTCGCGGGCGATGCCGCCGACGAGCGTGGCCAGGATCAGCACGAAGAGCGCGGCGAGCACGAGTCCGCAGCCCAGCGAGGCCATCGTGCCGCGGAACGTGCCCAGCTCGGAAAACTCCTCCTGGTGCAGTTCGATCGACCGGCCCTTGGCGAGGCTCCGCGGCACGGTCTCCGCGAGTTCGATCGCCCGTGCGGCATCGGACCACGTCGCCGGGGGCACGTCGTCTTCCGGACCGTCCCCGTGCAACAGGTCGAGAAGCGTCGCGCCCCGATCGAAGCTGGCGGTCGAAGGCTCCGGGCCGGACCAGGCCCAGGGCAACCGGGAGTCGTCGGGGATCGTCACCGAGCACTGCCCCTGCCCGTGCACGAGGCTGATCGACAGCCCGGGCTCCCCGCCGCGGGCCACCTGCCAACGGACGGGCACCTGCGCGGGGCCGGAGAAGCCGACCGCGAGCGCCCCCCAGGCGGACTCGCCTTCGGCGCCGCCGAGCGTCGAGAGCCGCGACGGCTCTCCCACCAAGACCCGCACCAGATCGACGTCGGCGGCGAGCGTGTCGAGCACCTTTTCGCGGCTGCGATCGGCCAGCCGCCGCTCCATCGTGATCGTCTCAACCGGGCCCCCCGGTGCCGCGCCGGCGAGCCCCGCCCGAATCACCTCCTGCAGCCGGTGGATGAATGGATGCAACCGGTCGGGCAGGCACGGCAGCAGACGCCCTCCTGCGTCGCCGCGGATCATGTCGAGTTCGTAGGCCCAGAGCATGGAGAGGCAGGCCGGATGGCCGACGAGCAGCGTCCGGCCGGCCTGCACGAGCGCCCGCACCGCCTCGGCACGGTACTCACTCCAGCCATCGCGGCCGACGAGCACGACATCGCAGGCCTGCGGATCGAGCAGATCCTGCCAGGCGGCCGACCGCGGCACCACGGCGGGCACGGACGCAGCCAGCGGGCCGTCGACGGGCAGATCACAGCCGCACACGATCGCGTCGCCGCGACCGATCGCGGCTGCCACCACTTCCGCGATCCGGGCGTCGATGCCGAGCAGTCCGAGCTTCATGGGGTCATTGTTTCAGCCCCCGGCCGGTTCGACCAGCCTGCGCGTGCCCCAGGCCGCAGGGCGCCGACTTTGATTAAATGACGGCCCGCGAGCGGCCGCCTACACTGGCTGCGTGGAAACCGATTTCGTCGCCAGCCTCGTCGCCCGCATTCCGGCCGATCCCCGACTCGAGGTGCCGCCCGGTGACGATGCCGCTGTGCTGCGTCCGCCGGCGATGCGGCGGACGGTCGTCACGGTCGACATGCTCACCGAAGGCGTCGACTTCGTGCTCGGCCCCGACTGCCCGCCGCAGGCGGTCGGCCACAAGGCGGTCGCCGTCAGCCTGAGCGATCTCGCGGCCATGGCCGCCAGGCCCGAGGCGGTGTTCGTCGCCGTCTGCCTGCCGCGGACGGGCGGCGACGGGATCGCCCGCGGGCTGCTCGCAGGCATCGAGGCGATCTGCGCGGCGCATGGATGCGCGCTGGCCGGCGGCGACACGAACGCCTGGGACGGGCCGCTGGTGGTGAGCGTGACGGCGCTCGGCAGCGTGCCGCCGGGCCGGGCCTGGCGGCGCGACGGGGCGCGGCCGGGCGATCTGCTCGTCGTCACCGGCCCGTGCGGCGGCAGCCTGCTCGGCCGCCATCTGGCCGTGCGGCCCCGGTGCCGCGAGGCGCTCGCGATCGCCGAACGATTCGTCGTCCATGCCGCCATCGACATCAGCGACGGGCTGTCGCTCGACCTGTCCCGACTGCTCTCGGCCAGCCGGGCGGGCGCCGTCGTGCGGCTGGCGGACGTGCCGATCCACGACGACGCCGTCCGCATGGCCGCCCGCCCGGGCGACGCCCGCGCGCCGCTCGACCATGCCCTCTGCGACGGCGAGGATTTTGAACTGCTCCTCGCTCTGCCCCCGGCCGACGCCCACGCGCTCGTGGCCGCGGCGTCGTCCGCGCCGCTCTCCTTGGCGGCCGCGATCATCGGCGAGGTCGTCCCCGAGCCGGGGATCGTCGCCGTCGATGCGGCCGGCGGCCGGCGGCGGCTCGAACCGCGAGGATTCGTCCATGACTTCGGCGGCTGAACGATCCGGGCCGAGGAGCATTCACGTCCCGGACGAGGCTGCGGTCGCGCCGCTCGCGGCCCGGCTCGCGGCGGCGTTGCCGGCCCGCGCGTTCGTCGCGCTCTCCGGAGACTTGGGCGCGGGCAAGACGACGCTCGTGAAGGCGATCGCCGCGGCGGTCGGCATCGACCCGGCCGAGGTCGTCAGCCCGACCTTCGGGCTGATCCACGTCCACGAGGTGCCGCCCCGGGACGGCGGGCCAAGGCGGCTGGTGCATGCCGATCTGTACCGGCTTTCCGGCCCGGGCGACCTCGAGGAGATCGGCTGGGAGGAGGCGACGGCCGGCCCGGTCTGGGTATTCGTCGAATGGCCCGAGCGGGCCGCGGCCGCGCTGCCGCCGGACCGGCTCGACGTGACCATCGGTATCGACTCCGAGATCGGTCGCACGCTCGTGTTCGCGCCGCGGGGGGGCCTTGCGCTCCAGGGTTTCTCGAGCCGCCCCCCCGCGTCGGACGCGGTATGATGCCCGCGCCCGATTGATTCCCCGTGGAGCATTGCCATGCGGCTCGATCCCGCCACATCACTCCTGTGTGTCATCGACATCCAGGAGCGGCTCCTCGCCGCCATGCCCGACGGCCCGCACGTGGTCGACCGGGCGACACGGCTGGCCACGGCCGCCGGCCTGCTCGGCGTCCGCACCGTGCTCACCGAGCAATACCCACGGGGCCTCGGGCCCACGCCGCCGACATTGGCCGCGAAGCTGCCGCCGCCCGTGACCAAGATGGCGTTCAGCTGCGTGGGCTGTGACGCGTTCGTGGCGGCGTTGCCAGTCGATGTCGAGACGGCCGTCCTCTGTGGCCTCGAGACGCACGTCTGCGTGCAGCAGACCGCGCTCGACCTGCTCGCCCGCGGCTGGACCGTCTTCGTGGCGGTCGACGCGGTCGCCTCGCGGCATCGCATCGACCACGACACGGCGCTTGAGCGGCTCGCGGCCTCGGGCGCGATTCCGACGACGACCGAGGCGGTGCTCTTCGAGTGGTGCCGCTCGGCCGAGCACCCGCAGTTCCAGGCCGTCCGCAGACTCGTGCTGGAGGGCTGACAGCCTCCTCAGGGTGGTGCCGGAATCGACGGAATCGCCCGGCCCGACGTGTCGCCTGCGGCCGCCTGCGTGAGGTCGAGCTGCTCTGTCGCCCCCGCCGCAGGATCGGCCGCAAGCGTCCGGAGCCGCGCCACCTTGGCGGCGGCCCCCGGCTCGCCGGCGACCTCCCTTCCCGGCGCCGATCCGAACACGATCCGTCGCGCCTCGGGTCCCACCAGTTCCCAACGCCGCAGCGTCCCCTTGCCGACGGGCCGGCATTCGACGAGCCCGAGCGGCTGCCATTCCGGTCCGATCACGACGGCCAGCGCCGCGGCCTCCTCGACCGCCGGATCGCCCCAGGCCGACCCCTCCGGCCCCTGGGGGCTCGACTCGATGCCGGCGATCCGCGGATAGGTCGCCGCCGCCTCGGCCGTGAAGTCCGCGCTTGGCAGCACGACCCCCTCCGCGTCGATGGCCAGCAGCCCGCCCTGCACGCCGACCATCGCCACCGGTTCGCGGCAGGCGATCGTCACGGTCGCGGCGGCGGGATGCGCGAGGCTCACCCGCTCCACCTGCCGCACCCACGGATGCATGTCGAAGGCCCGCGCGAGCCGCCGCGGCAGTTCGGGATCGTCGAGCGGCAGACCGCCGTCGAGGCTCGCGTTGCGGAGCGCCTCGGCCTTCACGTCGCTGCGGACCCAGGGCGCCACCCCCTCGAGCGTCACCGCCTCGGGCAGGAGCACGGCGTCGGCCTGGCCCGCCGCCCGGCCGCCGACCCGCGACCAGATCGTCCAACCGGCGCTGGCCGCGGCGACGACGACCGCCATCGCCAAGAGCCCCGCCCTGTGCTCCTGGATGAACCGTCCGATGCCGCCCTCCTCGGGCGGATCCTCGGGCACCGGCCTTCCGCGGCGTGACGGGGCGACCATGGGCGCGGCGGGCCTCTTCACCAGACGGCAATCTGCGGGGTGAGTTCCACGCCGAGCCGGTCACGGACCTTCGCCCGGACCTCCTCGATGAGCGCCCGCACGTCGTCGCTGGAGCAGTTCGGCGACGCCACGACATAGTTGGCCCGGGGCGCGTGCACGGCAGCCTCGCCGACCCGCAGGTCGCGGGCGCCGGCCTGCACCACGAGCGACTCGGCCGTGGTGCCGAGCGGATCCTTGAACATCATCGCCACGGTGCGGGTGCCGGAAGGCTGCTCGGTCCGCTCGACGATCCACTGCTTCTGCATCCGCTTGGTGAGGCGTTCGGGGTCTTCCTCGTCGAGTTCGAGACAACAGCCGATGACGATGCAGTCGTCGAGGTTGCTCCACCGAGACTCGAAGGCGAGCTTTGCGCCGGTACGGGCCTCGGTCGAGCCGTCGGACAACATCACCGTCACCTCGCGGACCCGCTCGCCGATGTCGCCACCGTGGCCGCCGGCGTTGCCCACGAGGGCCCCGCCCACCGTGCCGGGAATGCCGACGAGCGTCTCGATGCCCGACAGGCCCGCCTGCACCGCCGCGGAGACCACGTGCACGAGCTTCGCGCCGGCGCCCGCCCGCAGCAACGGCCGCTCCACCTGGATCCCGCAGAAGGCCGGCGCCGAGAGCCGGACCACGAGCCCCCGGAAACCGCCCGAGGGCACGAGCACGTTGGAGCCGCCGCCGATCACCCGCAGCGGCAGGCTCCGCTCATGGCAGCGGCGGACGAGCCGGGACAGCGCCTCGACATCGACCGGCTCGCAAAAATAAGCCGCCGCGCCACCGATCCCCAGCCAGGTGTGGTGCGAGAGCGGCTCGTGGCACGAGACCGCCAGGCCGAGGTCGTCGAACGGCGTGCCCGCAGCCGGCTGGGCGGTCGGCTGCGGCTCCGCGGCGGCTGCATGCACACGAGACTTCATCGCTGGCACCTGCGTCGTCTGGCTGGTCGTCGGGACTGCCGGCCGCCGCGATCGACGGCCGCGACGATATTGTGGCCGAGGGAACGGCGGCGCGTCCATCCGGCGACCGGCGACGATCAGGCCGCATGACGATCCGCCGCGTAGGACGGCGGCACATGGGCCAGCCGCAGCCAACCTTCGACGACCGTGGCCAGCGGCAGGGGATCTCCATCGCCATCGGGCCCCGTGGGCCCCCGGCCCCCGAGCGCCGCGCCGCCGAGCACGAGCAGACAGTCGTCCGCGGTCAGAGACGAGAGCAGGCGGTCGAGCCGGGCGTAGGCGAGGAGGTCGACCGGCTGCGCCGCGTCGTCGAGCAGCGTCCGCGGCACCACCAGACAGTCGTCGGCCCAGCGGAGCGCCCGCCGGGAAAATGTGGCCGTCGCCCGGTCGGCGGCCCGGCGGCCGCGGCCGCACGCGTCGGCGACCAGCCGCCCGGCGCAGCCCGCCTCGGCGACCACGACGAGCCGGCCACGGGTCAGATGCTTGAGCCCCGTGAGCGTCGCGGCCAGCCCGTGGCCGCTGGTGGGATGGTCGAGAAACGCGGCGTGTGGCTGACCGCAGTCGATCCGCTCGACACGGCCGGCCACGGCGCCCGCCGCCTCGATGCCGCGGGCGATCCTTTCGAGCGGCACCCGCTGCCGCAGGCCCACGGCGACGGCCAGCAGCACGTCCCGGGCGAACGACGCCAGCGGAGTCGACACCGCCACGGGCATCACCTGGCCCGCCACCGTCACGAGGAAGGTCTGGCCGAAGAGGCTGCGCTCCACGGGTGTCGCCGTCACGGCGGCGGCCGGCTCGAGGCCGGCCGTGATCAGCTCGCCGCGGTCGCCGGCCTGGAACCGCTCGCTCAGGCGCCGCACGCGGGCGTCGTCGGTGCCCGCGACAAGGCAGCCGGAGACGGGGAGCGTCTCGAGGATGCGGGAGGTGACGGCACGGTACGCCCGCGCGGTGCCGTGCAGATCGAGGTGATCGGCGGCCAGGTTGGTCACCGCCACGGTGTCGCAGACGACGCCGGCAAGGGCGTGGGTGGCGAGCATCGCGCTCGACACTTCCAGGACCACGTGCGTGCAGCCGTCTTCGCGCAGACGACGGAGCCAGCCGGCGAGCACCTGTGGCCGGGCCAGATCGGCCACGACCGGCTCCGCATCATCGGCCGCCAGACACCCGAGGTCGGTGAGCACGCCGACCCGCAGCCCGGCCTCGGCCAGCACCGAGGCCGCCAGCCAGGCGGTGGTCGTCTTGCCGCTCGTGCCGGTGACGGCGATCACCTTCATGCCTCGCGAGGGATCGCCCGCCAACGCGTGCGCCAGCCGTGCCGCGGCCCGGTTCGTGTCGTCGACGACGCACAGCGGCGTGCCGAACGTGGGCACCATCCGGTCGGCGACCACGCCGATGGCGCCGCGGGCCAGCGCCCGCTCGATGTCGTCGTGGCCGTCGCGGCCCCCGCGCAACCGCGCCACGAAGACATCACCGGGCCGGCACCGGGCAGCCTGGTCGGAGAACCCGACGGCGACGATGTCGTCGCCGGCGTAGAAACGCGCCTCGGGAAACAGTTCGGCCAGCCGCACGCCGCGGCCCGCATCTCCCCGGCGTCCCGGCCTCGGCGTGCCCTCGTGAGGCTCAGACGCAAAAAACGAATCATCCGACATGCGGCCTCCTGCCTGCTCGCCCGAGCGGCCAGCCACGGCAGCAGCCGGGGGTGGACACGTCGGAACGTAAAAAACCCTCGTCGCATCCATCCTTGGACACGACGGCGGCTGATTGTCCGCGGGGTCGAAAGTGGGTCAAGGTCGCCTTGGCAGCCGCCCGGAGCCCGCCGCGCAGCCCGCCCAGCTTGCCTGCGCGACGGCAGGCGCGGGACGATGGGCAGCATGGCGACCTCGCATCCAGCCACAGCGGCGACCCGTACCACCGCCGCCGACGACAGCGGGCGGTGGATGCTCTGGGTGGGTGCCGCGGATGGCGGTGAACTCGACCTCGCGCGGGCCGCCGTGGCGACGCAGGTGCCGGTGGTCGCGGTCGCGAGTCCGCAGGCCGCGCTGGAACCGCACGTCGCAGCCGCGCGGCCTTCGCCGCTGTTCATCGTGCTCGCCTCAGATCGACCGGGCAGATGGACGACCGGCGATGCGCTGCGTCTGACCCGCCACTGGCCGCTGGCGCCGATCGTGTCGGTGGCGGCGAGCCTGGCGGACGGCAGCCGCCGCAGCGGGCCGCACCTCCCCGGTATCGAGGAGGTCGCCTGGCATCATCTTTGCGGTCGATGCGGCTGGTGGCTCGCCGGCGTGGAGGGTCGGCGGCCGGCGGGCCTGGGCCTGCCGACGACGGCCCGCCGCGAGGAGCGACTGCTCGAGGCCTTGTCGCCCCTGAGACGCCCTGCCTCAGACTCCGGCGGACCGCCACCGACCGATGTCACGATCGCGGCGGCCCGGGAGGAGGATCTCGAGCCGCTGGCCGACCTGCTCGCGACCGCCGGCTGCCGCGCGACGGGGCGATACGTGGGCCGCCCGAGCTTCGAAGCGGCGGCTTGGACGGTGATCTGGGAAGTCGGCAAGCTCACGCCGGGCGACGTTGAATGGGTGCGACTCCTGACCGCCAACCGTCCCGGCCTGGCGGTCGTCATTCTCGAGAGCTTTCCGCGGGGAGAAGCCGTGGAGATCGCGCTCCGGGCCGGCGCCGCCGCGATCGTGGGCCGCCCCGTGCCGCTCGACGTGCTCGCCGGCACGATCCGCGCCGTGGGCCGCTCGGGCCGGTGAGCGCCGGAAGCCGCCTTGGCCCGGTGCGACGGGGTCGCTAGCATCCCGCCCGCCTTGAGACACTCTCCCACCATCGCGACGCCATCGCCGCCACGCCTGCCGGTGCAGGCTGTCGGCTGTTGCCTGCTCGTGGCAGCCTGCGGCTGCGCGCATCTCGTGCACGCCCCCGGCTGGAATGCCTCCGCCGCCCTGCCCCGCTCGGCGCCGCTGCCCTGGGCCGGGGCGGGCGAACTGCCCTCACGCGCGGAGGTCGTCGCGGGACAACTCGTCATCCACAGCGATTTTCCCTTGGCGGAGCAGCACAGGATCGTCCGCGAGCTCGAGAGCCTCCGCGCCGACGTGAGCCAGCAACTCGGCCTGCCGATCTCGGACGAGCCGGTCCACCTCTACCTCTTCGAAACGAAGGACCGGTACGAGGCCTTCGCCGCCCGACACTTTCCCGCCTTCCCGGCCCGGCGGGCGTTTTTTGTGGAGACCGACACGACGCTCTCCGTCTTCGCGGCCTGGCAGGACCGGATCGCCGAAGACCTCCGGCACGAGACGACACACGGCTACGTGCACGCCGTCGTGCCGACGATCCCCCTCTGGCTCGACGAGGGCGTCGCCGAGTTCTTCGAGCTGCCACGGAGCGACCAGGGCGTGCATGCCGCCCATGTCGCGCACCTCTCGGGCCGCCTGCTCGAGGGCACCTGGCGACCCGATCTCGAGCGGATGGAGGCGCTCGCCTCGGCGGGCGAGCTTTCCCAGGACCACTATGCCGAGGCCTGGTGCTGGACCCACTGGCTCCTCCGCACCACCCCCGACCGCCGCCGGCTGTTGCAGGACTTCCTGCTGGACGTCCGCCGCGACGTGAAGACGGCCCCGCTTTCGGTCCGCATCCGGCAGGCGGAATCGGCCACGCCCGACCTGTCCGCCGTGCTCCGAGCCCACGTCGAAGCGCTCGCCCCGCCGGACCGCTGAGCCGACGCGACTACGGCTTGCGAAAGACCGTGCCCCGCCCGGCGGCCTCGAACCCGAGCTTCGTGAAGAGCCCGAGCGCGGCCTCGTTCGTCTCCGCGACATGCGTCTCGGCGAGGGTAGCGCCCTCCTGGGCCAGGTCGTGGAGCGCCTCGGCCACCATGTAGTGGGCGAGCCCCTGTCGCCGCCTCGGCCCCTCGATGCCGGTGTGGAGCAAGCCCGCGACCGTCGCCCCCCAGGCGGATGCCAACGGCTGCACGTCCCAGAAGGTCGCCGCACCGAGCAGGTCGTCGCCGCCGCGCAGCTCGTAGCGGCGGAGGGCGATGCCGTTGGTCGTCGCGGCCTCCCACCAGGTCCTGCGGGCCGGCTCGTCGATCACACGCATCGTCGTCGAGCGACGGATCGCCAACTGCAGCCGGTTGACGGGCGGACGGTAGCCGGCGAGCGGGCGGCGGAGCACGGAGATCCGTTCAGCGTCGATGTATCCGGCGCGGCGAAAGCAGGCCTGCATGCCCGGCGAGGAATCGAGGATGCCCGGCAGGTCGGCGCCCCCGTAGAGCCCCAGGTAGAAGCTGCGCATGGCGGGCGATCCGCCGCCGAGCAACGTCGTCGCGCCGCGGCGGCGGAGATAGTCCTCGCAGCGGGCGAGCAGTTCGGCGCCGATCCGCTGTTCCTCGGCGTGCGGCACGACCACGACCAGAAAGGTGACCCCGACCGCGGTGTCGAGCGCGGATTGCTCGGCGTTCGGCCCGAAGCCCGCGTGCGCGAACCCCACCGCGCGGCCGTCCTCGAGGGCGACGACGAGCCCCTCGCGGTCGAAGTAAGGCTTGGAGAAGACGGCGGCCTCCAGGAGCATGGATGTCATCGGCTGCATCGCCGCGGGACCGAGATCGACCCACCGCCAGGCGTCGGCCAGGCGTGGCGGATCGTCGTTGCGGAAGCAGCGGAACTCGATCACGCGGGCCGCTCTCCCGCGGGGCCGTCGGGGGTCAGCCGCACGTAGATGCGGCCAGCTTCGACCCGTACCTCGTGCACCGCCTGCCGCACCGTGGCGCTCGAGCCGTGGCGGCCCGTCGTCACGTCGAACTGCCAGCCGTGCCACGGGCAGGTGAGCACGCGGCCGCAGAGCGCCCCGGTGCCGAGCGGGCCGCCCTGATGCGGGCAGAGCCCGTCGATGGCGTGATACGTCCCGTCGACATTGGCCAGCGCCACCATTCGGCCGTCGGCCAGCCGCTCGATGCTCGCGCCGGCCGGGCATTCGCTCGCGTCCGCGATCGGGATCCAGTCGTTCATGGCGGGAGGCAGCGGCCGAGCCTGTGGGGGGACGGCGCCGGGGCGGCACCGCAAGGCTGCCGGCCACCGCGAAGCTAGGCGGCCGAGCGAGCCACTGTAGCCTTTGCGGGTTCGCCCCGCCATCGTCGATGCACCCACCAATATTGGGAGGGGGAGCGACGAATCGCCTGCTCGAGCAGCGCCGTGTACCACTGCGAGATCGCGCGCAGGTCGGACACTTCGGCCCCGCCGGCGGCCGGGTCGGCCACGCCCTCCAGCCGCAGGTCGTATTCGAAGAGCCGACGGCGGCGGGTGGCGGAGCAGACGAGCATCGGCGCCGAGGAGGAAAGCGAAAAGACGCCGATCGCCTTGTGGACGCTCGCGGGTCGGCCGAAGAAGTCGACCCAGCAGCCCCGGGGGCCGGCAGCCTGGTCGCCGAGCAGGCCGATGACGCCGTTGTTCTCGAGCACCAGCGCCACGTCCGGCGCGCTCCCCTTCTTGGGCAGGATCACCTGGCCGCGGGCCTCGCGGAAGCGCGTGACGAAGCGATCGAGGAACGGGTTGTCGAGTTCGCGGGCCACGGAATAGATCCGGAAGCCGAAGAGCCCGAAGACGAAGGCCGACATCTCGAAGTTGCCGAAGTGGCCCGAGAGGATGACCTTGGGCCGGTCGGCCCACAGTTCGCGGACCATCCGCTCCATGCCGTGGATCCGCAGGTGCCGCCGCCAGGTCGTCTTGCGGATCACCCGCTCCGAGTGGGCGATCTCGATCACCATCAGCAGCAGGTGCTCCCACATCCCACGGGCGATCTCACGCACTTGCTCGGGCGTCCGCTCGGGAAACGCCTGGCGGAGATTGTCGCGGACCACGCCGCGACGGATCCGCAGCCGATTGGCCAGGAAGTGGGACCAGGACCGGGCGACCCGCTCGCAGGTCTGCCGCGGCAGCGACTGCACCACGCAGATGAGCACGCGAACGGCCGCATAGGCGATCGCGTCGACCGCCAGCTTGCCCAGCCTCTGCCGCATCGAAGCCATCCTGACAGTTCAAGGCGGCGCGTCCCTGGGCCGCTCGCGGGGGATTCTCGCCAACGGGCCCGCCGGCAACCAGATCGGTTCCGGGGCCACTCCGCCTGCAGAGCGCGTCACACTGGGACGGCTTTACGGTCTGCGGCCGGGGTCCGGGTCACCCCGCGGCCCCGGCGGGGGCGGATTGCAGGAGGAGGATGGCGACGCTGACGGCATTGAACAGGGCATGGAGGATGATCCCGGGCAGGAGCGACCCGGTCTGCAGGGTCAAATACCCCGCCACCCAGCCGAAGAAGAAGAGCGGCAGCCAGGCCAGGCCCTGGCCGACGTGGGCCAGGGCGAAGGCCGCCGACGAGAAGGCGACCGCCAGCGCTCCGGCCCGGCCAGCCACGAGGCCTTCGAGCCGCAACTCGAGCCAGCCTTGGAGCAGACCGCGAAACAGGATCTCCTCGGCGATCGGCGCGGCCACCACCGCTGCGAAGCATACCAGGCCGATCGAGAGCGGGTCGCGATGGGCCGCGAGGAAGTCGACGATCACGTGGCGATAGGGCTCGAACTTGTCGAGCACGGCGGCCATCCCGAGGAGGGGCGCGACGAGCAGGCAGAGGGCCGCCGCCGCCAGCCGCAGGTCGCCGGCGACATGGCCGGCAGGCAACCGCAGTGCGGCCCGTGAGACACCCCGGGCCCGGAGCGTCGCGATCGTGAGTCCCGCGGCGGCAAGCATCGACAGGCTGCCGGCCGCGAGCCGCGAGTGCATCGATGCGTCCGGGGGCAGGCGGCCGACGGCGAGCACCTGCAGTCCGAAAAACGTGACCACGGCGGCGGCCACGTCGGCACCGGTCCAGGCCGCGGGGGGATGAGGCCGCGGCGTGACCACGGGAAGCCCACGTTGCCTGCGGCCGGCGATCGCCCAGGCGACGGCGAGACTCGCCGACAACGCGACGACGGACACGATCCACCCGCCGAGCTCACCATCCGCGTGGACGGCGGCGGCGTCAGGAATGTCGGCTTCCATCCCCCGGCTCCGTGACGAGGCAACGGGCGGCCAGGAGATACTCCGCCCCCGACCAGATCGTGGCCGCGACCGCCGCCCAGGCCATCATGGTCGCCAGGGGCCTGAGCCCCTGCCCCGCGATCGCCATGTCGGGCCAGGCGCGAGCCGCCAGTTCGAACCCGATCGCCAGGCACTGCAGCAGCATCTTCAACTTGCCGGAGAAGGCCGCGGAGAAATCGCGGCCGATCCGCTCCATCTCCGCGCGGATCGCCGTGACGACGAGTTCCCGGACGACGACCACCAGCGCCATCCAGGGCACGATCGCCGACGCGCCGCCCCGGCCCGCGAGCAGCACGAACGCCCCGCAGACGATCACCTTGTCGACGAGCGGATCGAAGATTCTGCCGAGCCTGCTCACCTGGCCGAACCGCCGCGCCCACCAGCCGTCGATCCAGTCGGTCGACGCCGCCAGGATGAAAAGCTCCGTCGCTTCGGCATGCTGCTGCCGCTCGATCAGGACGAAGAGCACGATCGCCAGCGCCAGCCGCCCTGCGGAGAGGATGTTCGGCACCGTCCAGACGCGATCGATCGGAGCGCGGGCCGTCATTCGGCCACCACGCCCGCGAGGTCGTAGCCGCTCGAAGCCACGATCTCCACCGGCAGGATCCGTCCCGTGAGCGGCCGCGCGGCCGAACTGCCCGGTGCGGTGACGTAGACCACGCAGTCGATGTCGGGGGCGTCGGCCTTCGTGCGGCCGATCCAGACGTCCTCCCGCTCCTCTGCCTGGCGGTCGACGATGACGTCGAGCGTGCGGCCGATCTGCCGCCGGGCGTGCCCGTGGGCGACTGGTTGCTGCACCTGCATCAGCGCATCGCGGCGGGCCCGCTTCTCCTCCTCCGGCAGGTGGCCGTCGAGGCGTGCCGCCGGCGTGTCGGGCTCGAGCGAATAGGTGAACACGCCCACCCGCTCGAAGCGCCACCGGCGGGTGAAGGCGACCAGCTCGTCGAACTGTTCGCGGGTCTCCCCCGGAAACCCGGTGATGAACGTCGTGCGGAGCACGAGGTCCGGAATCCGGTCGCGGAGCTTGCCCAAAAGCTCCTCCGTCGCGGCGCGGTTGACCCGCCGCTGCATCCGCTTGAGGACGGGGTCGCTGGCATGCTGCAGCGGCATGTCCAGATAGGGGACGATCCGGCGGCTCGACGCGATCGCATCGATCAGGCGGTCGGTGAAGTGGATGGGATAGAGGTACATCAGCCGGATCCATTCGAGGCCGGGCACCTCTTCGAGCGCGGCGAGGAGTTCGACCAGCCGCGGCTCGCCGTAGAGATCCGTGCCGTAGTAGGTGGTGTCCTGGGCGACGACGACGAGTTCCTTGACTCCGTCGGCGGCGAGTTCCCGGGCCTCGCGGACGACCTCCTCGATCGGCTTCGTGGCGTGCTTGCCCCGCATCTTCGGGATCGCGCAGAACGTGCAGGTCCGGTCGCAGCCCTCGGAGATCTTGAGGTAGGCCATGTGCCGCGGCGTGACCCGCATGCGGCCCGAGTCGTCGAGCGCGCGGGCCGGTGCCGGCCGGAAGATGCTCCGCTGGTCACCCAAGCCCCCGATGAGCCGCTCGGCCGCCCGGCCTACCTCGTCCCGGGAAAAGACGCCGATGACGGCGTCCACCCCCGGCAGTTCGTCGAGGAGCTTCTCTTTCTGCCGTTCGGCGAGGCAGCCGGCGACGATCACGCCCCGCGTGCCGCCGGACCGCTTGAGATCGAGCATCTCCTGGATCGCCGCATACGACTCCTGCCGGGAGGCGTCGATGAAGGCGCAGGTGTTGACGACGACGATGTCCGAGCCCCGCGGCTCACCGACGAGCTGCCAGCCGTCCTGTCGCAGCAGCCCGAGCATCCGCTCGCTGTCGACCAGATTCTTGGGGCAGCCCAGGCTGACCATCGAGAACGTGCCGCGACAGGTCGCCGGGTCGACCGGCTGCGACGTGGCCAGGATCGAGGGGCCGGCTCCGCAGGCTGCCTCGGCGGGCGTGTCGGTGACGATCTGCAGCGTGGCGGGATGGGGCATGTCAGCTCTGCGCGGCGATCAGCTTGTCGAGTTCGTCCCGGAGCTTCGGCAGGATGGCGTCGTAGGGAAAGGCGCCCAGCTCCGTCGATCGGCGCTTCAGATTCACGTGGGTCGGGCCGCACCAGAGGCCGAGGTCGGCGTCGTCGGTCTCGCCGGGGCCGTTCACGCGGCAGCCCATCACGGCGATCGTGATCGCATGATCCTTGGCGTAGGACGTCATCTCCTTGACCTGTCGGGCCAGCTCGATGAAGGCCTCGTTCTCGACCCGCGAGCAGCTCGGGCAGCTGATGATGTTGAGCGACGAGAGGCCGTAGTCGACGACGCTCCGCACCCGGCCGGCGACGATGTCGGCGAGGATCGACCGGGCCGCCTCGATCTCCTCCGGCTTGCGGGCATTCGGCACGGTGAGCGACACGCGGACGGTGTCGCCGATGCCGCGGCTGATGAGCTGCTCGAAAGCGATGCGGGTCTTGATGATGCCGTCGGGCGGCATGCCGGCCTCGGTGACGCCGAGATGCAGCGGCACGTCGGGTCGGGCCTCCGCGAACCGCCGGTTGACCTCGATCACCTTCTGCGGATCGGAGTCTTTGAGCGAGACGGCATACCGCGTGAAGCCGATCGAGTCGAGCAGTTCGCAGTGCTCGAGGGCGCTCGCGAGCATCGGCCCGAGCGAGTCATCCGGCGCGAACTGCTCCTTCTTCGCGGGATCCACGCTGCCGCAGTTGACGCCCACCCGCAGACCACAGTCGTGGCGGGCCGCCACGTCGGCGATGAACCGCACCTTGTCCTGCCAAGGCTTGGTCGGCTCGTGGTGGTAGAGATGGCCGGGGTTGTAGCGGAGTTTGTCGACGTGCGGAGCCACGTCGGCGGCCAGCCGGTAGTTTTCCTGGAGGTCGATGGCCAGATTGGCCGGGGTGGCGGCCCGGATCGCCGGCAGGGCGGCGGCATCGGAGCGGCTGTCCACGGCGATCCGCACCACGCCCGCCCCGGCCTGGTGGAGGGCGTTGGCCTGCTCGACGGTGGCGGCGACGTCCTGGGTGTGGGTGGCGGTCATGCTCTGCACCACGATCGGGTGGCCGCCCCCGATGGTGACGCTCCCGATCCGCACCGCCCGCGTGGGATTTCGCTTCAACTCGACCACGGCTCTCGCTCCGGAGACACTTTCCGTCGGCTCGACCGACCCTCAAACGATAGCAGATGCCCGCCGACCGGCGAATCCGCCCCGCCCCCACCGATGCGTTACGACCCCTGCCTCCACATCGTCCTCCACGAGCCCGAGATTCCGCCCAATGCCGGCAACGTGGGCCGCACCTGCGTCGCCATCGGCGCGAAGATGTGGCTCGTGCGGCCGCTGGGCTTCAAGCTCGACGACTACTATCTGAGGCGCGCCGGCCTCGATTACTGGGACCATCTGGAATGGGAGGCGGTGGACTCCTGGGACCATCTCCTGGCGGCACTGGCCGCGATCGGCCGGACGCCCAACTGGCTCTTCTCCGCGCGGGCCACGCGGCGCTACACGGACGTCGCCTACGGCCGCGGCGACGTGCTTGTCTTCGGCAGCGAGTCGCGGGGGCTGCCCCGGGAGATCGTCGACCGCCACGCGGACCGCCTGCTGACGATCCCCTCCCGGCCGCAGGTCCGCAGCCTGAATCTGTCCAACTGCGCGGCGCTCGTCGCCTACGAGGCGGTGCGTCAGTGGGGCGGCGGCGTCTGAGCGGCGTAGAGCGGCAGGTGCCGGTAGTAGACCTCGAGCATGTACGTGCAGAAGCAGGTCATGAAGAGCCGGCCGCCGACACGTCCCCAGCGGTCGAGCGCCGGATCCCAACTGCCCTTCTCCTTGCCGGTGCGGACCTGTGCCGCCGGCACCCTCTCCAACAGTCGGGCGTTCCAGCGGCTCCAGGGGTCGCCCTCCATGTTGTGGGCGACCTGCGTGATGTAGTACCAGGCGTTGACGTCCTTGCCTTCGTCGCTCCAGTCGGGGGCGCTGTCCGCCAGCAACCGTTCCATGCCCGCCACCAGCCGCGGGTCATCGCGCGGCCAGCCGAGGTACTGGCGACAGAGCAGGCCTTGGGCGGTCACCGCCGCCGTGACACCGCCCACCGGCTTCTTCGGCACCGGCCGCATGTAGCCGTAGCGGACGCCGTCGTCGACCGCGACGGAGTCGACGAATCCTTCGATCCGTCGGTAGACATCGGGCGACACGGCGAGGCCCGCCATCTCCGCGGTCTTCAGGGCCATCACGTACCAGCCGGTCACGGACATGTCGCCTTCTTGCCGCGGCACGTATTTCCAGCCGCCTTCCGGGCTCTGGGCCTCGAGGCAATACGCGACCGCCCGCTCGGCCGGCACGCGAAACCGCTCGTCGCCGGTGAGTTTGTAGATCTCGCACACCGCGATCGTGGCCTGGGCGTGCGCATAGAGCGCATGGAGGTAGGGCATCGGTCCGAGGTTGAAGGAACCATCCGGCTCTTGTCCTTTGAGCAACGCCCCCCAGCCTCGGGTGACGATCGCCTTGTGCTCACCCTCGGTGGTGGTCTGGCCGGCTCCCTGGAAGGCGAGCAGCGCCATGGCTGTCGCCGAGAGCCTGTTTTCCTGGGTGCCGCCGTCGTCGTACGGGCCGGTGAGGCTCCAGAGGCCGTCTTTCGCGTTCTGCTGACGCTTGAGCCAGTCCAGTGCCGCCGCGACGGCCGTCTCCGAGGCATCGGTCCCGCCGGCGGCCCCCAGGAGCGCCCGCTTGCTGCCGGCCTGGCGGCCGGAGAGCAGCATCCCGACCGCCGGCGCCGCCCGCGGCACGGCCGCGGCCGCCGTGACCATCGGCTTCTCGGGCACGGGCGGGGGCGTGACGTTTGGTTCCTCGACCGGAGGCTTGGGGCTGGTGGCGATCTCGGTGCGCGTCTCCTTGGGAACCTCGACGACCTCGCGCGGCGGCCCGACATCGACGCCCGTCTCCCGGACATCCGCGGCGGCGGAGCCGAAAGCGAGCGTGAGTGCGAGCTTCTTGACGGGTCGCTCCCGGATCGCCCACAAGGCAAGCACGAGCAGGATCAGGCAGTGGACCGCCAGGCTGACCGACAGGGCGGGCGACTGCCGCATGGCGGCGGCGACATGCTCGTGCAGGCCGCGAATCGCATCAGCCACGAACGAGCGCGTGGCCTGCGCGAGAGGCACCGTCGATCGCTGTTGCCGGCCTCGACGTCGCGCCGAATGCCCCGCCTGTCCGGCGGCGGTCGGCAGCCCGCCGTCGAGCAGGCCGCCTCCCCGCGGCAAGCCGCCCGGATCGCCCCCGACACCATCGCTATTGGCCCAGGGCAGACCGCCCACGAGCGGCCGGGACCCCCTCGGGCCGGCCGATTCGGCCGGCCAGCGCGGCGAAACCGGGCTCGAATCGTCCTGATTCATGGGGTGCACACTGCCGGCACAGCCGCTCCATCCGCGCCCGGGCTTCATTTTCTGAACGTCGTCGGGTATTATTCCGAAACCTGAAGCAACCAGTCACCTGGAAATTCCATTTCTGGAACATCGGTGTCCGGCCTTCGCGGAGATCACCGCAGCACAATCAACTCAACGTCGCGGGGTGGAGCAGCCCGGTAGCTCGCGAGGCTCATAACCTCGAGGTCGCAGGTTCGAATCCTGTCCCCGCCATTTCACGCCCGCCCGGCCATCCTGGCCCGGGCGGGCTTTTTCTTGCGCGGCTTCGTGCCGCGTTCACGCCCGCCCGGCCCTCCATGGCCAATGCGGCCTGTTTTTTGCGCGGCCGCGTGCCGTCCGGCGCCGACGCCTGCTGCGTCGCATTGGGCGTTGCAGGTGCACTGCAATTCGCGCTGCATGCCGACGCCATCGCCTGCCCGCCGCCCGCGGCGGGATCAGTCGCCTGCGGCCTCAGCGGGCACCGCGTATTGCCGAGCGGCGGCCTGCAGATAGCGGTCGAAATCGGCATGGAGCCGGGCCAGTTGGACGACCGCATCCCGGCGGAGGGCGTAGACCTCGACATCGGTCAGCGCTCGGATCGTGGCCGCCCGCGGGGCGTCCTTGAGGATGGCCAACTCCCCGAAGAACGAGCCCTCCCGCAGCACCACGAGCTGCTGCGGAGGATTGCCGCGCACCGCCTCGACCCTGCCCTTCGTGAGGAAATACATCTCGTCCCCCACGTCGCCCTCGTGCACGACGACTTCGCCGGGAGAGAATTCCCGCACATCCAGCCGTGGGATGATGTCTCGCAGGAAGTCGCCGCTCGCGTTTCTGAAAAAGGGCACCTGCTCGATCAGGGCGGCGGTGATGGCCCGCATCCGCAAGAGCTCACGGTCGATCTTGCCAGGACCCTTGTGGGGCATCTCGGAGATCAGGTGCACTTCGGCGGGCACCATGAACTCTGCCAGCCGGCCGGCGACGAAGGACCTCAGTTCCTCCGGGCTGGCTGCGACGTTTGGCTGTAGGATGACGTAGGCGTGCGGCAGCTCCCCGAAAACGGCGTCGGGCACGCCGATCACACAGGCTTGCCGCACTGCCGGATGCTCGGAGAGCGTTGTCTCCACCGCGAGGGGCGCGACCTTGTGGCCGTCGCACACGATGATGTCCTTCCGCCGGCCCACGAACCACAGGTAGCCGTCCTCGTCGAAGCGGCCGAGGTCGCCGGTCAGCACCCAGCCCCTCTGGAGGGTCTTCCGCGTCATCGCCGACTCGTTCCAATAGCCGTCCATGATGCCCGGTCCGCTGACCCGCACGTCGCCCACGCTGCCGGTAGGAACGTCGGCACCGTGCTCGTCCACGACGGCCACGTGGACGCCGTGCAGCGGCAGCCCGATGGAGCCCGGCTTCTTGCGGCCGAACGGCGGGTTCATCGCATAGGGCCCCGTCTCCGTGGAGCCGCACTGCTCCGTGACGGGCACCCCCGTCAGCCTCTCGAAGGCCTCGAGGAGTCTAATCGGGAGGCGATCGGCGCCGGCGATGCAGAGGCGGAGGTGGCTGAAGTCGCACGCCTGAAACTCGGGGCTGGCCATCAGTTGCCCCAGGCCCCCGGGCGTGAGAGTGAGAAACGTCTTGGCGGGCTGCCGCCGCAGGGCGGCCACGAAGTCTTCGACCGTGAACTTCCGCAGCAGGCTGACTCGTCCACCGGTCCAGAGTGTGGGCATGATCTGGCAGCGGAGCGCGAGGGGCTGCGAAGCGGATGTCGCGATCAAGGTGACGTCGTCCGGCGTAAGGGTGACGCGGACAAGGTATTTCCTGACGCCGGTCGCGAGCGCGCCATGTGACAGGACGACGCCCTTGGGGCGTGACGTGGTGCCGGAGGTGTAGAACATCACGGCGGGGCTGTCGTCGTGCGGAGCCACGGAGGGCAGCTCGCGATCGGCCCCCAGCAACGCCGCGAACGGCCGGCGGCCGCCGGCGGCGGAGTCGTCGCCCACGACCACGACCCGCGGCACCGAGCCGAGGACCCCAGCCTCCTCGAGGCCAGGGATGCGTTCCTCATCGACCACCAGGATCGACGCGCCGCTGTGGCCGAGCGCGTAGCCGACCTGCAGTGGGTGATACTCGTAGTCGATCGGAACGACGATCAAGTGCATCCGGAAGCAGGCGAGGTAGCAGATGACCGTCTCGATGCGGTTGGGCAGGAGGAGGGCGACCCGGTCCCCTTCATCGAGGCCCATCGCCGCCAGACCGGAGGCCAGCCGTGATGCCAGCCGCTCGAGTTCCGCTGCGGTGGTCCACGTGCCGTCGCTTTCGATGATCGGTCTGTCGGGGTCGATCTCGAGCGCGTGTTTGAGCAGGTGATGCAGCATCGGGGCTGGAATGGGCTGGTGATTGCGGAAGCGGCCGGTCGCCTCGGATGGTGACCCCTGCACCACAGGCATCGCCATGCGGAACTGGGCGTCGATTCGGTTCACGATCCATGTCTCGCTTCAGGTATAGTTCAGCCCACGACCTTGCCGCAAGGATCGGACACCCCCCCGGATCGAGTGCCCGACGTCGTGGCAGCCACACCCGCCGTCGACCCGCCCCAGCCCGACGCGCCGGCAGACGGCACGACCGGCCGGGAAGCCGCGATCCTCTTCGCCCTGGCGGCGCTGCAGTTCATCGCGATCGTCGACTTCATGATCGTAATGCCACTGGGCCCCCAACTGCTCGGCGAACTGGGCATCGACGCCCGCAGGTTCAGCGGGGTCGTGTCGGCATACACCCTCGCTGCCGGCGTCGTCGGATTCCTGGCGGCCCCCTGGCTCGACCGCGTGCCGCGCAGGCCCGCCTACCTCTTCCTGTCGATCGGCCTGCTCGCGGGCACGGTGGCGTGCGGGCTGGCCTGCAGCTTTCCGCTCCTGCTGGCGGCGCGTGGCGTGACCGGCGGCTTCGGCGGTGTCCACGGCGGATTGGCGCTGGCCATCGTGGCTGACGTCTTTCCTCAGGAGCGTCGCGGCCGCGCCACGGGCACACTCATGCTGGCATTCGCCGTCGCGTCCGTGGTGGGGGTGCCGATGGGGATCACATTGGGCACCCGCCTCGGCTGGCAGGCACCCTTCTTCGCACTGGCGACGCTCGGGCTGCCACTGGTCGGGTTGGCCGCATGGGCACTGCCCCCACTGGCCGCCCATGTCGACGTCACGCGGCGGCATCCCCTGGCCCACCTGCTGGAGACGCTCACGATTCCGGCCCATCTTCGGGGCTTCGCGCTCATCGCCATGCTGATGATAGGTGCCTTCTCGGTGATTCCCTTCCTCAGCACGGCCCTAGTGGCCAACGTGGGCGTGACCCAGGCACAGCTCCCGGCCGTCTTCATCGTCGGGGGGCTCGTTTCGCTCATGGGCACGCCGCTGATCGGCCGGCTGATCGACCGCTTTGGAGCACTGCCCGTGTATCGCGTCGTCGTGCCGCTGTCGGCGGTGATGATGCTCGTGATGACGCACCTCCCCGCCGTCGGCATTCTCGGCGCGGCCCCGCTAATGGGAGTCCTGATGGCGACCAACGCGGGCCGGATGGTGACCGCCATGTCACTCATCACGGCGAGCATCGCGCCACGACGCCGCGGCAGCTTCATGTCGGTCACCTCGTCGGTGCAACACATCGCCAGCGGGCTGGGAGCAACCTGCGGCGGCCTGATCGTCGACGGCGGGGCGGGCGAGCCGCTACGCCACTTCGGAACGGTCGGCATCCTCGCCGCGGCGATCACGATCGCGAGCCTGTGGCTGGCCGCCCGCATTCGCCCTGAGGTCTGATCGCAGGGTTTCGATGACTGCGAAACAGCAGCGACCTGGATACTCCCCGCCCTGCCACCGAGGCTCGATTCAAGGGCATGCTCGACCGGCTTTCCAAGATGCGGGGGCTCGATCCCGCGGTATTCGACCGGGCCTGCCACGACGAGGCTTGGGGCTGCGCCTACTCGCGGATCTGGCGGGCCTACCTCGAGATTGGGCGAACGACGGGTGACGCCCCGTCTGCCCGCCACGGGCTTTCCTGCGCGTTCCTGGGGGGTTTTCAGACTGGGTCCCACCCTGGGTCAGATCGGCGACCACGCGTGCCAAGACAGCCTCTCGCGTGCCTTCCGGGATCATCGCCATTC
>Ga0255182_1000206_pt1 | contig 48324 bp, 46 predicted proteins | sample Atl_UVDOM_RepA_8_FD_188420 | JGI IMG/M metagenome (GOLD analysis project Ga0255182, IMG submission 188420) | Freshwater microbial communities from Altamaha River, Georgia, United States - Atl_UVDOM_RepA_8d | ecosystem: Environmental > Aquatic > Freshwater > River | place: USA: Georgia...
GTACTTTGATCGGCTGGGGGTGCCCAGGCTGTCCTGACCTCAAGCGCTCGAACCGCCCGGTGCGGACCCGCATGCCGGGTGGTGTGGCAGGGGTGCCTCCTACAATGGAGGCCCCCTATGCCGATTGGGCTGAATTACTTCAGCTTCACTTCCTTGTACTCGACGTGCTTGCGAGCCTTGGGATCAAATTTCATGATCGCCATTTTCTCGGGCATGGTCTTCTTGTTCTTGCTGGTGGTGTAGAAGTGACCGGTACCGGCCGTGGACTCCAGCTTGATCTTTTCGCGTCCGCCTTTGCTTGCCATGGTGTGTGCTCCTTAAGAAGTTCAGGCTTGGCCGCGTGCACGCAGGTCGGCGAGCACGGCGTCGATGCCGTTCTTGTCAATCAGGCGCAGGGCGGCGCTGGAGACGCGCAGACGCACCCAGCGGTTTTCGCTCTCGACCCAGAAACGACGGTATTGCAGGTTCGGCAGGAACCGGCGCTTGGTTTTGTTGTTGGCGTGGGAAACATTGTTCCCGACCATCGGGCCCTTGCCCGTGACGTCACACTTGCGTGCCATGAGGACACTCCGTACTTTTCAAAACAGCCGGTGCCGATGGATGTCTGCGTGTTGCAGGCATCTGGCGCTCCAGCCTCACCTCGCCAGGATGGGTGGCGGTAACCCAGATCACTGAACTTGTGAGCCCTGCAGCGGGGCAGGCAAATTCAGCTCAGCACTAAATTATAGACCAATGACTGGATGACGCCGCTTCGCGTGGATGACGGCGCTGCGCGCCATGACGGGAAAACCGATCGCGTCATCCCGTCATCAGGTGCGCAGCACCGGTCATCCTGTCATCGGCTCAGCCGTTTTCCTGCTCCAGGAAGCGCTGTGCGTCGAGCGCAGCCATGCAACCGGTGCCGGCGCTGGTGATGGCCTGGCGGTACACATGGTCTTGCACATCGCCGGCAGCAAACACGCCCGGCACGCTGGTCTGGGTGGCAAAGCCCTTGTGGCCTCCCTGGGTGACCAGGTAGCCGTTTTCCATGGCCAGCTGGCCTTCGAAGATGCCGGTGTTGGGCGAGTGGCCAATGGCGATGAAGCAGCCCTTGAGCGCCAGGTCTTCGGTGCTGCCGTCCTGGGTGCTCTTGAGGCGGATGCCGGTCACACCGCTGGCGTCGCCCAGCACTTCGTCGAGCACCTTGAAGGTCTTGAGTTCGATCTTGCCTTCGGCGACTTTCTGCATCAGCTTGTCGACCATGATGGGCTCGGCCTTGAACTTGTCGCGGCGGTGGATCAGGTAGACCTTGTTGGCGATGTTGGAGAGGTACAGCGCTTCCTCGACGGCGGTGTTGCCGCCACCGACCACGCAGCAGACTTCGCCACGGTAGAAAAAGCCGTCGCAGGTGGCGCAGGCGCTCACGCCGCGGCCCGAGAATTCGGCTTCGGAAGGCAGGCCCAGGTACTTGGCCGAGGCGCCTGTGGCGATGATCAGGCTGTCGCAGGTGTAGGTGCCCGAGTCACCCTGCAGGGTGAAAGGGCGCTTGGACAGGTCCACTGCGTTAATGTGGTCGAACACGATCTGGGTCTTGAAGCGCTCGGCATGTTCCTGAAAGCGCTGCATCAGCTCGGGGCCCTGCACGCCGTGCACATCGGCCGGCCAGTTATCGACTTCGGTGGTGGTCATGAGCTGGCCGCCCTGGGCCATGCCGGTGATCAGCAGCGGGTTGAGGTTGGCGCGGGCGGCGTAGACGGCGGCGGTGTAGCCGGCGGGGCCGGAGCCGAGAATGAGGACTTTGGCGTGGGTGGTGGAGGTGGACATGTGGCGCTAGGGTCTGGGAGGAGGTTGGGCCAGGCAAACAGCTGGCCGTCCTGGCCGTGCTGCCGAAGCCCGGAGGCCTGGAAGGCATGCGAAGGCCGGAACCCATGATTCTAGGGAACTGTGACCAGCCACCGTTGATTGGCCCGTGCGAAGCCCTTGCCAGGGTCTTGACTTGAGGCCGCTTGGGGTAAGCTTCGAGCTGCACTGACCATGACCTACACCCTCCGAACACTTCAAGCCGATACAGGCACTGCCGAGCCGGTGGCGCGCCACCCGCTGGCCCGCTTTGCTCAGGAAATTGCCCTGCTGGCCGCTACCGTGGTGCTGGGCTGGACTTTTCTGGCCCTGTTCACGTATACGACCCAGGACCCCGCCTGGTCGACCACGGGCAGCACGGACACCCATCACAACTGGGCAGGTTGGCCTGGCGCTGTGGCGGCCGATGTGGCGTACTTTGTGCTTGGCTACTCGGTCTGGTGGTGCTGGCTGGCGGCTTTGAGTGTCTGGCTGCGGGCGGTCTGGCGCTGGTTGCACAGTGCCGGCCTGCCTGCCGAGGCGCCTGCGTACCGGCCCTGGCTCGCCTGGCTGGGATTTGTCCTGGTCATGGTCGCGAGCACCACACTCGAATGGTCTCGCCTGTACCGGCTGGAGCCAGGCCTGCCTGGCCATGCGGGCGGCGCGCTCGGCTGGTGGATCGGTGGGCATGCGCAGGCGTGGTTGGGCTTCCAGGTCGCGGGGCTGGTGGCCCTCGCTCTGTTGCTGACAGGCCTGGGCTGGCTGTTCCGGTTTTCCTGGCTGGCACTGGCCGAAAAAATCGGCATGGGGATCGAGCAATTGATTCGGCAGCGCCATGTCCGGCGCGAAATCGAGGAGGATCTGGCCCTGGGGCAGCAGGCCTTGCGTGAACGCGAACAGGCCAGCGCGCAGGCCGGTGTGCGCATGATCGAGCCCTCCTTTGAGGATGAACTCGCCACGACGCGAGAAGGCGAGCTCGATCTGGGGGGTGTGTCGGCGCTGGCGCCGCGACCGCCTGCGGTGGTCATCGAGCCGGCGGTCACCCAGGTCCCGCGCAGCGAGCGGGTGGTCAAGGAACGCCAGAAGCCCCTCTTCACCGAACTGGCCGACAGCAAGCTGCCGCAGGTGGATCTGCTGGACGCGGTCAGCGGCCGTCAGGAATCGGTGGCGCCCGAAACCCTGGAGATGACCAGCCGGCTGATCGAGAAAAAGCTCTCGGACTTTGGTGTGAAGGTGCGCGTGGTCGCGGCCGCGCCGGGCCCCGTCATCACCCGTTACGAGATCGAGCCCGACACCGGCGTCAAGGGTTCGCAGATCGTGAACCTGGCCAAGGACCTGGCGCGTTCGCTCTCGCTGGTGTCGATCCGCGTGATCGAAACCATCCCGGGCAAGAACTACATGGCGCTGGAATTGCCCAATGCCAAGCGCCAGTCGATCAAGCTCAGCGAGATCCTGGGCTCGCAGGTCTACAACGAGGCCAAGTCCATGCTGACCATTGGTCTGGGCAAGGACATCATCGGCAACCCGGTGGTGGCCGACCTGGCCAAAATGCCGCATGTGCTGGTGGCCGGTACCACCGGCTCGGGCAAATCGGTCGGCATCAACGCCATGATCCTGTCGCTGCTCTACAAGGCCGAGCCCAGCGATGTGCGCCTCTTGATGATCGACCCCAAGATGCTGGAAATGTCCGTGTACGAGGGCATTCCGCACCTGCTTGCGCCGGTGGTGACCGACATGAAGCAGGCCGCGCACGGCCTCAACTGGTGCGTGGCCGAGATGGAAAAGCGCTACAAGCTCATGAGCAAGATGGGCGTGCGCAACCTGGCCGGTTACAACGCCAAGATCGATGAGGCCACGGCGCGCGAGGAGTTCATTTACAACCCCTTCAGCCTCACGCCCGAGGACCCCGAGCCACTCAAGCGCCTGCCTCACATCGTGGTCATCATCGACGAACTCGCCGACCTGATGATGGTGGTGGGCAAGAAGATCGAAGAGCTGATTGCGCGTCTGGCGCAGAAGGCCCGTGCCGCCGGCATCCACCTGATCCTGGCCACCCAGCGACCGAGCGTGGACGTGATCACCGGCCTGATCAAGGCCAACATCCCCACCCGTATCGCCTTTCAGGTGTCGAGCAAGATCGACAGCCGCACCATTCTCGACCAGATGGGCGCCGAGGCCCTGCTGGGCATGGGCGACATGCTCTACATGCCCACGGGCACCGGGTTCCCCATTCGCGTGCATGGTGCTTTTGTCAGCGACGACGAGGTGCACCGCGTCGTCGAATACCTCAAAACCCAGGGCGAGCCCGACTACATCGAAGGCGTGCTCGAAGGCGGCTCGGTGGACGGCGAGGACAGCCCCTTTGGCGAGCCCGCCGAGGGCGGCGAGAAGGACCCGATGTACGACCAGGCGGTCGAGGTCGTTCTCAAGCACCGCAAGGCCAGCATCTCGCTGGTGCAACGCCACCTCAAGATCGGTTACAACCGCGCCGCGCGCCTGGTCGAGGACATGGAAAACGCCGGTCTGGTCAGCGCCATGAGCGGCAGCGGCCAGCGCGAGATTCTGGTGCCGCCGCGCAACGAATAAGGTTTTTGGCATGCTCAACCGTCGACACATCGTGCTGCTGCCGCTGGCAGGGCTGGTGGCCCCCATCGTGCGGGCCCAGGACGCGCTGGACCTGCTGGCCCGCTTCATGAAGGAAGTGCGCAGCGGCCGCGCCCGGTTTACCCAGGTCGTGACCTCTCCGGCCCGCGCTGGTCAGCCCCCGCGCAGCCGCACGTCCAGCGGCGAGCTGGTGTTCCAGCGTCCGGGGCGTTTCCGCTTTGCCTACCAAAAGCCTTTTGAACAGCTGATGGTGGCCGACGGCCAGACCCTCTGGCTGCACGACGTGGACCTCCAGCAGGTCACGGCGCGCCGCCAGGCCCAGGTGCTGGGGTCCACGCCAGCGGCCCTGCTGACGGCGGCAGCCGACCTGCAGGCCCTGCAGGCGGACTTTGTGCTCGAAGCCTTGCCCGAGCGGGAGCAGCTGCAGTGGGTGCGGGCCAACCCCCGCGTGGCCGAAGGCCAGGTGCGGGCGGTGCAGGCAGGCCTGCGCGAGACGCCGCAGGGTCCGGTGCTGGCCGTCATCGACATCGAAGACGGCCTGGGCCAGCGTTCGGTGCTGCGCCTGACCGACTTTGCCATCAACCCGGTGTTGCCGGCGGACACCTTCGTGTTTCGCCCGCCGGCTGGCGTCGACATCATCCGTTCCTGAGCCCGGTGCAGACCATGGCGGCTTCGCCCACCCCCGTGCCGCTGGCCGAGCGTCTGCGCCCGCAGCATCTGGCCGAGGTGGTCGGCCAGCAGCACCTGCTGGGCGAAGGCATGGCCCTGCGCCTGGCCTTCGAGACCGGGCAGCCGCACAGCTGCATCCTCTGGGGTCCGCCCGGTGTGGGCAAGACCACGCTGGCGCGGCTGATGGCGCAGGCCTTCGAGGCCCAGTTCATCAGCATCAGCGCGGTGCTCGGCGGCGTCAGGGACATTCGCGAAGCGGTCGAAAAAGCCGAAGCCTCCCGTCAGGGCCTGCAGCCGCAGCGCACCCTCGTGTTTGTCGATGAGGTGCACCGCTTCAACAAGAGCCAGCAGGATGCTTTCCTGCCGCATGTCGAAAGCGGACTCTTCACCTTTATTGGCGCCACCACCGAGAACCCTTCGTTCGAGGTCAACGCCGCCCTGCTCTCACGGGCGGCCGTGTATGTGCTGCAACCCCTTGGTGAAGACGACCTGCGCCAGCTCGTGCACAAGGCGCAGGCGATCGGTGCGGTGCCTGCGCTCGAAGCCCCGGCCTTGCAGCGCCTGCTGGCCTATGCCGATGGCGACGCGCGGCGGCTGCTCAACACGCTGGAAACACTCGCCATGATGGCCGCGCGCGAGCAGCGCGAACAGGTCAGCGACGACTGGCTGCTCCAAGTGTTGGGCGAGCGCATGCGCCGCTACGACAAGGGCGGCGAGCAGTTCTACGACACGATCAGCGCACTGCACAAATCGGTGCGCGGCTCCGACCCGGATGCGGCCCTGTACTGGCTGGTGCGCATGCTCGACGGCGGGGTCGATCCGCGCTACATCACCCGCCGCCTGATCCGCATGGCCAGCGAGGACATTGGCCTGGCCGACCCGCGCGCCCTGCGGCTGGCGCTGGACGCGGCCGAGGTCTACGAGCGCCTGGGCAGCCCCGAGGGAGAGCTCACGCTGGCGCAATGCGTGGTCTACCTGGCTGTGGCACCCAAATCGAATGCGGTCTACAAGGCCTACAAGTCGGCGCGCGCCTTTGTCAAGCAGGACGGTACCCGCGCCGTGCCGCTGCACCTGCGCAATGCCCCGACACGGCTGATGCAGCAGCTCGACTATGGCAAGGGTTACCGCCATGCCCATGACGAGCCCGATGGCTTTGCCGCCGGCGAGTCCTACTGGCCGCAGGACCTGCCGCCGCAGGCCTTCTACCAGCCGGTGCCGCGCGGACTGGAAATCAAAATCGACGAAAAGCTCAAAGCGTTGAAAAGCATGAACTTCTTACAGGGAAAGTCCTAGCCTTACACGAGGCCGACAGTCACCTTGGGGTCACTACAATCCCGCCCACAGACCCGCCAGACCAGCGCCTTGGCGGGTTTTTTGTTCAACAAAACCCGTCGCCTCACAAGGGAAACGGTTTTCATCACCCTGGCGCGGCCCGGCATGAGCGGGTCAACAACGGAGAATTTGTATGGATGTGTTCCTTCAGCAGACCATCAACGGTCTGGTCCTGGGCAGCATGTACGCCATGATCGCCCTGGGCTACACCATGGTCTACGGCATCATCAACCTGATCAACTTTGCCCATGGCGAGGTGCTCATGGTTGGCGCCCTGACCAGCTGGACCATGATCGGCATGATGCGCGAGGGCATGCCCGATTCACCAGGCTGGGTCATCCTGCTGATGGCCACGGTGATTGCGTGCGTGGTCGCCGCAACGCTCAACTTCACCATTGAGAAACTGGCCTACCGGCCGCTGCGCAACAGCCCCAAGCTGGCGCCCTTGATCACGGCCATTGGCATGAGCATCCTGCTGCAGACGCTGGCCATGATCATCTGGAAGCCCAACTACAAGCCTTACCCCACCCTGCTGCCCAGCACCCCGATCCAGCTGGGTGGCGCCTCCATCACGCCCACCCAGGTCATGATCCTGGTCGTCACCGCCTTGTCCCTGACCATCCTGATGTGGGTGGTCAATTCCACCAAGCTCGGCCGCGCCATGCGCGCCACCGCCGAGAACCCGCGGGTGGCCGGCCTCATGGGCGTGCGGCCTGACGTCGTGATCTCGGCCACCTTCATCATCGGTGCCGTGCTGGCCGCGATTGCCGGTGTCATGTATGCCTCCAACTACGGCACCGCCCACCATTCCATGGGCTTCCTGCCCGGCCTCAAGGCCTTCACGGCTGCGGTGTTTGGCGGCATCGGCAACCTGTCGGGGGCGGTTGTCGGCGGAATTTTGCTGGGCCTGATCGAAGCCATTGGCGCCGGCTATATCGGTGACCTGACGGGCGGCATGCTGGGCAGCCACTACACCGACATCTTTGCCTTCATCGTGCTGATCATTGTGCTGACCCTGCGCCCCTCGGGCATCATGGGCGAGCGCGTGGCTGACCGGGCCTGATCGAAGGAGCCGCACATGACGCTCAACAAGAACCTGCGCTTTGCGCTCATTGGCGCCGGCCTGATCGTGCTGCCGCTGATCCTGCAATCCTTTGGCAACGCCTGGGTGCGCATTGCCGATGTGGCGCTGCTCTACATCCTGCTGGCCGTGGGCCTGAACATTGTGGTCGGCTACGCCGGCCTGCTCGACCTCGGCTATGTGGCCTTCTTTGCGGTCGGGGCCTACCTGTATGGCCTGTTGTCCTCGCCGCACCTGATCGAGACCTTTGCCTGGCTGGCGGCAAATTTTCCGGAGGGCATGCACCAGCCGCTGTGGATCATCGTGCCCCTGGCAGCCTTGCTGGCCGGCATTGCCGGCATGCTGCTGGGCGCCCCCACGCTCAAGCTGCGTGGAGACTACCTGGCGATCGTGACGCTGGGCTTTGGCGAGATCATCCGCATCTTTCTCAACAACCTCGACCACCCGATCAACATCACCAACGGCCCCAAGGGACTCAACCAGATCGACCCGATCTCGATCTTTGGCATCAGCCTGGGCAAAAAGCTCGACATCTTCGGCTTCGAACTGGCCTCGGTCACGCTGTATTACTACCTGTTCCTCGCGCTGGTGCTGCTCACCATTCTGATCTCCTGGCGCCTGGAGACCTCGCGCATCGGCCGCGCATGGATGGCCATCCGTGAAGACGAAATCGCGGCCAAGGCCATGGGCCTGAACACCCGCAACCTCAAGCTGCTGGCCTTCGGCATGGGTGCCACCTTTGGCGGTGTGTCCGGCGCCATGTTCGCCGGCTTCCAGGGCTTTGTCTCGCCCGAATCCTTCAGCCTGATGGAGTCGGTCATGATTGTGGCCATGGTGGTGCTCGGCGGTCTGGGGCACCTGCCCGGCGTCGTGCTGGGCGCCGTGCTGCTGGCGGCCTTGCCCGAGGTGCTGCGCTATGTGGCCGGGCCGCTGCAGGCCCTGACCGATGGCCGACTCGATGCGGCCATCCTGCGCCAGCTGCTCATTGCCTTGGCCATGATCATCATCATGCTGGTGCGGCCCAAGGGCCTGTGGCCCTCGCCTGAACACGGCAAGAGCCTGCAAGTCAAGTGAAGGAGCCCGCGATGACCGATACCGTTCTCAAAGTCGCCGGCATTTCCAAACGCTTTGGCGGCCTGCAGGCCCTGACCGACGTGGGCCTGACCATCCAGCGTGGCCAGGTTTACGGCCTGATCGGCCCCAACGGCGCCGGCAAGACCACCTTCTTCAACGTGATCACCGGCCTGTACACCCCCGACAGCGGCAGTTTTGAGCTGGCGGGCAAGCCCTACCAGCCCACGGCTGTGCACGAAGTGGCCAAGGCCGGCATTGCCCGCACCTTCCAGAACATCCGCCTGTTCGCCGAGATGACCGCGCTTGAAAACGTCATGGTCGGGCGCCACGTGCGCACGCACACCGGCATTCTCGGGGCCATCTTCCGCACCCGCGGCTTCAAGGCAGAAGAGGCCGCCATTGCCCATCGCGCGCAGGAACTGCTCGACTATGTGGGCATCGGCAAATACGCCGACTACAAGGCGCGCACCCTGTCCTATGGCGATCAGCGCCGTCTGGAAATTGCCCGCGCACTGGCCACCGACCCGCAGCTGATCGCACTCGATGAGCCGGCCGCCGGCATGAACGCCACCGAAAAGGTGCAGCTGCGCGAACTGATCGACCAGATCCGCCGCGACAACCGCACCATCCTGCTCATTGAACACGACGTCAAGCTGGTCATGGGCCTGTGCGACCGCGTTACCGTGCTCGACTATGGCAAGCAGATTGCCGAGGGCACGCCGGCCGAGGTGCAGAAGAACGAAAAAGTGATTGAAGCCTATCTGGGCGCGGGAGCACACTGACATGGCAGCAACCCTTCTGAAAGTAAAAGGCCTCCAGGTCGCCTATGGCGGCATCCAGGCTGTCAAGGGCGTGGACATGGAGGTGCGAGAGGGCGAGCTGGTCACCCTGATCGGATCCAACGGCGCCGGCAAGACCACCACCATGAAGGCCATCACCGGCACCCAGCCGATCAATGGGGGCGACATCGAATACCTGGGCAAGAGCATCCGCGGTCAGGGACCGTGGGACCTGGTCAGGCAGGGTCTGGCCATGGTGCCCGAAGGCCGTGGCGTGTTCACGCGCATGACCATCACCGAAAACCTGCTGATGGGCGCCTACATCCGCAACGACAGCGAGATTGGGCAGGACATCGAGCGCATCTTCGGCATCTTCCCGCGCCTGCGGGAACGCAAGGACCAGCTCGCCGGCACCATGTCCGGCGGCGAGCAGCAGATGCTGGCCATGGGCCGCGCGCTCATGAGCCGACCCAAGGTGCTGCTGCTCGACGAGCCCTCGATGGGCCTCTCGCCCATCATGGTCGACAAGATCTTCGAGGTGGTGCGCGATGTGTACGCCCAGGGCGTGACGGTGCTGCTGGTCGAGCAGAACGCCAGCCGCGCGCTGGCGATTGCCGATCGGGGCTACGTCATGGACTCGGGCCTGATCACCATGAGCGGTGCCGGCAAGGACATGCTTGCCGACCCGAAGGTGCGTGCCGCCTATCTGGGCGAGTGATTCGGCGAACTCGCTCGTAGGTCGGGGCCAAGCCCCGACGGCCGGTTCAATCCACCCGCGCGCCGCTGGCCTTGACCACCGGCTCGTAGCGGGCCAGTTCCTTTTGCATGAAGGCGGCGAATTGCTGCGGTGTGGTGGGCACCGGTTCGGCCATGAGCTGCCCAAAACGGGTGCGGGTCTCGGGTGCGCGCAGGGCCTCGGTGAAGGCCCTGTTCAGGCGCTCGACCACATCGGCCGGCGTGGCAGCGGGGGCCACCAGGCCCCACCAGGTGTCGATCTCGAAGCCCTTGAGCGTCTCGCCCATGGTCGGCACATCAGGCAGGGCGCTGGCGCGCTGCGCGGTGGTCACAGCCAGGGCCTTGAGCTTGCCGGCGCGGATATTGGCCGCCGCCGTGGCCAGGTTGTCGAAGTTGAAGTCCACCTGACCCGAGAGCAGGGCCAGCTGGGCCGGGTTGCCGCCGTTGAAGGGAATGTGCACCGCAAAGATGCCGGCATCGCGCTTGAACATTTCGCCGGCCAGATGCCCGGCGCTGCCATTGCCACCGCTGCCAAAGTTGAGCTTGCCCGGGTGGGCCTTGCCGTAGGCGATCAGGTCGGCCAGCGACCTGATGTTCAGGCGCTGGGCGGTCTCGGTGTTGATGACCAGCACATTGGGTACACGCACCATCTGCGTGATGGGTGCGAAATCCCTGGCTGCGTCATAGGGGATCTTGCTGAAGAGCCAGGGGTTGATGGCATGGGTGGCCACGGCTGCAATGCCGATCGTCAGGCCATCGGGCGTGGCCTTGGCCACCAGGTCTGCGCCGAGATTGCCGCCGGCACCCGGACGGTTTTCAATCACTACCGTGCCCAGCGTGTCGCGCACCCGCTCGGCCAGGGCGCGGGCGGTCACGTCGATGGGGCCACCCGCTGCATAGGGCACGATCAGGCGGATGGGGCGGGTTTGCGCCACAAGCGGCAGACTGGCGAGGGCGGCGGCGGTGCTGAGCAGAACGGTGCGTCGTTGCATGGCAATCTCCTGGAATGGGTGGTCGTTCAGGCTTGGGCCTTGTCGGCTTCGGAGGTGAAAGAGTCGGCGTAGAACTCTTCGGGCGGCAGGCCGCCCTGGGCCACATAGTCGCGCTGGGCGGACTCGATCACGATGGGCGCGCCGCAGGCATAGACCTGAAAGCCCGAGAGGTCCGGGTGGTCCTGCAGCACCGCCTGGTGCACAAAGCCGGTGCGGCCGGTCCACCGGTCTTCGGCTTCGGCATTGGAGACGACAGGCACATACTTCAAATTGGGCATGGTTTGGCACTGCGCCTCGACCCAGTCGGCCATGTACAGGTCGGCTGGCCGACGGCCACCCCAGTACAGCGTGGCCGGGCGCGTGATGCCCTGGTGCTGCATGTGTTCGATCAGGGCCTTGATCGGTGCAAATCCGGTGCCCGAGGCCAGCAGGATCATCGGCTTGTCGGAGTCTTCGCGCAGGTAGAAGCTGCCATACGGCCCCTCGGCGCGCAGGATGTCCTTTTCCTTCATGGTGCTGAACACCGGGTCGGTGAACTTGCCGCCCGGCATGTGGCGGATGTGCAGCTCGACCATGGGTGGCGAGACTTCAAGCGTGTGCGGCGCATTGGCCATGCTGTAGCTGCGGCGCGCGTTGTCGCGCAGGATGAACTCGATGTACTGCCCGGCGCGGAACTTCATCGGGTCGTTGGCCGGTAGCTGCAGTTTGAGCACCATCACATCGTGTGACTTTTTCTCCAGGCTGGCCACGCGCACCGGCATTTTCTTGACCGGCAGGCCGCCTTCTTCGGTGACTTGCTTCGATTCGAGCACCACATCGCTCTGGGCGGTGGCGCAGCAGGTCAGGATCAGGCCCTGCGCTTCTTCGGCAGCAGAGAGTGCTTTTTCCTGGTGTGGGCCGTGGACCACGGTGCCCGAGAGTTTTTTGCACTTGCACGAACCGCAGGCGCCATCCTTGCAGCCATAGGGCAGGCCGATGCCCTGGCGAATGCCGGCGGCCAGCAGGGTTTCGGAAGACTCGGCGGCAAAGCTGCGGCCACTGGGCTGAACGGTGATCTGGAAGCTCATGTTTTCGGTATCCTTGCGGGGTTTTCTGACCCGGAACCCCTGATTTTGCCCTCAAACCAGAACCCTCTTGGCGCCTTGCCGGCCCGCTTTCGCCGGCCCCGTGTGCTCATCGTCGGCTGCGGTGATGTCGGGCTGCGTGCGGCTGGTCAGCTGGGGGCGCCGCAAAGCCGGCGGGTGCGCCTGCTGGCGCTGACCTCGTCGCCTGAACGCGTGAGGTTTTTGCGTGCTTGTGGCATCACGCCCTTGCAGGGCGATCTGGACCAGCCCCAAAGCTTGCACCGTCTGGCTGGGTTGGCGACGCAGGTGATCCATTTGGCCCCCCCGCCCAGTGATGCGGGTGGCAACGTCAGCGCAGACCCGCGTACAGCTGCACTGGCCCGGGCCCTGCGCCGTCGCAGCTTGCCGCAGACCCTGGTCTATGGCTCGACGACCGGTGTCTATGGCGATTGTGGCGGTGCACTGGTGGCCGAGACGCGCCTGCCGGCACCGCACACCGCCCGGGCGCAGCGCCGGGTCAGCGCGGAGACGAGCGTGCGCTTTCTGGGCCGAAGCGCCGGTGTCCGCGTCAGCATTCTGCGCATACCGGGCATTTACGCCCTGGACCGCGAAGGGGGTACCCCCCGTGATCGCTTGCTCAAGGGCACCCCCGTGCTGCGTTCGCAGGACGACGTTTACACCAACCATATCCACGCCAACGACCTGGCGCGTGCCTGTGTGCTGGCCCTGTGGCGCGGTCGGCCGCAACGGGTGGTCAATGTCAGCGACGACACGGACCTGAAGATGGGCGACTATTTCGACCTGGCGGCTGACCTGATGGGCCTGCCCCGACCGCCACGCATTCCCCGCGCCTCGGCCCGCGAGGCGCTTCCCTTGATGTTGCTGAGCTTCATGAATGAATCTCGACGCCTGGACAACAAGCGCATGAAGAAAGAGTTGCGCCTGCAGTTGCAATACCCGCATGTGCGCGATGGCTTGAGTCTGCAGACACGCCTGCTGTGAGAGGAGTCCTTGGCAGCATGGGCTGATCCGAACGGCAGGCGTGTGCAGGGCAATCGAAAACAAAAAAGCCGCAACGTGTAGAACGTGTGCGGCCTTGAATGTGGTGCCCGGGGCCGGACTCGAACCGGCACACCTTGCGGCGGGGGATTTTGAATCCCCTGCGTCTACCGATTTCGCCACCCGGGCATCGCAAGGTGCGGGGATTATGGCACAGGCGCAAGCCCCCGCAGGCCGGTGGTACCGCGTGTTTGTGGCACAGTATTGCCCCATGACCTACCCGACCCTTGAAGACGCGATTGGCCAGACGCCGCTGGTGGCCTTGCAGCGCATTGACCCCGCCATTGGCCGTGACCGCGGCAATGTGATTCTGGGCAAACTCGAAGGCAACAACCCGGCCGGTTCGGTCAAGGACCGCCCGGCGCTCTCGATGATTCGCCGTGCCGAAGAGCGCGGTGAAATCAAGCCTGGCGACACCCTGATCGAGGCCACCTCGGGCAACACCGGCATCGCACTCGCCATGGCGGCGGCCATCAAGGGCTACCGCATGATCCTGATCATGCCCGAGGACCTCTCGATCGAGCGCGCCCAGACCATGAAGGCCTTTGGTGCCGAGCTGATCCTCACGCCCAAGAGCGGCGGCATGGAATACGCGCGCGACCTGGCCGATGACATGGCCGCGCAAGGCAAGGGCCGCATCCTCGACCAGTTTGCCAACCCGGACAACCCGCGTATTCATTACGAAACCACCGGTCCTGAAATCTGGGCGCAGACCGGCGGCAAGGTGACGCATTTTGTGAGCGCCATGGGCACCACCGGCACCATCACCGGCGTGTCGCGCTTTCTGAAGGAAAAGAACCCGGCCATCCGCATCATCGGCGCGCAGCCCAGCGAGGGCTCGCGCATCCCGGGCATCCGCAAGTGGCCGCAGGAATACCTGCCCAAGATCTACGACCCCAGCCATGTGGACGAGCTGGTCTATGTGAGCCAGTCGGACGCCGAAGAGACCTGCCGCCAGATGGCGCGCACCGAGGGGATTTTTGCGGGCATCTCGGCCGCCGGGGCCTGCTGGGTGGCGCAGCAGATTGCGGCGCGCGAACGCAATGCCACGATCGTGTTCATCGTCTGCGACCGGGGCGACCGCTACCTGTCGACCGGCGTGTTTCCCGCCTGAAGTCACCGGGGTTCGTCAGCATGGCCGAATACCGTTTTTGCCCGCAGTGCGCCACGCCGCTGCAGTGGCTGACCCAGCTCGAAGACGGTGGCGAAACCATGCGCCTGCGCTGCCCCGCCTGCGACTTCGTGCACTGGAACAACCCGGTGCCGGTGCTGGCGGGCATTGTGCAACTGGGCGACCAGATTTTGCTGGCGCGCAACGCCGCCTGGCCGGGCCGGCGCTTTGCGCTGATCACCGGCTTCATGGAAGCCGGCGAGACGCCGGAAGACGGTATCCGCCGCGAGATCGCAGAAGAAACCAGCCTGACGGTCACGGCCCTGAAGCTGGTGGGCGTGTATGACTTTCAGCGCATGAACCAGGTCATCATTGCCTGGCACGCGCAGGCCGAAGGCGAGGTACGGCTGTCGCCCGAACTGGCCGAATACAAGCTGTTTGCGCCGCAAGACCTGATCTGCTGGCCCGCCGGCACGGGCTATGCCCTGGGCGACTGGCTGCGCACGCAGGGCATTGAGCCGACCTTCATGAGTTGGGCCGAGCGCGAGGCGCTAGGCAGGGAGTGAACATGCAGATCGACAAGGAAATCGACACCAGCGGGCTGAACTGCCCGCTGCCCATCCTCAAGGCCAAAAAGGCCTTGGCCGAACTTACTTCAGGCCAGATCCTCAAGGTGATCGCCACCGACCCCGGGTCCTGGCGCGACTTTGACGCGTTTGCCCGCCAGACCGGCAACGAACTGGTGCACAAGGAAAAGACGGACACCCAGTTCGTGTTTTGCCTGAAGCGGCGCTGAGGGCCGCCCTATACATTCGCGAGCAGGGGCTCGCTCCTGCGGTTGACTGCATTCAGGATGCTGATCAGAGCTTCAGGCCCTTGAGGTACTCGCGAAACGATGCGCCCACTTGCGGGTGCTGCAAGGCCAGTTCCACCGTGGCTTCGAGAAAGCCTTCCTTGCTGCCGCAGTCGTAACGCTTGCCCTGGTACTGAAAGGCATACACCGCTTCGCGTTGCATCAGGCGCGCGATGGCATCGGTCAGTTGAATCTCGCCACCCACCCCGGTGGGCTGGTTGCGGATCTCGTCGAAGATGCCCGGTGTGAGGATGTAGCGGCCGGCCACGCCCATGCGTGAGGGCGCCTTGTCCGGCGCGGGCTTTTCGACAATCTGCTCGACCCGGATCAGCTGGCGCCCGGCCGGCTCGCCGGCCACGATGCCGTAGCGGCGCACCTGTTCGAGCGGCACTTCCTGCACTGCCAGAATCGATCGCCCCTGCTGGGTGTGGGCCGCGACCATCTGCTGCAGCACCGTTGGGCCACCACTCTCGCCCACCATCAGGTCGTCGGCCAGCAGCACCGCAAACGGCTCCTGGCCCACCAGGGGCTCGGCCATCAGCACCGCATGGCCCAGGCCCAGCGAGCGCGGCTGGCGCACATAGGCGCAGACCATGTCGTCGGGCTGGACCGAGCGCACCAGCGCCAGCAGTTCGAGCTTCTGGGCCTGTTCAAGTTCGGTTTCGAGTTCGTAGGCGGTGTCGAAGTGGTCTTCGATCGCGCGCTTGCTGCGGCCGGTGACGAAGATCATGTGTCGCACGCCCGCGGCGTAGGCTTCTTCGACCGCGTACTGGATCAGCGGCTTGTCCACCACCGGCAGCATTTCCTTGGGGGCCGCCTTGGTGGCGGGCAGAAAGCGGGTGCCCAGACCGGCGACCGGGAAAACGGCTTTGCGAACGGCTTGTGTCATCGTGAGTCCTTGAGGTGTACCGGGCTTCAGCCCAGCCGTTGCAGCTGTTCCCTGACCTTGGCCAGGGTGGCGGTGAACTCGGCCACGCGCTTTTTCTCCTGCTCGATCACGGCGGGCGGCGCCTTGGCCACGAAAGCTTCGTTGGACAGTTTGCCGTTGGCCTTGGTGATCTCGCCTTCGAGGCGGGCAGCTTCCTTGGCCAGACGGGCCTTTTCAGCGGCCACGTCGATTTCCATGAACAGGCACAGGCGGGCCTCACCGACCACGGCCACGGGCGCGGCCTGGGCGGCAGCGGCCCAGTCGGCCTCGTTGTCAAACACCTTGACCTCGCTGAGCTTGGCCAGGGCCTGCAGCACGGGCGCTGCGCCCTGCATGAAAGCCGTGTCACCGACCACAAACAGCGGCAGGCGTGTGGCGGGCGAGACGTTCATCTCGCCGCGCAGGTTGCGGCAGGCGTCCACCAGGGTCTTGAGCTTGGCCACATGGGCTTCGGCGGCAGGGTCGATGCGCTCGGGCTGGCTCACCGGGTAGGCGGCGATGCTGACCGAATCGCCTGCGCGGCCGGCCACTGGGGCGACCTTCTGCCAGAGTTCTTCGGTGATGAAGGGGATGATCGGGTGCGCCAGGCGCAGCAGGGTTTCCAGCGTGCGGATCAGGGTGCGGCGCGTGCCGCGCTGTTGCGCCGCGTTGCCGGTGTTGATCTGCACCTTGGCGATTTCCAGGTACCAGTCGCAGAACTCGTTCCAGACGAAGTCGTAGATCGTGTTGGCCACGTTGTCCAGGCGGTATTCGGCAAAGCCTTTGGCCACGTCCGCTTCGATGCGCTGCAGGCTGGAGACGATCCAGCGGTCGGCCTGGCTGAATTCCAGGTAGCCGCCGGGCAGGCACTCGGCCGCGCCGTGTTCCTTCAGGCCGCAGTCCTGGCCTTCGCAGTTCATCAACACAAAGCGGGTGGCGTTCCACAGCTTGTTGCAGAAGTTGCGGTAGCCCTCGCAGCGCTTGCTGTCGAAGTTGATGCTGCGGCCCAGCGTGGCCAGCGCGGCAAAGGTGAAGCGCAGCGCATCGGCGCCATAGGCCGGGATGCCTTCGGGGAATTCCTTTTCGGTCTGTTTGCGCACCTTGGGCGCGGTCTCGGGCTTGCGCAGGCCTTGGGTGCGTTTGTCGAGCAGCGGTTCGAGCGAGATGCCGTCGATCAGGTCGACCGGGTCGAGCACGTTGCCTTCGGACTTGCTCATCTTCTTGCCCTGCGCGTCGAGCACCAGGCCGTGGATGTAGACATGCTTGAACGGCACACGCCCGGTGAAGTGCGTAGTCATCATGATCATCCGGGCGACCCAGAAGAAGATGATGTCGTAACCCGTCACCAGCACGCTGCTGGGCAGGTACAAGTCATAGTCTTTCGTCTGCTCGGGCCAGCCCACCGTGCTGAAGGGGACCAGTGCCGACGAGTACCAGGTGTCGAGCACGTCTTCGTCGCGCTTGAGGGTCTTGCCCGGGGCCTGAGCTTGCGCCTCGGCCTCGTTGCGAGCCACATAGACCTTGCCGTCTTCGTCGTACCAGGCCGGAATCTGGTGGCCCCACCACAGCTGGCGCGAGATGCACCAGTCCTGGATGTTGTTCATCCACTGGTTGTAGGTGTTGACCCAGTTCTCGGGCACAAAGCTCACGGCGCCGGATTGCACGGCGTCGATGGCTTTTTGGGCGATGCTTTTGCCGGTGGCGTCACCTTGGCCCACCTGGTTCATGGCGACGAACCACTGGTCAGTCAGCATGGGCTCGATCACCTGGCCGGTGCGGGCGCAGCGGGGCACCATCAGTTTGTGTTTTTTGACTTCAACCAGCTGGCCGGTGGCTTCGAGGTCGGCCACCACGGCCTTGCGGGCCACGAAGCGGTCCAGACCACGGTACTTCTTAGGCGCGTTGTCGTTGACGGTGGCGTCGAGGTTGAGCACGCAGATCATGTCCAGCTTGTGGCGCTGGCCGACCGCGTAGTCGTTGGTGTCGTGCGCGGGCGTGACCTTGACCACGCCGGTGCCGAAGTCCTTGTCCACGTACTCGTCGGCGATCACGGGGATGGTGCGGCCACACAGTGGCAGGTTGACCTGCTGGCCGATGAGGTGCTTGTAGCGCTCGTCTTCGGGGTGGACCATGACGGCGACGTCGCCCAGCAGGGTTTCGGGGCGGGTGGTGGCGACCGTCAGGCTGCCGGAACCATTCGCCAGGTCATAGCGGATGTGCCACATCGAGCCTTCTTCTTCCTCGCTTTCGACTTCGAGGTCCGACACCGCGCTCATCAGCACCGGGTCCCAGTTGACCAGGCGCTTGCCACGGTAGATCAGGCCCTGCTCGTAGAGTTTGACGAAAGTCTCGGTCACCACCTTGGACAGTTTCTCGTCCATGGTGAAGTATTCGCGGCTCCAGTCCACGCTGTCGCCCATACGGCGCATCTGCTGGGTGATGGTGTTGCCCGACTGCTCTTTCCATTCCCAGACTTTGGCTACAAAGTTCTTGCGCGCCTCGGCGGGCGTCGGGCCCATGTCGTGGCGGCTGATGCCCTGGCCCTGCAGCTGGCGCTCCACCACGATCTGGGTGGCGATGCCGGCGTGGTCGGTGCCGGGAATCCAGGCGGTGTTGAAGCCCTTCATGCGGTGGTAGCGCGTCAGGCTGTCCATGATGGTCTGGTTGAAGGCGTGGCCCATGTGCAGCGTGCCGGTCACGTTGGGCGGCGGCAGTTGGATGGCAAACGCCGGGGCGCCGTCCTTGGCAGCCTGGGTGCCCCGGAAACCGGCCACGCCGTAGCCGCGTTTTTCCCACTCGGGGCCCCAGTGGGCTTCGAGAGCGGCGGGCTCGAAGGATTTGGACAGGCTTTCCAGGCCGGGTTGGGCGGGGGAGGTGCTCATGTTGGGGTTTTTGTTGTAGGGCAGGTCGCACAGCGCGGGCTGTGCGGGGTGCTTGGACGCGAAAGTGTTGATTTTACTGACGTCCAGGGGCTCTGCGGCCTGCCACCAGGGCCTCACTGAAGGCTTGCTGCTAGGCCTGCTGCAATGCCAGCCTAGAGGTCTTTTCTACCGCCTGCAGCCAGGTTCCACGTTCTGAAGCGCTACTTCCATCCCCGGTGCACAAAACCTGTCCCCGCCCACGTGATCGCGGACGATCATTGCGCCCGATCAGCCCCCAGCCACCCTGGCGAGGGGCACTGTGGCGGGTGTGTGCGGCCTCAGTCCATGCGGATGTTGGCGGCCTTGATGGCTTTGGCCCAGTCAGCGGTTTCCCGCTCCAGCACCCGTGTGGTTTCAGCCGGTGAGAGATAGCGAACCTCAATGCCCGCGGTTTCTGCGCGCTGGCGGGTTTCGGGCAGTTCCATGGCGCGCTTGAGGTCGGCCGAGAGTTTCTGCAACACCGCCGGCGGTGTGCCGGTCGGGGCGTAGAGGGCCACCCAGGACTCGAGTTCAAAGTTGGACAATCCCGCCTCGGCCACGGTCGGCACTTGCGGCATGCCCGGGTGGCGGATTTTGCCGGTCACGGCCAGGGCCTTGAGCTTGCCGGTCTGCACATGCTGCATCACCGAAGGGGGCGTGGTGATGAAGACCTGCACCTGACCCGCCAGCACGTCGGCAATGGCCTGGCCCGAGCCCTTGTACGGCACATGGGTCATCTGTACGCCGGTCTGCATCTTGAAAATTTCGGTGCCGATGTGTGCCACCGAGCCATTGCCCTGCGAGGCGTAGTTGAGTTTGTCCGGGTTGGCCTTGGCATAGGCAATGAACTCGCGCAGGTTGTTCACCGGCACCGAGGGGTGTACGGCAATCACGTTGGTGGCCACCGTCACCAGACCGACCGGGGTCAGGTCCTTGAGGTCCCAGGGCAGCTTGTCCATCAGGATCGGGTTGGCAATGTGATATCCCGAGTAGGAGACCAGCAGGCTGTGGCCGTCCTTGCTGCCGCGGGCGACCTGTTGGTAGGCCAGGTTCCCGCTGGCCCCCGGCTTGTTTTCGATCACCACCGAATGGCCCATGACCTTGGCCAGGCCATCGCCCACCAGACGCGCAGAGGTGTCGACCAGTCCCCCCGGCGGGTTGGGCACCACCAGGCTCACAGGTCGTGTCGGAAAGGCTTGTGCCCACAGGCTCAGCGGGACGGTCAGGCTCAAGGTGGCCAATGCACGGTGGAGGGTGCGGCGGGAAAGTTGCATGGGGGGTCTCCTGTTTTGGTGGATTGAAATTCAGCGCATGCCAATGCGCGCATCGGGGCCGAAAATGCCGGCCGCCTCCCTGGGCAGGCTGCGCCAGTACTGCGGCGAGGCGGGCACCTGGCCCTGCAGGGCCGCAGCCGCATGCCAGCCCCAGCGGGGGTTGTACAAAAACGCGCGCGCCAGTGCGACGAGATCGGCGTCGCCACGCTGCAGCACCGCTTCAGCCTGGGCGGGCTCGGTGATGAGGCCAACGGCCATGGTCGGCAGGCCGGTGCGTGCCTTGACCGCCTTGGCCAGATGCACCTGGTATTCGGGGCCGATCGGGATCTTCTGTTGCGGCGAGACGCCGCCCGAGGAGATGTGCACGAATTGCGCCCCGGCGGCCTGGAGGCGCGCGCTCAGTTCGGCCGTTTCTTCGGGGGTCCAGCCGCCGTCGACCCAGTCGGTGCCCGAGAGCCGGATGCCCAGGGTGCCGTCGAACACCTGACGCACGTCTTCGAAGATTTCCATGACCAGACGGATGCGATTGTCAAAACTGCCGCCGTAGGCGTCGGTGCGGTGGTTGGCGAGCGGTGAGAGGAACTGGTGCAGCAGGTAGCCGTGGGCGCCGTGCAGTTCGATGGCGTCGATGCCGATCGCTTGCGCACGGCGCGCAGTGGCCACGAAGTCGGCCCTGATCTTCGCAATGCCAGGCAGCGTCAGTTCGGCCGGGGCCGCTTCCTGCGGCAGGTGGGGCAGGGCGCTTGGCCCCAGCGGCTGCCAGCCACCGTCCTGCGGGGCGATCAGCATGCCGCCGCGCCAGGGCACTTCGCTGGAGGCCTTGCGGCCTGCATGCGCGATCTGCAGACACACGGGCATGGCCGGTGCCTGTTGCCGGGCACGCGCCAGTGTGTCGTGCAGGGCGGTCTGGGTGGCGTCGTCCCACAGGCCGAGGCAGGCGGGGGTAATGCGGCCTTCGGGCGATACCGCCGTGGCTTCAATCACCAGCAGGCCGGCGCCACTGTTGAGCAGGTTCGTCCAGTGGGTCAGGTGCCAGTCGGTGGCCAGGCCATCGACCGCCGAGTACTGGCACATTGGCGCAATGACGATGCGGTTGGACAGGGTCAGCGCGCCGCGCGGGGCGTCAAAGGTGAAGGGGGAGAAAAGCAGGCTCATGCGGCCATGCTAGAGCGGGTCCGCGAATCAGGCGATCCTGCAGGTGACAGTGTGGGCAGCGGATTGCGCATTCCAGGCCGACCATTCGGCGGGCCATGGCGCCTCGACCGCCAGCGGTGCACCGCTGACCGGATGCGTCAGGTCCAGCCGACAGGCATGCAGCCAGAGTCGGCCCAGACCCAAGTGCGCTGCCACCGCCCGGTTCAGCGGTCCCTTGCCGTGGGTGGCGTCGCCAATGATGGGATGCGCGATGTGCTTGGCGTGGCGCCGCAGCTGGTGGCGCCGTCCGGTCAGGGGCTGCAGCTGCACTTCGGCCCAGCGCAGCGTCGCAAAGTCGCCTTGCGGGATGGGCAATTCGCCCCGGCGCAAGGTGCGCAGCCGGGTCTGGGCGCTTTGCACTTCCTCGCGCTGGCTGCGCATGTCATCGGGCATGCGCTTGAGGGGATGGTCAATGAACAGCACGTCCGCCGGCCAGCCACGCACGATGGCGCGATACTGCTTGTGCAGGCCTTCGCCGCTTTCAAAGGCCTGGCCCAGGGTGCGGGCCACCTCGGCGCTCAGCGCAAACACCAGCACGCCGCTGGTGCCTTTGTCCAGCCGGTGCACGGGCCAGACCGGCTGGCCGATCTGGTCGCGCAGGGCCTGCAGCACAAAGCGAGATGCCCCCTTGTCCAGCGGGGTGCGGTGCACCAGCCAACCAGCGGGTTTGTGGACGATGGCGAGATAATCGTCCCGGTAAAGGATATCGAGCATGCTGTTCCTATTGTCTCCCGCCAAATCGCTGGATTACGACACCCCCGCAGGCGATGTGCCGCACACCTTGCCCCAGTTTGTGCCCCAGGCGGCCGAGCTGATCGAGGTGCTGCGTCCGTACTCGCCGCAGCAGATCGCCGAGTTGATGGACCTGTCGGATGCGCTGTCGGTGCTTAACGTGGCGCGCTACGAAGCCTGGAGCCCGAAGTTCACCGCCAGGAATTCCAAGCAGGCGGTGCTGGCCTTCAATGGCGATGTGTACGAAGGCCTGGACGCCAAGACCCTGAACGCCAAGCAGCTCGAATGGGCACAGGAGCACGTCTGCATCCTGAGCGGCCTGTACGGCGTGCTGCGCCCGCTCGACTGGATGCAGCCCTACCGCCTGGAAATGGGCACGAGCCTTAAGAATCCCAAGGGCGCCAACCTCTACAAGTTCTGGGGGCCGCAGATTGCCGACTACCTGAACGAACGGCTGGCCAAGGACAAGAGCCCAGTCATCGTCAACCTGGCCTCGCAGGAATACTTCAAGTCGGTGGACTGCAAGACGCTCCAGGCTCGCGTGGTCGAGTGCGTGTTCGAGGATTTCAAAGGCGGCAAATACAAGGTCATCAGCTTCAACGCCAAGCGCGCGCGCGGCCTGATGGCGCGTTGGGCTATCGTGCACAAGGCGCAAAAGCCCGAAGACCTGCTGGCCTTTGACAGCGAAGGCTATGCCTTTGACAAGGCCGCATCTGAACCCGATCGCCTGGTGTTTCGCCGCAAGGTCGAGGCGTGAGCATGGCCAACACCCCCGAACAATCGCAGCTGGGCAAGGCCAGCAGCTACGCCGACCAGTACGACGCCAGTCTGCTGTTCCCGATCCCGCGCCAGCCCAAGCGCGACGAGATTGGCGTGACCGGCCGCCCCGTGTTCTTTGGCGCCGACCTGTGGACCGCGTTTGAAGTCTCCTGGCTCAACCCCAAGGGCAAGCCGCAGGTGGCGATTGCGCATTTCACGATTCCGGCCGAGAGCACGCACATCGTCGAGAGCAAGTCCTTCAAGCTCTACCTCAACAGCTTCAACAACACGCGCTTCGAATCGCACGACGAGGTCAAGGCCCGCATTCGCAGCGACATCAGCGCGGCCATCTGGCAAGGCGGCCCGGTCATGGCGAGTGCCGGGGTCAAGCTTTTGATGCCCGAGCAGTTCGACGCCGAGCCGGTGCACGAACTCGATGGTCTGAACCTGGACCGGCTCGACATCGAATGCACGCAGTACCAGCCCGCCCCTGAGCTGCTGCGCGCCAACACCGAAGAAGCGCCGGTGACCGAAACGTTGGTCAGCCACCTGCTCAAGAGCAATTGCCTCGTGACCGGCCAGCCCGACTGGGGCAGCGTGCAGATCAGCTACAGCGGCCACCAGATCGACCAGGCGGGCCTGCTGCAGTACATCGTGAGCTTTCGCAACCACAACGAATTCCACGAGCAATGCGTCGAGCGCATCTTCATGGACGTGTGGACGCGCTGCAAACCCACGCAGCTGACGGTGTACGCCCGCTACACCCGCCGCGGCGGGCTGGACATCAATCCCTGGCGCACCAGCGCACCGGGGGCGCTGCCGCCGAATGTGCGCACGGCGCGGCAATAAATCACGCCCACGTCAGCCGAGACCTGATTGAGCTGGAACGGCTGGGTTGCTCATACGATACGGTGACGGACGCCCAAAGCAGTATGGCCCCGCAATGGCAGGACGTGTCAACCCAAAATAGAAATGTCCCCTGTTGCACCAAATAGAGATGTCCCCTTGTCTGGTGCTTAGCCTGCAGCAGGTTGCGCGGGTTCAGGCCGAGGCCTGAACCCGCGCGGCGGTGCGTTGGCCGCCCTGACGGGGGTTCTGTGCCCCATCTCACGCAGCGCGTCCTGGTGCTCGATGGATGCCTTCAGGCGTGCTATTGCCCGTTGATGCTTGTCCAGGGTCTTGTCCACTCGTGCGTTGAGTTGCTTGTCATCGACGATCTTGGGGGTTTTGAGATGTGCATTGGCGGTAAAGCGGCGGTGGCGCAGACTCTGGCCGCCGTAGAGCACCTCGATACGTCCATCGGCGTACTGGGCAATGTCAACCTGCGCACGGGCCTTGGGGGCTGCTGCCTGAGCGGGTTCGAGTTGCAGGATGTCGCCCTGGAACTGGCAGCTGAGCTGGTGGCTCAGGTAGCGCTGGTGGTGCAGTGAGCAAATGCGTGCGAGCTGCTCGGGTGTTCCCAGCCAGGGCCTGTGAGCATCGGCCGGGCTGGCTGGCGCAACGGCAAATTGTGCGTTGTGCTCGCGCAGGTAGCCGGGCAGCCAGGCGTTGGCGGCCTCGATGCCGGTGATGGCCTGCAAGCGCATGGCTTTGACCATGCGATCCTGCAGGGTCTGGAACAGTCGCTCGACGCGGCCTTTGGCCTGTGGGGTATGGGCGCAGATGCCTTCGATGTCCAGCTGCAGCAAGGCGCGCTCGAACTGGGTGGGCTTGGGGTCTTCAGGGTCGGACTTGGTGAAGATGCCATGGCGGTCGCTGTAGAGGGCGGCAGGCAGCCCGTGGGCGCCAACGTACTCGTGCAGCAGGCCCAGGTAGCCCTGGGTGGTCTCGGTGTCAAAGAAGCGGGCGGCCAGCACCTGGCCGCTGGCGTCATCGATGAAGGCGATCAGGCAGCACTTGGGGGCGCGCTGCTCGAACCAGTCATGGTGGCTGCCGTCGATCTGCACCAGTTCGCCCCGACTGGCGCGGCGCGCGCGCGGACTGTGCAGCCGCGGCTGGCGCCTGCGCTTGGGCTGCCACAGCCCGGCATCGACCATCCAGCAGCGAAGTGTCTCGGTGCTGTACGTAAATCCGTGATCGCGCGCCAGGTACTCGCGCGCCAGCTGGGGGCCAAAGTCACTGTAGCGCTCGCGAACGATGGCAATAAAGCGCTCTTGAGTCGAGCTGTCGATGCGCCGGTTGCTCGGCGCACCGCGCCGGCGCGAGATCAGCCCTGCAGCGCCTTGCTCACGAAAACGACGCACCAGGCGCTTGATTTGCCGCGTCGACAGGTGCAAAGCCCGCCCCGCCTGGCTCTGCAGCATCTGACCATCGATCACCTGACGGACAACCGCAAGGCGCTGCGCTTCCTTCTGACTCATTAATTCGTCCTTGCCCACCTTGGAGACCCCCAGCACAGTGCAAAGGGGACATTTCTATTTGGTGGCAAGGGGACATTACAGTTTGGGGCTCACAGCTGGGGTTTGCATCTGGGTTTGCCGGTTGTGGGCGCAGTGCGCGCTTGGGCCGCCTCAGCCGCTGCGCGTCAGCAAGTTGGCCCAAGCGCGCACCGCGCCCACAACCTCCGTCATGCCCCTTTGACCCCTTTGATTGAGGCTGCCAAGTTTCGGGGGAGATGCCTGAGCGAGAATCCCGTCATGAGCGATGTCCAACTCGAAATTGCCGCCACTGCCGCACGCCTGGTGGTCGAAGAAGGCCTGGGATTCGGCCCGGCCAAGCTGCGGGCCCTCAAGGCCCTGGGCCTGCCGGCGCGCACCGCCTTGCCCTCCAACGATGAGGTCGAGGACCAGGTGCGCGAGTACATCGACATCTTTTGCGCCGACACCCAGCCGGGTGAGCTGCGGGCCCTGCGCGAACATGCCCGGCAGTGGATGCAGCGCCTCGCCGAATTCCGGCCCTTGCTGGGAGGTGCTGTCTGGAAAGGCTGGGCAACGCGCTTGTCGGACATTGAGCTGGCGCTCTTCTGCGACGACCCCAAGTCGCTGGAGATTGCGCTGATCGACCGCAATCTTCACTACGAGGTGCAGACGCAGACCGGTCTGCATGGCGAGCCGGTGGAGGTGTTGAGCCTGCACAGTTTTTGCCGTGAACTGGGCGAGGACATCGGCGTCCACCTGCGGGTGTATGACCGCGATGGCCTGCGTGGCGCTCTGCTGCCCGATGCCCGCGGCCGCAGCCTGCGAGGGGATTTGGCGGCGCTGGAGCGGCTGTTGGCGGCAGATGCCGGACAATAGAAAAATGAATGCGTCACAACCTTCTTTTCTGCGTCGCTATTGGCTGCTGGGGGTGGGCCTCGCGGCCGCTGCGGCGGGGGCCGGGGTGGCCAGCTGGCGGCTGCGACCGCATGCGGTGACCCCTCAGGCCGGTGATGAGCTCTGGCGTCAGCGTTTTGTGCAGCCCGGAGGCGGCGAGCTCGTGATGAGCGAATGGCGGGGGCGGCCCTTGCTGGTGAATTTCTGGGCCACCTGGTGTCCGCCCTGCATCGAAGAATTGCCCATGATGGAGGCGTTCTGGCGTGAACATGCCTCAAAAGGCCTTCAAATTGTCGCTTTGGCCATTGATCAGCCGAGTTCCGTGCGCCGTTTTCTGGAGCGGACACCCTTGTCCTTCCCCGTGGGACTGGCGGGCATGGAGGGCACTCAATTGGCCAAATCATTGGGCAATGCCACCGGTGGACTGCCTTTTTCGGTCTTTTTCGCCAAAGATGGCGGCATTTCAAGGCAAAAGCTCGGGCAACTCAAACCCGAGGATCTTGAACGCTGGCGTGCTGCCAGCGTCTGAGGTCGTCAACGGGCTTGCGTTGTGCTGCCACGTGGGCGACGCACACTTGAACTCTGATCGTTTCGCTAACAATAGATGGATTTTTCGGTGGTTTTCGCCGAAATTGGGTTAAATTCGGCGCATTGCTTTGTTCCCAACGGGAGATTCCATGGATTTGCGCAAACTCAAGACCCTGATCGATCTGGTGTCCGAATCGAATGTGTCCGAACTCGAGATCACCGAAGCCGAAGGCAAGGTCAGGATCGTCAAGAGTGCGGGTGTGGCCATGGCCGCGCCGCTGGCCGTCGCCCAGCCGGCGGCCCCGGTGGCGATGGCGGCACCGGCAGCCGCCGCAACCGTCCCTGCTGAAGCGGTGGCACCCGCGCCGGCCGCGCCAGCCGGCCACACCGTCAAGTCGCCCATGGTCGGCACCTTCTACCGCTCCTCCAGTCCTGGTGCAGCGCCTTTCGTGCAGATTGGCTCGGTGGTCAAGGAAGGTGAGACCCTGTGCATCGTCGAGGCGATGAAGATCCTCAATGAAATCGAGTCCGACAAGGCCGGCACCGTGACCCAGATCCTGTGTGAGAACGGGCAGGCGGTCGAGTACGGGCAGCCCCTGTTCATCATCGAATAAGCCGGGGTTTTCATGTTCAAGAAAATCCTGGTCGCCAACCGCGGCGAGATCGCCCTGCGGATCCAGCGCGCCTGCCGAGAACTCGGCATCAAGGCGGTGATGGTCTATTCCGAGGCCGACAAGGAAGCCAAGTACGTCAAGCTGGCCGAAGAGGCGGTGTGCATCGGTCCCGGTCCCTCGGCGCTGAGCTACCTCAACATGCCGGCCATCATCTCGGCCGCCGAAGTCACCGACGCCGAGGCCATCCACCCCGGCTACGGCTTTCTCAGCGAGAACGCCGACTTTGCCGAGCGGGTCGAGAAGTCCGGTTTCCAGTTCATCGGCCCCACGCCCGAGTCGATCCGCATCATGGGCGACAAGGTCTCGGCCAAGCAGGCCATGATCAAGGCGGGCGTGCCTTGCGTGCCCGGCTCGGACGGCGAGTTGCCGGATGACCCGTCCCAGATCCGCGCGATCGCCAAGCGGGTGGGTTACCCGGTCATCATCAAGGCCGCCGGCGGCGGTGGCGGTCGTGGCATGCGGGTGGTGCACACCGAGGCGGCACTGATCAACGCGGTCCAGATGACCAAGGCCGAAGCGGGCGCTGCGTTTGGCAATCCGGCGGTCTACATGGAAAAATTCCTGCAGAACCCGCGCCACATCGAGATCCAGATCCTGGCCGACAAGCACCGCAATGCCGTTTATCTGGGCGAGCGTGACTGCTCCATGCAGCGCCGCCACCAGAAGGTGATCGAGGAGGCGCCGGCGCCGGGCATCCCGCGCAAGCTCATCGACAAGATCGGCGAGCGTTGCGTGGCTGCCTGCAAGAAGATCGGCTACCGCGGCGCGGGCACCTTCGAGTTCCTGTACGAGAACGGCGAGTTCTACTTCATCGAGATGAACACCCGCGTGCAGGTCGAGCACCCGGTCACCGAATGGATCACCGGCGTGGACATCGTTCGCACCCAGATCATGGTGGCAGCCGGCGAGAAGCTGCCCTTTACCCAGCGCCAGATCGAGATCCGTGGCCACGCCATCGAGTGCCGCGTCAACGCCGAAGACCCCTTCAAGTTCACGCCCTCGCCCGGCCGCATCAGCATGTGGCACCCGCCCGGGGGGCCGGGTGTGCGGGTGGACTCGCATGCCTACACCAACTACTTCGTGCCGCCCAATTACGACTCGATGATCGGCAAGATCATTGTGCATGGCGACACCCGCGAGCAGGCCCTGGCCCGTATGCAGACGGCGCTGGCCGAGACCGTGGTCGAAGGCATCAGCACCAACATCCCGCTGCACCGCGAGCTGATGGTGGACGCCAAGTTCATGCAGGGGGGCACCAATATCCATTACCTGGAACACTGGCTGAGCCAGCACAAGCGCTGATGTTCGAGCTCTTGCTGCTGTGCCCCGAAACGCAGGTCGAAACGCTCAGCGATGCCCTCGATGCGCTCGATGCCCTGAGTGTTTCGGTGGAAGATGCCGATGCCCAGACACCGGCCGAGCAGGCCCTGTTTGGTGAGCCGGGCATGCCGCCGCCCAAGGACGGCTGGCAGCGCTCACGCATGGTGGCGCTGTTTGCCGAGCAGGCGCAGGCCGATGAGGCCGCAAAGCTGCTGCAGCTCCAGGACTTTTTTGAAGGTTGCCAGCTGCTGGGCGTGCGCCGTGTCGAAGAACAGGACTGGGTCCGTCTGACGCAATCGCAGTTTGCGCCGGTGGAGATCACGCCCGAGTTCTGGATCGTGCCGACCTGGCACGAGGTGCCTCCGCAGGCGCGTCAGACCATCCGGCTCGACCCGGGTCTGGCCTTTGGCACCGGCACCCATCCGACCACCCACATGTGCCTGCGCTGGATCGCCACCCACGGCCTGTCGGGTCAGCGGGTGCTGGACTATGGCTGCGGCTCGGGCATCCTGGCGATTGGCGCGGCGAAATATGGCGCGCAGCAGATCGACGCGGTCGACATCGATGAAGCTGCGGTGACCTCGACCCGCCTCAATGCCGAGGCCAATGGCGTCATCCTCCATGCGGGATTGCCCGATCTCGCCCACGGCCAATACCAGACCGTGCTGGCCAACATCCTGGCCACGCCCCTCAAGGTGCTGGCGCCCTTGTTGTGCGCGCATGTGGCCGCAGGCGGGCAACTGGTGCTGGCCGGTATTCTGGAACGGCAGGCCGAGGAACTGCAGCAGGCCTATGCGCCGTGGGTGCAGCTGGCGGTCAGCGACAGCCGCGAGGGCTGGATTCTGATGACGGCGCGCAAGGCCTGAGCTTTCCAGGTCCTGCGCGCGGCCGCTGCCTGTTCCAAAGCGGAGGTCGAGCGATCGCAGCGTCACCCTCGCGCGGCTCGCGCGTTTCGGTGTGCAGGGACTGCCTACAATCCTTTCATGCGTCTAGTCACCCGTTGCCCTGCTTGCCGAGCCTTGTTCGAGGTGCGCGAGCGCCAGTTGCAGGCCTGTGAGGGCTGGTTGCGCTGCGGCCAATGTTTCAATGCGTTTGACAGCGCTGGCCTGGTCCTTCCCTGGGCCCCGTTGCCTGTGTCGCAGGCGGCGCCTGCGTCTTCGGCCGAGCGCATCGACATCCGCAGCCTCTTGCACCAGCCCGACCAGCCCGACCAGCCAGTCACCCAGGCCGCGTCGGCAACAGCAGCACCAGCGGCCATTGCGCCAGTGTTCGATCCGGTCTTTCGCCGGCTGGTGCCCGACAGCCTGGAACTGGGGGACTCCGCCTTGCCTGCAGCGACCATGCCAGGCGGGCACGCCGCTGCAACTGCGCCACAAACCTTGTCGGCGTTGGCGGGTTTGAGCCGCGAACATGTCCCGCCTGATGCAACTCCACGGCCTGTACACCGCCGTCGATGGCCCGGGGTCATGGCTTGCACGCTGGCATTTTTCGCCTTGCTGGGACAGGCGCTGTACACGCAGCGGGATCAGATCCAGCTGGCGGTGCCAGCCTTGCAAGCGCTGGGCCAACGGCTGTGTCGGACGCTCGATTGTCCATGGCCGGCTGTCCGCGCGTCCTCCGCGGTGCAACTCGACAGTGCCCGGCTGATGCGTGAACCGCAAGGACTGGTGCTGCGTCTGAGAGTCCGCAATACAGCGGCCGTGGATGTGGTCATGGGTGCGCTGGACTTGACGCTGCTGGGGCCCGACGCCAAGGTGCTGGTGAGGCGCGTGTTGTCGCCCATGGACCTGGGCGCCCCGGTCGAGCTTCGCACAGGCGACGCCTGGGAAGGGGCGGTACAGCTGCAACTCGAAGAGGCTGCGCTGGTGCAGGGCTACCGGGCCGTTCTTTTTCTGCCCTGAGGCTGGCGCGGTGTTGGCAGGCGGTCGTCCGGGACGGCCTTGTCTCCTGCCATGGCGTCTCTGAGAACGGTCGCTGGTTTTTTCCGTTTCGTCAAATGACCGTCCGCCCACAAAAAAGCCCGAAGCTCGATCGCTTCGGGCTGGGTTCAGCCGTGTTGGCCCCGATCAGGGCTTGGCGGCGGAAGGAAAGGGCCAGGCGGCCTGCGGGTTCAGCGTGGTTTGCGCCGCAGGGGCAGGCTTGGCAGCGGGCTTTTTGGCCGCCTTTTTCACGGCCGGCTTTTTGGCGGCAGCGGGCTTTTTGGCGGCCGGCTTTTTGGCGGCTGCTTTTTTGGCCGGTGCAGCGGCTTTCTTGGCCGGTGCGGCTGCCTTTTTGGCCGGTGCTGCGGCTTTCTTGGCCGCTACTTTTTTCACGGCGGCTTTCTTGGCCGGTGCTGCAGCTTTTTTGGCTGCGGGCTTCTTGGCCGCTACTTTTTTGGCGACGACCTTCTTGGCAGCGGCCTTTTTGGCGGGTGCTGCGGCTTTCTTGGCCGGTGCTGCCTTCTTGGCCGGTGCGGCCTTCTTCGCTACCGCTTTCTTGGCGGCGGGTTTCTTGGCTGCAGCCTTGGGGGCTGCTTTGGGGGCCGCTTTTTTAGCGGCTGCTTTTTTTGCAGTTGCCATGTTTTTCTCCTTGATCAAGTCGAGAGATCAGCAGATGAATGCACTGGGTGCGCGTTGGATCGCACCAAGCGATTCATGGCGCTGAGGCAGGCCTCAACGCCATGAACAGGGAAAAGCCCCCGGCAGGACCTGCTGTGCAGGGCCTTGCCGTGGGGCTTGATACGGTGTGACATGAAGGTCAGGTTCAGTCCCAGGACAGCGCGCCACCGGACTGGTATTCGATGACGCGGGTTTCGAAGAAGTTGCGTTCCTTCTTCAGGTCGATCATTTCGCTCATCCACGGGAACGGGTTTTCTTCGTTCGGGAAGAGTGGCTCGAGGCCGATCTGCGTGGCGCGGCGGTTGGCGATGTAGCGCAGGTAGCCCTTGAACATGGAGGCATTGAGGCCGAGCACGCCACGCGGCATGGTGTCTTCGGCGTAGCGGTATTCGAGCTCGACCGCTTTCTGGAACAGGGCCTTGATCTCGGCCTTGAACTCGGCCGTCCACAGATGCGGGTTCTCCAGCTTGATCTGGTTGATCAGGTCGATGCCGAAGTTGCAGTGCATGGACTCGTCGCGCAGGATGTACTGGTATTGCTCGGCGGCGCCGGTCATCTTGTTCTGGCGGCCCAGCGCCAGGATCTGGGTGAAGCCGACGTAGAAGAACAGACCCTCCATCAGGCAGGCAAAGACGATCAGGCTCTTGAGCAGGGTCTGGTCAGCCTCGGGGGTGCCGGTCTTGAAGTGCGGATCCATGATCGCGTCGATGAACGGGATCAGGAACTCGTCCTTGTCGCGGATCGAGGACACCTCGTGGTAGGCGTTGAAGATTTCCGATTCGTCCAGACCGAGTGACTCGACGATGTACTGGTAGGCGTGGGTGTGGATGGCTTCTTCAAAGGCCTGGCGCAGCAGGAACTGGCGGCACTCGGGCGCGGTGATGTGGCGGTAGGTGCCCAGCGTGATGTTGTTGGCGGCCAGCGAATCGGCAGTGACGAAGAAGCCGAGGTTGCGCTTGATGATGCGGCGCTCGTCTTCGCTCAGACCGTTGGGGTCTTTCCATAGCGCGATGTCGCGGTTCATGTTCACTTCCTGCGGCATCCAGTGGTTGGCGCAGGTGGCGAGGTATTTTTCCCAGGCCCACTTGTACTTGAAGGGCACCAGCTGGTTGACGTCGGTCTGGCCGTTGATGATGCGCTTGTCGGCCACGTTGACACGGCGCTCATTGCGCGCGGGCGTGTGGTGGGCGGCGTCGGGAGGAGTGGCGGCCTTCGCAGGCATGGCGCCTGCGTTCGCGAAAGAAGGCATTGCGGGTTGCAATGCAGGAGTGGCTTGTTCGTCCCAGGAGAGCATATGAATGTCCAATTCGCAAATTATGAAAGCATGCAGATCAATTGCAAAGCAATGCGGCGGTGTGCATGTCGAGGCGGTGTTCAAGTGTTGTGCAATTGCATCGATTGCACACGATGAACCTGCGCTTCGTGCGCGAGCGGCACGAAGCGCAGCCCCTTACTGACAGGCCTCGCAACCGGGATCATCGATGGCGCAGAACTTGATGTCGGTGGCCGGGCCGCTGTTCATCTGTGCCTGTGCGGCCGCTGCTGCGGCGTCGAGCGCACTCATGCCACCCGATGCAGCCCCCGAGGACACGGCGTTGAGCTGCCCTGCCGAGATGGTGGACTTCTCGGCGTGCGTGGCGCTGGTGGTGCGCAGGTAGTAGGTGGTCTTGAGACCGCGCAGCCAGGCGAGCTTGTAGGTGTCGTCGAGCTTCTTGCCCGAGGCGCCGGCCATGTAGATGTTGAGCGACTGCGCCTGGTCGATCCACTTCTGGCGACGCGCGGCGGCTTCGACCAGCCATTGCGGTTCGACCTCGAAGGCCGTGGCGTACAGCTGCTTGATCTCCTGCGGTACGCGATCGATCGGGCGCAGCGAACCATCGAAGTGCTTGAGGTCCATGACCATCACATCGTCCCACAGGCCCAGGCGCTTGAGGTCCTTGACCAGGTAGCCGTTGATGACGGTGAACTCGCCCGACAGGTTGGACTTGACCGACAGGTTGCCAAAGCAGGGCTCGATCGAGGCGTCCACGCCGATGATGTTGGAGATGGTTGCGGTGGGGGCAATCGCGACACAGTTGGAGTTGCGCATGCCGTCCTGGGCAATCTTCTTGCGCAGGGCGTCCCAGTCCAGCGTGGCCGAGCGGTCGACTTCGACGTAGCCGCCACGCTCGCGCGCCAGCAGGTCCAGCGTGTCGGGCGGCAGGATGCCACGGTCCCACAGCGAACCTTTGTAGCTGGAGTACTTGCCGCGCTCCCTGGCCAGCTCGGTCGAAGCCCAGTAGGCGTAGTAGCAGATCGCTTCCATCGACTGGTCGGCGAATTCCACCGCGGCCTGGCTGGCGTAGGGGATGCGCATTTCATAGAGCGCGTCCTGGAAGGCCATCAGGCCCAGCCCGACCGGGCGATGGCGCAGGTTGGAGTCACGCGCCTTCTTGACCGCGTAGTAGTTGATGTCGATCACGTTGTCGAGCATGCGCATGGCCGTCGAGATGGTCTTGCGCAGCTTGGCGTGGTCGAGCTGCTTGCCGTTGGGGCCATCGACCAGGTGCTTGAGCAGGTTGACCGAGCCCAGGTTGCAGACGGCGGTTTCGGTGTCGCTGGTGTTGAGGGTGATCTCGGTGCAGAGGTTGGATGAATGCACCACGCCGGCGTGCTGCTGGGGCGAGCGCACATTGCAGGGGTCCTTGAAGGTGATCCAGGGGTGGCCGGTCTCGAACAGCATCGAGAGCATCTTGCGCCACAGGTCCACCGCCTGCACCTGCTTGGCCGGTTTGATCTCGCCGCGCGCGGCTTTTTCTTCGTAGGCCACATAGGCTTTTTCGAACTCGCTGCCGAACTTGTCGTGCAGGTCCGGGCAGTCGGACGGCGAGAACAGGGTCCAGCTGCCTTTTTCCATCACGCGGCGCATGAACAGGTCGGGGATCCAGTTGGCCGTGTTCATGTCGTGCGTGCGGCGGCGATCGTCGCCGGTGTTCTTGCGCAGCTCCAGGAATTCTTCAATGTCCAGGTGCCAGGTTTCCAGGTAGGTGCAGACCGCGCCTTTGCGCTTGCCGCCCTGGTTGACGGCCACGGCGGTGTCGTTGACCACCTTGAGGAAGGGCACGACACCCTGCGATTCGCCGTTGGTGCCCTTGATGTGCGAGCCCAGCGCGCGCACACGGGTCCAGTCGTTGCCCAGGCCGCCGGCAAACTTGGACAGCAGGGCGTTTTCCTTGATCGACTCGTAGATGCCGTCCAGGTCGTCGGGCACGGTGGTCAGGTAGCACGACGACAGTTGCGAGCGCAGGGTGCCGCTGTTGAAGAGCGTCGGGGTCGAACTCATGAAGTCGAAGGTGGAGAGCACTTCATAGAACTCGATGGCCCGCGCTTCGCGGTCGATTTCCTGCAGGGCCAGGCCCATGGCCACGCGCATGAAGAAGATCTGCGGCAGCTCGATGCGGGTCTTGCGCACGTGCAGGAAGTAGCGGTCGTACAGGGTCTGCAGGCCGATGAAGTCGAACTGCAGGTCGCGCTCGGGCTTGAGCGCGGCGGCCAGGCGCGGCAGGTCGTACTGCAGCAGGTCGGGGGTGAGCAGCTCGTGCTCGACGCCCTTCTTGATGGCCTGCGGGAAGAAGTCCACATAGGCCGGGGCCATTTCGGCCTGGGTCAGCTCCTGACCCAGCACCTCCTTGGCAATGGTGTGCATCAACAGACGGGCCGTGGCGAAGGTGTAGTCGGGTTCCTTCTCGATCAGGGTCCGGGCAGCCAGGATGGAGGCCTTGTAAACCTCCTGCAGGGGCACGCCGTCGTAGAGGTTGCGCAGGGTTTCGGCCAGGATGGGGTCGGGGCTCACGTCCTGACCGAGTCCGGCGCAGGCCTGGGCGATGATGCCTTGCAGGTAGGCCATGTCCAGCGGCACGCGCTGGCCGCCATCGGTCACCATCAGCGCAGGCGCGGCGCTGGTCTGGGCCTGTTGCTGCTGGGCGCGTTCCTGGGCGCGACGCTCGCGGTAGAGCACATAGGCGCGTGCAACCTCGTGGTTGCTGCTGCGCATCAGGCCGAGTTCGACCTGGTCCTGCACGTCTTCAATATGGAAGGTGCCGCCGCCCGGACGCGAGCGCATCAGGGCGCGCACCACGTTCTGGGTCAGTTCGTCCACCACCTCGCGCACGCTGGCCGAGGCCGCGCCCTGGGTGCCATGCACCGCCAGGAAGGCCTTCATCAGGGCCACCGCAATCTTGTGCGGCTCGAACGGGACCACCGCACCGTTGCGGCGGATGATCTGGTACTGGCTGTAGCTTGGGGACTGGGCTTGCCGGGTTTCATCGGCCGGGCCGGACCCGAAAAAGGAAGTGGTAGGCGTGGTGCTCAGGGGCGTTTGCAGGCTCATGCGTGGGCTCTTTTCCAGGTGGGTTCAAAACAAGCGGACCGGGGTGTCGAGACCGCGATCCGCATTTGTGAGAATTTGTAAGGGACACTATATCTAGTGTCTGAAAGGGTGGCAAGCCACTACAGGTAGTGTAAACGCGGATTTGTCCCGGAAGGGCCGCGGGCATGTCAGGGGCGCTTGCGAGAAGCTGGGCAGGGTTCTTTTCGCGGGATGGAAAGCATCGGTCCAGCACAGGGCAAGACTGGGTTTTGAGGCCGCGGGCCCCGTTTCATGCCGGTTGCAGGGCGGTTTGTCTTCGCGCGCCGCATGGTTGTTGAAGTGCAAAAAACTTCAAAAACATTCGAACCTGGCGTCCTGGCGAATCAGCCTCCGGGTGCCACTGTCGCGATCCTGCAACCCTCGGGAAAATACTGAGCCGGCAGGGCAGACAAAGACTGCAAAAGCGACCAGTCAAACCCTTCGCCGGGGTCCTGTTTGCGGCCCGGCGCGATGTGTTCGTGGCCCGCCAGGTAGCGGATCGGACACGCACGTGCCAGGGACCGGCACAGCCGGGCCAGCTGCCGGTACTGCGCGGCCTCGAAGCGACCGCCCTCAAGCCCCTCCAGCTCGATCCCGACCGAATCGTCGTTGCAGTTTTCACGTCCCCGGTAGGCCGAACGGCCGGCATGCCAGGCGCGCCGGTCGGTGCTGACGAACTGGACCAGTTCGCCGTCACGCCGGATGAAAAAGTGCGCCGAGACTTCCAGCCCTTGCAACTGGGCGTAATAGGGGTGGGCGCTGCAGTCGAGCCGGTTGGTGAACAGGGCCTCGACCGCATCGCCCCCGAAGCAGCCCGGCGGCAGGCTGATCGAATGGATGACGACCAGGTCGATGCAGGCGCCGTCCGGCCGGGGGCCGTGGTTGGGCGAGTCCACCCTTCGCGCCGGGCGGTACCAGCCGTCCTGCCACAGGGATGGGGTGGTCATGCGCAGCGTCAGACGGGGTTGCGGTCGGCGGCAGCGCTGCGGTGGGCGGTGCTGCAATAGAGGCCGCGCTGGCCGCGCACCGCTTCTTCGAGCGGCAGGTGCACGCCGCAGTGGGCGCAGCGGCACATGGTCTCGGGCACGGGTTCGGCAGGGGGCCTGGCCGCAGCCTGGCCCGGTGGGCTTGAAGGCCCCGAAGCGCGTGCCCGGCGCCAGACCCACAAGGCCAGCAGGATCACCAGCAGCCAGATCAGGTATTTCATGCGCCACGCCCCAGCAGCACTTCGAGCACGAAACGCGAGCCTGCATAAGAAAGCAACAGCAGCGCCGCACCGATGTAGAGCACCCGCACCGCACGGCGGCCTCGCCAGCCCCATTGCCAGCGGCCCCAGAGCAGGGTCGCAAACGTCAGCCAGGACAGCAGCGCAAACACGCGCTTGTGGTCCCAGCGCCAGGCGGTGTGTTGCGGACCGTAGAGTTGCTCGCCAAACAGGACGCCAGCCAGCAGGGTGGCCGTCAGCAGCGCAAAGCCGGCGGTGACAAAACGGAAGGTCAGGCGTTCGAGCGTCAGCAGCGGCAGGCCTGCCGCGCCATCGTGGGCCAGGCGGATGTCACGCTCGGTGCGCGTCATCATCCAGGCATGGACCACAGCGGCCGCAAACATGCCGTAGGCCGACAGCCCCAGCGCCCAGTGCAGCGGCAGCCAGGCCGAAGCCTGGACATGCAGCGGGGTGCCTGGAAACAGCAGGGCCAGCATCACGGCGGCGGCGCCCAGGAGGCCAAAGATCCAGCGCCCGCGCAGTTGCGGGAAAAACTGACGCTCGATGCCATACGCTGTGATCACCAGCCAGGCGGTGATGGACAGCGCCGGGGCAAAGCCAAAGCGGTTGTCGCCCGCCATTAAACCCAGCAAGGCCAGGGCGTGAGCCAGCCAGGCCAGCCACAGCAGTCGGCGGGCGCCGTGGTCGCCCAGACGGCGCGGTACCAGGGCGGGCAACAGGTAGGCCAGGGCCGCCAGCGCTGACAGGGGCAGGGTCCAGGAGGGGCTACTGGCTAAAATCATGGCACCGAGTTTAGCCTTTCAGGCACAGCCGCAGGGGCTTTGCCGCTGCGGCCGGCGGTTTTCACGGCGGACACACATTCCATGGCCTCAGCCCTCACCGACAAACTTTCACGCCTGGTCAAGACGATCAGCGGCCAGGCCCGCATCACCGAATCCAATGTCGCCGACATGCTGCGCGAAGTGCGCATGGCGCTGCTCGAAGCCGACGTGGCCCTGCCCGTGGTGCGCGACTTCATTGCCCGCGTCAAGGACAAGGCGCTCGGCCAGGAGGTCATGGGCTCGCTCAAGCCGGGCCAGGCCCTGGTGGGCATCGTCAACAAGGAGCTCGCCGCCACCATGGGCGAGGGCGTGGCCGACATCAACCTGGCCGCGCAGCCGCCCGCCGTGATCCTCATGGCCGGTCTGCAGGGTGCCGGTAAAACCACCACTACCGCCAAGCTGGCCAAGCACCTGATCGAAAAGCGTAAAAAAAAGGTGCTGACGGTCTCGGGCGACGTGTACCGCCCGGCCGCCATCGAGCAGCTCAAAACCGTGACGGCGCAGGCCGGTGCCGAGTGGTTCCCGAGCTCGCCCGAGCAAAAGCCGATCGACATCGCGCGCGCCGCCATCGACTACGCCCGCAAGCATTTCTTTGACGTGCTGCTGGTCGACACCGCCGGTCGCCTGGCGATCGACGAGGCCCTGATGGCCGAAATCAAGGCCCTGCACGCCGAATTGAAGCCGGTCGAGACCCTGTTTGTGGTGGACGCCATGCAGGGCCAGGACGCGGCCAATACCGCCAGGGCCTTTGGCGAGGCGTTGCCGCTCACCGGCATTGTGCTGACCAAGCTCGATGGCGATTCGCGCGGCGGCGCGGCCCTGTCGGTGCGCCAGATCACCGGCGCGCCGATCAAGTTTGCGGGCACCAGCGAGAAGATCGACGGCCTCGAAGTGTTCGATGCCGAGCGCCATGCCGGTCGCATCCTGGGCATGGGCGACATCGTGGCCCTGGTCGAGCAGGTCACTGCCGGTGTGGACATGGAGGCCGCGCAGAAACTCGCCGCCAAGGTCAAGAGTGGCGGTGGCTTCGACCTCAACGATTTTCTGGCCCAGATCCAGCAGATGAAGCAGATGGGCGGCCTTTCGAGCCTGATGGACAAACTCCCCAGCCAGCTCACCGCCAAGGCCGGGCAGATGGACCTCGGCAAGGTCGAGAAGGACATCGCCCGCAAGCAGGGCATCATCCACAGCATGACGCCGCAGGAGCGCACCCGGCCCGACATCATCAAGGCCACCCGCAAGCGCCGCATTGCCGCTGGCGCCGGCGTGCAGGTGCAGGAGGTCAACCGCCTGCTCAAGGAATTCGAGCAGATGCAGGACATGATGAAGAAGATGCAGGGCGGCGGCCTCATGAAGATGATGAAACGCATGGGCGCCATGAAAGGCATGATGGGCGGCGGCGGCTTCCCCGGCATGCCGCGCTGAAAACGGTCCCCACCACCTGTGGTCCACTTTGTGGATAAGTGACAGGACAAGTGCCCAAAGCCTTGCCCGGCAAGGGGTTCAGCGCGATGCCTGTTTTTTGGGCAGCCCTGCGATGTGCGTCAGCAGCCCTTCGCAGGCGTCTTCCACCAGGTCGAGCACCTGCTCGAAACCCTGTGCGCCGCTGTAGTACGGGTCCGGCACTACCGGGCTGTCGTGGCGGGTGCAGAACTCGGTCAGGCGCTTGAGCTTGTGGCGCAGCGGCGCAGGGCACAGCGCTTCGGCCAGCGCCTGGTTGTCCCAGTCCATCACCAGCACCAGATCCGACAGCGTGAAGTCTTCGGCCGTCAGCTGCCGCGCGCGCAGCATCGACAGGTCGTAGCCGCGGCGCTGGGCATGCAGCTGGCTGCGCCGGTCCGGCGCCTCGCCCACATGGTAGGCGTGGGTGCCGGCCGAATCGACCTCGATCCAGTGCTGCCAGTTGCGCTCGGCCACCTTGTGGCGCATGACGCCGTCGGCCGTGGGGCTGCGGCAGATGTTGCCCATGCAGACGAAGGTGAGGCGGTAGCGGTCGCTCATGCGCTCGGTCATGCACTCGTCGCCAGCCACGGCCGCACCCAGCCCAGCCCGGCGCGCGTCTCGCCGGCTGGCCGGTATTCACAGCCGACCCAGCCGGTGTAGCCGGCGGCGTCGAGCGCCGCCAGCACGGCCGGGTAGTGCACTTCGCCGCGGTCGGGCTCGTGGCGGTCGGGGGCGCCGGCGATCTGCACATGGCCCACGCCTTTGATATGGCGCTGCAGGCGGCGGATCAGGTCGCCTTCCATGATCTGGCAGTGGTAGAAGTCCATCTGCACCTGCAGGTTGGCTTCGCCTACCTCGGCGACGATGTCGTGGGCCTGCTGCTGGTGGGTCAGAAAGTAGCCCGGCATGTCGCGGGTGTTGATCGGCTCGATCAGCAGCGTGATGCCTTCGTCCGCCACGCGGCGGGCCGCCAGGCGCAGATTGCCCACCAGGGTGGCGCGGGCCTGCTGCACACTCACGCCGGCAGGCACGATGCCCGACAGGGCGTGTAGGCGATGGCAGCGCAGGGCGCGGGCGTAGGGCAGGGCGGCCTCGACCGTGGCGGCAAATTCGGCTTCGCGCCCCGGGTGGCAGGCCATGCCGCGTTCGCCCTGGTCCCAGTCGCCGGGCGAGAGGTTGAACAGCACCTGTTCGAGCCCGTGCGCCTGCAGCTGCGCGGCGATGGCCTCGGGCGCAAACGCGTAGGGAAACAGACACTCCACCCCCCTGAAGCCATCGGCCGCCGCAGCGGCAAAGCGGTCCAGAAAGGCATGCTCGGTGTAGAGCATCGAGAGGTTGGCGGCAAAGCGGGGCATGGGGTGCGTGGGCGTCAGTCCTGGATCAGCAGTTCGCCGCGCAGCGAGTGCGGCAGGGCCTGGGTGATGCGCACGTCCAGCATCTGGCCGAGCAGCCGCTCGCGCTGCGGTCCGGCGGCAAAGTTCACGATCCGGTTGCACTCGGTGCGGCCCATGAGCTCGGTCGGGTCCTTGCGCGAAGGGCCTTCGACCAGGATGCGCTGCACCGTGCCGACGCGGCTGGCGCTGATGCGCTGCACGTTGTCTTCAATCGTGGCCTGCAGGTGCTGCAGGCGTTTGAGCTTGACCTCGTGCGGCGTGTCGTCGTGCAGGTTGGCCGCCGGCGTGCCCGGGCGCGGGCTGAAGATGAAGGAGAAGCTGCTGTCGTAGCCCACGTCTTCGATCAGTTTCATCATCTTGGCAAAGTCTTCCTCGGTCTCGCCGGGGAAGCCGACGATGAAGTCGCTGCTCATCGAAATGGCGGGGCGCACCGCGCGCAGCTTGCGGATGGTGCTCTTGTATTCCATCGCGGTGTAGCCGCGCTTCATGGCCATCAGGATGCGGTCGCTGCCGTGCTGCACCGGCAGGTGCAGGTGGCTCACCAGCTGCGGCACCCTGGCGTACACGTCGATCAGGCGCTGGGTGAATTCGTTGGGGTGGCTGGTGGTGTAGCGGATGCGCGCGATGCCCGGGATCTCGGCCACGTACTCGATGAGCGTGGCGAATTCGGCGATCTCGCCCGAATCGCCCATCGGCCCACGGTAGGCGTTCACGTTCTGGCCCAGCAGGGTGACTTCTTTCACGCCCTGCTCGGCCAGGCCGGCGATCTCGACCAGCACGTCTTCAAACGGGCGCGAAAACTCTTCGCCACGCGTGTAGGGCACCACGCAGTAGCTGCAGTACTTGCTGCAGCCTTCCATGATCGAGACAAAGGCGCTGGCGCCTTCGACGCGGGCGGGCGGCAGGTGGTCGAACTTCTCGATCTCGGGAAAGCGGATGTCCACCTGCGGCCGGGCCTGGCGCTCGCGCTCGGCCAGCAGCTCGGGCAGGCGGTGCAGGGTCTGCGGGCCGAACACCACGTCCACATAGGGCGCGCGCTTGATGATCTCCTCGCCCTCCTGGCTGGCCACGCAGCCGCCCACGCCGATCAGCACGCCTTTTTGCTTGAGGTGCTTGACGCGGCCGAGGTCGGAGAAGACCTTTTCCTGCGCCTTCTCGCGCACTGAGCAGGTGTTGAAGAGGATCAGGTCGGCGTCTTCGGGGTTATCGGTGGGCTCATAGCCCTGGGCGGCGTTCATCACGTCGGCCATCTTGTCCGAGTCGTACTCGTTCATCTGGCAGCCGAAGGTCTTGATGTAGACCTTTTTGGCGGGCAAAGCGGAGGCTGCCCCTTCGGGGGCGGTGGTGCAGCGGTTCATGGTGTTGATCCAGAGGCTGGGTTGAAAGCGGCTGATTATCGCCGCAGCGACGTGGCGATCTCAGGGGAGGGGCTTGTAGAACATCGGGTAGGTGCGTTGCACCGTCGGGCTCTCCAGCGCCCAGGTGTGGCACTGGTTGAGAAAGAAGGGCGGCTCGGTCACGTCGGGGTGCGGCAGGCCCTGCTGTTCGCGCCGCTGCCACTGGCCCGAGGGCAGGGTCTGGAAGGCGGCGGTGGCCATGTTGAACAGCATCTCGCGCAGGTGGGTGCAGCCGGCCGTGCCGCCTATATGGGTGTTGATGAGCTTGCGCCAGCCCGCGCCCATGCGCTGGCCCTTGAGGCGGTGCATGTGCACCGGGGCGCCGCTGCATTCGGGGTGGGGAATGTCGTCCATCGAGGTCACGATGTCATGGATCACGAACTGGTCGTCCAGCGTCACCCGGATCGACAGGCCATGGATGGGTTCATCGGCGGGGAAGGGACGCTCCGCACGCACCTGGAAGGTATAGGACTTGACGTCGGTCAACTCGGCTTCGATGTCCCAGAGGCCGTCTTCGCGGTCGTAGCCGCGGTAGACCACGGTGCGCGTATGCGACAGTTTTCGGGGGGATGCAGGGGGTAATGCCACTTGTCGGTCTCGCTGCTTCGGTTTCCAATGCCCCGATCATAAATTTGCCGGAGACCCGACCCATGAGCTTCACGATCGCCCCGGTGGTGCGCCGCCAGACCATTGCCGACGCCCTGCGCCGCACGGCGCAGCGGCTGCCTGACAAAACCGGCATCGTCTGCGGCGCCACCACCTGGACCTACGCCGAGTTCGACGCCCTGGTCTCGCGCCTGGCCGCCGGTCTGGTGGCCATCGGCGTGGCCGAGGGCGACAAGGTGGCGGTGCTGGCGCGCAACTCGCACGGTTTTGCGGCGCTGCGCTTTGCGCTGGCGCGCTGCGGGGCCGTCATGGTGCCGATCAACTTCATGCTCAAGGCCGAAGAGGTGGCGTACATCCTGCGCCACGCGGGCGCCAAGACGCTGGCCACCGACAGTGGCTTGGCCGAACTGGCGCAGGCGGCAGCCAAGCTCGATACGCAGGTCCAACAGTGCATCTGGCTGCCCTCCGAAGACCCGAGCGATCCGGTGGCGGGCATGCACGACTTTCATTGGCTGGCGTCCTGCACCGACCGGCTGCCCAAGCTGCGGCTGACCAGCACCGATGTGGCGCAGATCGTCTACACCAGCGGCACCGAGTCCAGCCCCAAGGGCGCCATGCTCACGCACGATGCGGTGCTGTGGCAGTACGTGAGTTGCGTGATCGACGCCGAAATCGCCGAGGCCGATGTCGCCCTGCATGCATTGCCGCTCTACCACTGCGCCCAGCTCGATGTGTTTTTTGGCCCAGCCATCTACATGGGCAGCACCAACGTCATCACCGCCAAGCCCGTGCCCGACAACCTGCTGCCGATGATCGATAAGTTCGGCATCACCAGCTTCTTTGCGCCGCCCACAGTCTGGATCGCGCTGCTGCGATCGCCGCTGTTCGATCCGGCCAGGCTCGCCCGGCTGGCCAAGGGCTATTACGGGGCGTCCATCATGCCGGTCGAGGTGATGAAGGAAATCGCGACACGCCTGCCCAATGTGCGGCTGTGGAACCTGTACGGCCAGACCGAGATCGCGCCGCTGGCCACGATGCTCGGCCCCGAAGACCAGCTGCGCAAGCCCGGCTCGTGTGGCAAGGCGGTGCGCAATGTCGAGACCCGCGTGGTCGACGAGCAGATGCGCGACGTACAGCCGGGCGAGGTCGGCGAGATCGTTCACCGTTCGCCGCACCTGATGCTGGGCTACTTCCATGACGACGAACGCACAAAAGCCGCGTTCGAGGGCGACTGGTTCCACAGCGGCGATCTGGCCACCGTCGACGAGGAAGGCTACATCACGGTGGTCGACCGCAAGAAGGACATGATCAAGACCGGCGGCGAAAATGTCGCCAGCCGCGAGGTCGAAGAGATGATCTACCGCCTGCCCCAGGTCAGCGAAGTCGCCGTGATCGGCCTGCCCGACCCGAAATGGGTCGAGGCGGTGACGGCGGTGATCGTGGTCAAGGCCGGGCAGACGCTGGACGAGGCCACCGTGATGGCCCACTGCAGCCAGCATATGGCGCACTTCAAGGCGCCCAAGCGGGTGGTGTTCACCGACAGCCTGCCCAAGAACCCCAGCGGCAAGCTGCTCAAGCGCGAACTGCGGCTGACCCTGGCAGGGTAAACACCGATCAAATGTCCTGTCGACAGGACTTGTTTGTTCTATTGACAGGACATTGGTACGGATTGAGGATCGTGCCCCATGAAAGCCGATCTGCCCCTGCCCAAATACCACCAGATTTATCTGGTACTGCGCGAGCAGTTGCTCGAAGGGCGCTTCGGGCAAGGGCTGCCGGGTGAGCTGGCCCTGATGGAGCAGTTCGGCGTCGCGCGGGTCACCGTGCGCAGCGCCCTGGCCCAGCTGGCCCGCGAAGGGCTGATCCGGCGCGAGCCGGGTCGGGGCACCCGGGTGGTGCCGGCGCAGGAGCGTGCCGGCGCCGGCAGTACCCCGGGCGAGACCGAAGGGGGTCAGCAGGCCCGGCTGACCGGCCTGCTCGAAAACCTGGTGACCATGGGCCTGCGCACCACCGTCAAGGTCCACAGCCTCGACTACCTGCAGGCCCCGCCCGATGTGGCGCAGGCCCTGCAGCTGCCGGTGGGCGCGCTGGTGCAAAAGGCCGAGCGTGTGCGCAGCACCCGCGAAGGGCCGCTGTCCTTCATCACCACCTGGGTGCCCGAGGCCATGGCCCGCGGCTTTGGCCGGCAGGAGCTGGCACGCAAGCCCATCCTGGTGCTGCTGGAGGCCGCCGGCGTGAAGGTCGGGCGGGCCGAACAGACGATCTCGGCCCGGCTGGCCGATGCGGCGCTGGCACGCCACCTCGATGTGGCGGTCGGCTCGGCCCTGCTGGCGGTGCGCCGCCTGATCTACGACGAGGACGAACGGCCGGTGCAGTGGCTGCACGGGCTCTACCGGCCGGACCGCTACGAATACCAGATGCAGCTCTCGCGTGTGGGCAGCATCGACGCCAAGGTCTGGGTCAACCAGGCCTTGTCCGCCCATTTCCATTGACCCCTGAACGAAAGGAAGTTTCCATGAGTACGCGTCGTCTTTTCATCGGCCAGTCGGCCGCCGCCGCTTCGGCACTGGCCTTCCCGCTGGTGGCCGGCGCCCAGCCCAAGGCCGTCAAGGTCGGGGTGCTGCACCCTGTGACCGGCGCGCTGGCCTATTCGGGCCAGCAATGCCGCCTGGGCGCCATGATGGCCATCGAGGACATCAACAAGGCCGGTGGCATCAAGTCGCTCGGCGGTGCGAAGATCGAAGCCCTGCTGGGCGACGCACAGTCCAACCCGCAGGCCGGCTCGGCCGAGATCGAGAAAATGAACGAAGCTGGCGTGAGCGCGGTGGTGGGGGCGTTTGCCTCTGCCATCTGCCTGGCCACCACCCAGACCGCGGCCAAGTACAACCTGCCGCATGTGGTGGACGTGGGCGTGGCCGACCAGATTGTCGAGCGCGGCCTCAAGAACACCTTCCGCTTCGGTCCCGGTTACCGCAAGTGCGCCGAAGTTTCCGTGGCCAGCCTGCACGCCCTCAACACCGCCGCCGGCAAGCCCGCGCGCACCGTGATGATCGTGCACGAGGAGTCGCTGTTTGGCACCGGCACCGCCAACCTGCTGGCCAAGGAGTTGCCAGGCTACGGCTACGAGGTCAAGGAAGTCATCAAGCACGCCAACCCGACGCGTGACTTCAACAACATCGCCCTGCGCATCCGGCAGGTCAACCCCGACATTCTGATCCCCGCCAACTACTACAACGAATACGCCCTGCTGGTGCGCACGCTGCAGCAGCAGAAGATCACGCCCAAGGCGATCTACTCGGTGCTGGGCGGTGCGGCGTCGAGCTACAAGTTCGTCAAGGAGTTTCCGGACGCGGCCAACGGCATCATCGACTGCAACCACTGGTTCAACCCCAAGGACAAGCGTTCGGCTGCGCTGCGCAAGCGCGTGGAGGCCCAGGGCCAGTTCTTCAGCTACGAGGTCTTCATGACCTACACCGCCATGATGCTGCTGGCCGATGCCATCGAGCGCGCCAGGTCGACCGACCGCGCCGCCATCATCGACGCGCTGGCCTCGAGCAAATTCGCCGACCACATCATGCCGTACGGCCCGACGCAGTTTGTCAACGGCCAGAACATGGGCGCCCAGCCGCTCATGACCCAGGTGCAGAAGGGGGATATCAAGGTCATCGTGCCGCGCGACTACCGCGAGGTCGAGCCGATCTTCCCGCTCAAGGCCTGATCACCCGGGCTGCTGACCTGTCCGGGGCCGGCGCCGGGTCTGCGTGCAGACCGGCCGGCCCACCCCTGTCCGTCCTGACGAAGTGGCAAGGATGTTTGACTTTTCGATTCTGTTTCCCTCGGTGCTCAACGGCATCACCACAGGGGCGGTCTATGCGCTGATCGCGCTGGGCCTGACGCTGATCTACGGCGTGCTGCACATCATCAACTTCGCGCATGGCGCGTCGCTGATGCTGGCGCTCTATGGCGTCTACCTGCTCAAGCAGCACTGGGGTGTGGACCCGTATGCCGCGCTGGTGGTCATGGTGCCCGCCATGTTCGTGCTGGGCTATGCGCTGCAGCGCCTGATCATCAACCGCGCCAGCCACGGCAAGGACGAGAACATCCTGCTGGTCACGCTGGGCCTGTCCATCGTCATGGAAAACCTGGCGCTGCTGTTCTTCAAGTCCGACACCCGCACCATCGACACTGCCTACACCCTGAGCACGGTCGAGATCGGCCCGGCCTTCATTGCGCTGCCCAAGCTGGTGGCCTTTGGTGGTGCGCTGGTGACCGCGGCCGTGCTGCTGCTGATCGTGCAGAAAACCGACCTGGGCCGCGCCATCCGCGCCGTGGCCAAGGAAAAGCAGGGCGCGCGCCTGATGGGCATTGACGTGGACCATGTGTATGCCATGTGCTTTGGCCTGGGCCTGGCTTGCCTCGGTGCCGCGGCCTGCTTCCTGATGCCGGCGTATTACGTCAACCCGCAGGTGGGCAATGGCTTTGTGCTGGTGGCTTTCACGATCGTGGTGCTGGGCGGCATGGGCAGCTTTGCCGGCGCCTTGCTGGGGGGGCTGCTGATCGGCGTGGTCGAGTCGCTCGGCGGCCTGTACCTCGGTGAGTCGCTGGGGCAGGTGGGCATCTTCCTGATCTTCATCGCCGTGTTGCTGCTGCGGCCGCAGGGCCTGTTCGGAGCCAAGGCATGAAAGACCTGCGCAACATCCTGATCTTCGTGCTCATGGTCGCCAGCATCCCGCTGTGGTCGGACTCGGGCGTGCTGCTCAACTTTGTCATGACGTCGCTGTATGCCTGCCTGCTCGCGCAGGCCTGGAACGTGCTCGGCGGTTTTGGCGGGCAGTTTTCCTTTGGCCATGCGCTGTTCTTTGGCACCGGCGCCTATGTGCAGGCCATCGCCCAGCTGCAGTGGGGCCTGAACCCGTGGCTGGCCCTGCCACTGGCCATGGCCCTGGCTGCGGCGGTGGGGGGCTTTGTGGGCGCCGTGTCGTTTCGTTACGGCCTCAAGGGCTCCTACTTCGCGCTCGTCACGCTCGCCTTTGCCGAGGTGTTCCGCATCGTGGCCACCTCGGTGCCCTTCACCGGCGCCGGCGTGGGCCTGATGCTGCCGCTGCGCGAGTCGGCCGCCCACATGCAGTTCGGCAGCCGCGCCGGCTTTGTCTGGCTGATGCTGGGCCTGGTCACGATTGCGCTGCTGGTGACGGCCTGGCTGCGCCATTCGCGTTTTGGTGCCTGCCTGCAGGCGGTGCGTGACAACGAAGATGCGGCGCGCGCCGTGGGGGTCAACCCCTTCCAGGTCAAGCTGGTGGCCACTGTGCTGTCGGCCGCGCTCATGGGCGCGGCCGGGGCCTTTTACCTGCAGGTCTACCAGTACATCGACCCGGGCATTGCCTATGGGCCGCACACCTCGGTCGAGGCCCTGGTGGGCGCCATCGTGGGTGGCATGGGCACGCTCTGGGGGCCGGTGCTGGGCGCGCTCAGCCTGCACATCCTGGCTGACCTCACGCGCAACCTGTTTGGCCAGTTGCCGGGCATCAACATGGTGATCTACGGTTCGGTGCTGGTGCTGATCGTGATGTTCCTGCCGCGCGGCATTGCCGGCCTGGGCGTGTTCACGCCGCGCCAGTGGCTGCGCGGCCAGAAAGGGGAGAAGTGATGAGCACCCCCACCCCCCTGCTGGACATCCGGCACCTGAGCAAGTCCTTTGGTGGCCTCAAGGCCGTGCAGGACGTGAGCCTGCAGGTGGGTGGGGG
>Ga0255182_1000207_pt1 | contig 48303 bp, 37 predicted proteins | sample Atl_UVDOM_RepA_8_FD_188420 | JGI IMG/M metagenome (GOLD analysis project Ga0255182, IMG submission 188420) | Freshwater microbial communities from Altamaha River, Georgia, United States - Atl_UVDOM_RepA_8d | ecosystem: Environmental > Aquatic > Freshwater > River | place: USA: Georgia...
CATTTATAATTTTATTAGACAAAAAGCCCTTAGCGATTAATCCCATTTTGTGAACAGGTAATGTATGAACAGTAAAGTTTTTTTCAAGCTGCAAAAGCTTGAGGATTTTGTCACCAACAGGATAATCTTCTTGTAAACCTAACGAGTGAAAAACATTTTGAAAATCACTTAATTTAGATTCAAGCTTAGGTTGGAGAATTTTTTTTCCCAATTGTTTTTCGAGAACAATATCTATCGCTTTTGAATAACCTAAAATAATACTTGATTTATCAACAAAAGAATCAAAAAGCTCGGGATGTTTAAACGGAACTTCAGCGGAACGTAATGCTGATTTCGAGGCCTCATCAAAATGAATATAAGACGGTATAAGTTTTTCAAATGCAGTATCTATTGCGATCAAATCAGCTTCGGTTGGCTTAATTTTATTCAAAGAAAAACTTTTCTGATTCTGTAAAAGTTCTGTTTTAAAATCCTGCAATAAAAGTAAAATATCCTCTTCATCTTGACTAGATCGATCTTCAACATTGATTTTCTTTAAAATATCACCAACCTGAACAGCAAAATAATCAGTGTCATTTTCAGGAGGATTAAAATCACGCGTAATTTTTCGCACAATATCAATTTGGTTATAATGATCCTGCAGAAAATCGAAAACAAGACGTTTAGCACGATTACCGGGTAATTTAAGTAATGCATCTAAAGCGCGACCTGATAAAGAAGCAGATTTAGAATGTAAAAAAACTGCAAGTTTATCGGCCAACGTTTCGTCATTAAATACTTGTAAAGCCAAAACAACATGAAATTGAATAATTAAATTTTCCGATTGAGCAAGACTGAGAACATATTCTTTAAATTGAACTAACTTAAAATGGCGAATAACTTTAAGTAATCCAATACTCATATCATCATTATTTTTAACTAAACTCAATTTTTTTAAAAATTGCTCTAAGTTTTTAGAGATCTTATGCTCAGACGAGTTTTGTAATAAAACTCTTAATAGTGATACTCCTTGTTCATGATCAATAGTATCTATTTTCTTTTCAATCTCACTTATAAAATAAGATGATTCAACATTTTGGAAATAAAAATATACACTCGCTTTAATTTCATGATCTAAATATAAACTCAAAAACTCAGAATTCAGTTTGCTTGATTTATATTTAAAATGACCGAATAAACGAATAATTCTCGAATAAATTGCCTTTTCAATCTCAAGACCAGTAGCTTTAAATAAAAATTTCTGCTTGTGCTGATCAAAGGTCAATTTCAAAATAAAATCCTCAATTTCTTTCAATATGAGATTAAGGGTTTTTGTTTGAGATTTACACGTCAATAAATACTCATGCACAGTATTGATTAACAAAATTTGAACTGAGCTTTCACTTTGTAAAAAATCTGAATTAAATAAATCTTTGACAAATTTATCAGTATGCACAGAACAAAAAAGTCGTGCTGATACATAAGATTGATCACAAGCATCATGCAATGTTTTAATGATTGTAATTAATTTTTCATTTTGATGGAATGATACGCTTGCCAAAAAAGACTTTTGCTCTTGAATACTATTCGATATCATAAGATCAAAATACTTTTTATATAGTTCATCGATATGACTCGACTCAATACGACTTAGTATGTCAAAAATCTTTCTAAATTGATTTGATTCCGCTAGTAAATCAAAAGCTAATTGTAGCTCGTCCGATGTAAATGCATTGAACTCTAAAAGCAATGCTGGATGAAATTGATCGTTATTTATAATTTTATTTAAATAATCTTCTATTTTCCAACCACTCCGAAACAAACACTGATTCTTTGCATTATTAAATATCTGATACTCAAAAGAATCACTTTTAAAATATATCTCTAAATCATCAAAATCTTTTATGTTTTTAGTTATTTTCCCAAGACTCACAACTGCACTTAATGCGACGTCACGGTAAACTTTGTTTTGAGCAATTTGTTTCAACAATCCCACCGAGGGCAGAGCTTTTAACTCTCCTAAACAGAGTACTAAATTTTTAACCAACAAATTTTGTTGGTTTTTATATCCCTTTTCCAGATCTATTAAAAAATGCTTGAGCAAAGATCGATCAGCTAATTTTCCTAACGAAAGAGCACATGCTGGCTTTAAAGTTAAATCTCCAAATAAATACAAATGGCATAGAAAACGTGATGCTAGAAAATTTTTCGTTTCACCAAGTGTATAAATAGCCGCTTCAGCAAGCGGTAAATCGTCACTTTGTGCTGCAATAGTAAATAAAAAATCTAATGATCTAATATCTGTATATACAGACATGGCTTTGATAATTTGAAATTTGGTCTCTCGCCAGCCGCACTCATTATAAACATGTATTAACTCACGAATGCTATCAGAATTCTGCCCGGAGGCCAAATTTGTAATAGCTTTCAATCTGTCGTCAGAATTTAATGAATGATATTGAGATCTTAATTCCGAAATATAGGTCTGCTTATGCATTGATGTCATAACATCAATTATGTTTTTAAATTCCAGTAAAATCAGTCTTATTCAGAACTACATCGGTCAAAAGTCTTAATCCGTCAGCATCAGATTGATCAAAACGATCTAACTCTGGTGAGTCAACATCAAGGATTCCAATGAGACGATCATTTAAAAACAGTGGCACAACGATTTCAGATCTCGAAGCACTATCACAAGCAATATGCCCCGGAAACTCATCAACATTAGCTACAATTATTGTCTTTTTCTGTTCAGCTGATGTTCCACAAACTCCGCGCCCTACTTTAATTCGCATGCAAGCAGGCTTACCTTGATAAGGACCTAAAATAAGCTCTTGATCTTTATAAAGATAAAAACCGACCCAATTAATTCGAGGCAAATGATCAAATAGCAATGCAGAAACTTGTGATAAGTTTGTAAACCAATACTGATCAAGATGATATTGTAGTTCTTCAATCAAAGTTTGGTAAAATTTATTTTTATTAGTGTAATCAATTTGTTGAAAAGTATAGCTCATGTATTTTATTTACTTTAAATCTCATCAGAATGACAGTGAAAATCTGAACATCTGTCACAGATCTTAATCCTATCAAAGCTCGACCTTGGGCGAGTATCAATTAACCTCAGCACCTGTCATAATGAATTACATCTAGCAGGGATAAAAAAACATGCGCAAAATACAAAGCTTGGCTCAAAAATCTATAATCGCATTACAAATAACATCTGTGATTGTATTTATGAGTTTTACATCAAACAAAGCAAGTGCCGCAGCCTTTATCATCGAACCAGGGATTGGATATAAACAAGAGATCATAAAGCTTACAGACAAAAACACCAAACTCGTTACACAGCTGTCATCAGGTACGCCAGTAGCTTCTCTTAAGTTTCATCTCTATTCATCGACAGGTATCAGTATTAGTTTAGCCGGAGAATATTCAAAAGGACAAACTGAACTCGAGCCTTTAGTTGAACCAAAACCTGAATTTAATCACTTCATAGGGTCGTTTCAACTTGGCGTAAGCGCAATGGATTCTATGAAAATTTATTTAGGTTATGCGCCCGTTAATAATTTTGAAACGCAAACAAGTACATCTTTTACAGGCTTCAAACTCAAAGGGTTAACCTACATTGCAGGAATAGCCCTTTATCCATACAGAAGATTTGGCTTAAACTTTCAGTACAACATGAGCACATATAGCGAAATTAGTGGAAAAAACTATGGATTAGGCACCGACACAGCTCTCTATTATGAAAAAATTGATTCACAAGATTTTAGCGCCGTTTTATCTTATATGTTTTAATTAAAATAATAGTCCACTTGCAAATCTCATAAAAAAAAGGGAAGCATCCTGCCTCCCTATCATAAAACCCTAATTAGAACCTGTTTTAATTTACTTAATTTGAAATTCTTTGACTATAAGCCAACTGCCATTTGAACAGCTTTATCAGCCTGAATCATACCAGCACCATATTCATTATTTGAATTCGGTGAAAGTGGCACCGCAGTTTGTTTGATGATTTGTCTAACTTGCGCCGGAGTCAGTTTTTTGTTTGCAGACTTAATCAACGCTGCAACACCCGCAACATGTGGAGTCGCCATTGATGTACCATCAAACATAGCATAGTCAGAAGCCGACGTAATAACCGATGCAGCGGCTGATTGACCAGCACTCATTTTTTCAACTAAAGATTCGCCCACTGTTTTTTCAATCATAACAACAGCAACATTAAGCTCAGACCCGTCTTCAGTGATAGAACCTTGCATTAATCCAGCAGTATTGTTGTAAATCACTACACCAATTGCCTTTGCAGCTATTGCATTAGCAACTTTATCCGAAAATTTAATTTCACCACGACGAACGAGTGCAATTTTACCGGCTACATTCACTTTAGCAAAATCTTCTGGCTTACCTAGACCAGCAACAACTAACTCACCAACTTTTGGAGAAGTAAATAATTTAGTCCCCGCAAACGCAGAAGATCTAACTTTAGTTGCTTGACCGTTTAAAGTAATCTCAACAATAGAATCACGACCAGTACCACGCGGCACTGTAGAAACAACAGCAGCACCAGGAGCTACAATTGATAACTCAGGACCAAATTGCGAAAACACTGTGCGTGTCAATGTGCTATCAACAGCTCCGACAGCTATCACATTTGGTAAAGCTGCTGGATAACTAACACCGCAGTTTTGCATTTTCGAACATTTAGATTTGTCAGAAGAATAACCTTGATCACCGGCACTATTTCCAGATGCCGCAACAACAACAACACCAGCTGCTTCAGCATTAGCAACAGCCATTTGTTCAGCCGATGAAGTTCTTGGGCCACCAAGTGACATACTGATGACGTCTACTTTCTGTTTAATACCCCAGTTGATACCTTGAGCAACAGCAATGTTTGAACAACCTAAGTCACCACAAACACGACCCATTAAGATTTTCGCTAAAGGAGCTACACCTGTGAAACCAGTTTGATCATTATAAACGCCAGCTATAGTTCCCGCACAGTGCGTACCATGCCCTTCTTTATCGAGGAAATCTTCTGGGTTTGGACCAGCATCACTTTCAAAAAAGTTACGACCTTGCTCAAAGTTAGCTTTTAAAGATGGATGTTGTGGATCAATACCTGTATCTAAAACGAGTACTCTAGCATTTGCACCCGCTTGCGACTTATCCCATGCTGCACCAGCATTAACAGCGATGATACCCCACGGAGTTGCGTAGTTTTCCTTCAAAACCGGAACTGTTAACGAAGCAGAGTCGTTTACTACACCGCTTTGATCATCTTGTTGAGTCTGAAAAGCTAAAGCAGGACGAAAACCATTAACAGGTTTTGGTAATTCCCTAAAAATCTCACGCTCAACAACTGCAACTTCAGGATGATTTTTTAAATTTTCGATTTGAGCAGAATTTTTAGATGATAAAACCATACCATTGATATAGCTAAGCGAATCTTCTAGTTTTACTGAAGGACTTGCAGCTTCTGAATTCATATAGTTATTCATAGCTTTATACCCTTGCGAACTTTTATAAATAACTAAAAATCTTTCCTTGGCAATCGCCGGCACAGACAACATTAATACTGCAGTCGCTGCAATAAACGATGTTTTCAAAAAACCAACTTGGTTATTGTTATTTTGAACTGAAGCTTTCATAAATCCCCTCTTTCCTGAGTAGATCTTCTCATCCTTTTAACTGGACTTTGATCGGTAAAAAGGATTTGAACCCATTTTGGAACTGGTTGCAAAATGATTTTGAAAATATTTACAATTTTTTTATGCTGACTAAAAAAGTGAAATTATCTTAAATTGCCATCAGATTAGGAAGACTGTTGAGAACCAAATTAAACCACATACATAATATAAAATAATTACGTTTTTTATAAACTATAAGAAATTCTTATGGGTATGATTACAGCATGAGCACAAAAGTATATTCGCCGCGTCATATGGCGAATATACTCAATTATATAATTCATAACAATGTCAATTGAACTAAGCGGCTTTTTTCTGACGATCTTCTTTAGCCTTAATCTGCTTTCGCAAGATCTCTTCTAATTTTATGTATCGATAAAGTTCACGATCAACATCTTGCAAATACGAACTAATACCTTTTTCGGCATAGGCTGCTGCTTCAGGCTGATCTTGAACGATAAGAGCTTTGAAAATTTCATTAGCTTTAGGATGTACAGTTTGATCTGATACAAGCGTATCAAACATTCGTAATAAATTTTTAAGCTTGATGGAAATATTTTTTGCGTGATTTTGAATTTCAACAAGTTGATTTTCCAATAGCAAACTTTCAACTTCCTTCACTAAAACATCTGGCTCAAATGGCTTTTCTAAAATTCGATGAGCTCCTAAATTGTTTGCTCTGATCGTTGAATCTTTATCTAAATAACCAGACATTAAAATAAAAGGTATTTCAAACTGTAGTTTATAGGCTGCTTCAATCATATCCAAACCAGTTCTATTTTTTTCAAGCTTATAATCAGTGACAATGATATCAACAGGAACTTCATTAGGCTTATGCTCACCTAAATAATTCAAAAATTCAGTAACGTTTGAAAAAGGTTTAACAACGTACTGATCTTCGAAAATTTCAACGTATGAATCCAAAATATCTTTTTCATCATCAACAATTGCCAAAGTTGGTTTTACAGCCATTTTAAGTTCCTATCTGAGTTATTCACTTTTGAGTTAATCAATTTTGATTTACAAACTATTGATATTTTAAGATTATATAAAACATCAAAAGACCTCAGAAACTTAACGGCAGATATTAAACTAATGTTGAGTTATTTATAAATTATTTTTAGCAAGTCATAAAAACAGCTTTATTAAAGTCATTAATCTAGTTCAGTAAAGATAGCTCTGTCTCACTCCGAAACAGAACAACAATTTCTTAACAAAAAGATGGATCAGAATAAATAAACTAATGAATAAATTCCGCATGTAGCCGCTGTATCGCCTTCTCACCAAATGACGAATCAACTAAGAAACAAAAGTTATGTTTACTTGCCCCAAGACAAATCATGCGTACATTGATGTCTTCTATAGCTGAAAATATTTTCTTTGCTAAACCAGGGGTATGGTTAATGTTATTTCCGATCAAAGACACCAAGCTTAAACCATCTTCAATTAAAACATCAGCAAATTGTTGCAATTCTTCAATAAGTGCCGTGTTAGATTTAATTTCTCCGTCAATCGTTACAGAGACAGAAATTTCCGATGTTGTGATAGCATCAATAGAAATTTTAAAATCATTAAAAACTTTAAATATTTTAAATAAAAAACCATGTGTTTGTAACATTTCCGGAGTCGAAAGAGTGACAAGAGATTGGTTTTTTCGCAAAGCTAATGCTCGCATAAGAGGCGCGTCAGTCACTTCTTTTCTCACCCAAGTACCTTTCAAGTGCGCATCAAAGCTTGAACCAACAAAAACCGGAATATTCTTACGCATAGCAGGCTCTACAGTAGCAGGATGCAAAACTTTGGCACCAAATATCGCCATCTCAGAAGCCTCTTTAAATGAAATTTCCGCAATCGATTTTGCCTGAGAACAAATACGAGGATCTGTTGTCGCAATACCTGGAACGTCAGTCCAAATCTCTAATTCTGCCGCATTCAAACCTTCAGCAAAAAGCGCCGCTGAATAATCACTACCTCCCCTTCCTAAAGTAGTCGAGTGGCCAGAAAAACTACGACCAATATATCCTTGCGTAATTAAAACATGACGACCTGGTTGGTAATTAGCTAAAATGACTTTCTGACAATTTTCTGCAATTCTACGAATATCGGGTTTAGCCTTACCATACTGATCATCTGTTGTAATAATCTCGCGAGCATCAACTAAAATAACCTCAGAACTTATCCCCTTTGACTTTAAAACATTTCTCATCGCTTGCGTGAAAAGCACTGAAGACATTCTTTCACCAAGACTCACTAAAATATCCATAGCACGTGGCGAACAGTCCTTTAAAAGCTCCATCCCTTTGGCGATTGAATGCATCTCAACAAAAAGCAACTCTAATTGCGATAGATCATGCAACTCCAAGTCGCGGGCAATTTGAGAGTGTTTATGAATACACTCATTAATCAAATACGAAGCTTTTTCTGCATCACCAGAAGCCGAGGTTTGCCCGATAGCGATTAATTGATTGGTTGTTCCAGATGTAGCAGAAACACAAACTAAAAAAGAATTTTGATTAACTGATACTTCTGCAGATCGTAACATACATGCAGCATCCCCCATAGAAGTTCCACCAAATTTAGACACTATCAATTTATTTTGATTTGAGTAATTATGCGAAGAACTTTTCGATGCCATGACATGCTCCTTTATAAATCAAAAGACGACATATTTAAGCAATGAATACGATTTATTGTCAACTACTCACATAAAATATCAACGAATGATCAAAAGAAATAAAGATCCATATAATCTATATCATGTCAGTTTTGAATTACTCTTTTTTTATCATGTTCAACACGCGTTAAGGCTAAATTTTGCATTTCTTTAGCTAAATAAATATTTTGACTCAGTAGATTATAAAAATCGTGACGAGAAAACTCAACTAATAAAGATTCTGAAACACTTACAACTGTCGCAGTTCGTAAACCTGATTGCACCATAAGCGAGACTTCACCAATAAATGCACCTTGATGTAATCGATTGATTGTTTTTTGCTTTTGTATAACATCTAAGTGACCCTGAATAAGTATATAAGCAGCTAAACTGATTTGTCCTTCACGAAAAAGCACTTGCTGTGGATGTAGTGACTTCATAACCCCTGAAAACGTCAATGCATCTAAGCAATCAGTAGGAAAATTTTTAAAAAAATCTGATTTCAAAAGAGCGTGCTGTATCCAAAATCTTTGTACAACTTGCGCAGCCTTATCAGAGTTTAAATACCGATCCATAAGATCGAATTGATAAGGAATAATTAAAACATCTGAAGCTTTCATTGCAACAACACTTGCTGTTCGTTTTTCACCGAAAAAAAATGCAGCTTCACCGAATACGCTTTGCGATGGCAAAAAACTTAAAAATTGGTGATGACCTGAATTTTCACGATAAACTGCAGCTTCACCCTTAAGTAAAATATAAAGATCACGATCAGTCCGCCCTTCATGGCAAATAAACTGTTCAGCTTTATACTGTTTGATATGGGCTTTAGATAATAACGACAACGCAAGTTCTTGAGGTAATGATCGTAAAAATGGGAGTTGCAACAACTCGTCTTTTTGATAAGAGTTTTGTTGATGAATTGAAGATGCTGCTGATTGCAAATTAATCTGAGAATTGTTCTGCAGTTTGATTTGAATGTTTTTAAAATAAAATTGAACTTCTGGATTAATAATCCACTGATTAAGAGCTAAAAATTGAATCATTAAATATAAAGCATTAAAATCAACAAGCCACCCCATATTGATGTACCGGATAACAAGCTCAGAAATTGACTCTTGATTCCTTAGCCCAGCTAAATACTCTTGTTGTATTGGGGTCAATTGTAACTGATCAAATCGACATTGAGGATGAAATTGTAATTTAATTTTTTCAATTTTCAAAATAAAATTTCCTTATTCAGTCTATTAAATCGCATTCTGGCTATGCCGCACATACTTAGATAAAGTTTTCTGAATCATATCAACTAATCGTGGGGAAATTTGTGCAGAGTTATGCCGAGCTTGACCTTCAGCTAGTATAACTTGCAGCATATTAATAATTTCGTCATGCTTGTTATAAATTAAAAGTTCGGCTGGATTATGTGATTGATAGTATTGCGAAATATGACATGCACAATAAATACCCGTATGCGATTCTAGAACAATTTTAGAGTTCATCATTTGTATGATTTTACCCAAAATATCTTGATCAATTGACTGTAAAGCTTGATTAATCAACAAATTCCCACGCGTTCGATACGATTGATCATTAGGAAATAAAAACGTATCATGATGTTCGTTAACAGTTTCAAAAAGATTTTTTTCAATTAAAACTTCAACAATCGCAGCATTCACGCGACCATCAATTCGACGCGAAACGGACAATAAACAATCTGTACAGGCCTGATTCCAATATTGCGGCGGAATCAACCTAGCACCTTCAGTTATTAAGTAAGTAAAGCTAATAATGAAACGATCGTTTATAACTGTTTTTTGTTCGAAAAGAATAATACTTTGAATGTAAGCATGTATAATTTTATCATTCGATTCACGCACTGAAATTTTCGATAAACAACTTAATATCAAATTAACTTTGTCAATTGAGGCTTCTGTTTGAATTTTATGAAATAAATAAATTATGTCAGAATTTGATCGAAAATATATCAGTTCATTTTCATCATTTTGATAACAATCATCAATAGACTTGAACTGATCAATCCAATAACCCGTTTGCGAATTCATATTTTTAAATTCAAAATGACGAATAGTTTCAGGCAAACGAATTAACCCTTCAAGTGCTGAAGCTTGCGATTGCAATATTGATAATATATTTCGATCTTTTAACTGCACAACATCCATTAGACGAGTTGTAAAAGTCAAAGCATCACCTGAAAAGCCATAGCCTGACATCCTCTTACTAAAAACTATTTCAGACGAGCTAATTGCACTTTTGAGTGTAAATTTCCTTTTTTCCAGACCTGAATTAAAATCGAATTCAACCTCTGAAAACTCGCGCATTAGATCACGACAATAAGCTGCCGCTAGTTTTTCAGAATCCTTACCTTTAAAAACAACAACAAGCTCATCACCAATTGATTTTTCAAATAATCCCTGATACCGAAACAGCAATTCACAACCAAACTGCTCAAGATTTTGAGTCAATTTTTGAGTACCTGCTTTATCTCCTAAAGCAATCACTTTTGAAAAACCATTTATATCGACTTTTGCAACAGTACCATTAAATGCGTAGGGAATTGTTTTGGATTTCTGTTTGATTTCATTCAAAATACTATATTCTAATGATGTTTCCAGCAGATCAATATCTTTTTCTAAGCGATCCACTTCTTGAATGATTTCCTTTGTGGCTAAATCAAGAATACGCAAATCTTGTAATTGTAAAAAACCAAACATTTTTTTAATCAGTCTAAGCCAAAATGGATTAAGACCTTGACGTTTAAAACGAAGCTGAATCGAATTTGCAAAAACAAGTACAGCTAACAATACAAATGCAAATATTATATAAATAGCTATTAAAATATCTTTAAGAAATGATTCTCTTAATTTCGGATAATCAAAAATCGCATTCCAAAATTTTATTCTTGTTGGTAGTTGCACAGATATCATCCAGTCAACACCATTTTCAGCGATTCGATAATAGTATGATCCGTTATGCACACTGTAATCAGTTTCCGATGGAACAAATAAATTGTCTTGTGGAGCAAAACATTCGCCTTGATCAGCGGAGATAACCCTATATGAATTAATATTTTTAACATCATACTCAGACCCTAATCTTTGACAGACTTCTGACACTCGATTTTCTTTCAGCAAAAGCGAAACAGAACCACCAACACGACCAAGCAACTGGGCAACAAGATAGTTTTCTTCTAATATTTTTTTGTCTAAAATATTTTGAATCGAATACCATACAATCGGAATATAAATTATAAAAACAAATAATGATACGCGTATGATGTCTTTAATGTATTTCATTTAAAATTTAACTTTCATTCTATCAACTTTTATTTTTTATAATCTATAACGACTTTTGGTTTTTTAAGTTTATAGAGCGACCACGAAGCGACTAATGAACCATCTTCAAATCGACAGAAATTATATTCTTTTTTGTCATGATCAAAAGCGACCATGTTTTTACCATAAATTTCAGAACAATAAGCTGATGCGTAATTTCGCATCTCTGGATTATCTATTTTGATCGTTATATTCTTCAACGACGAAAGTCGAATAGCCTCACAATCCGGTTTTGCAGTTTTAAAACAATGATGACTGTAAGCAACTTGACCAATTTTTTTTGTTGTAAATGTATGATAATCTTCTCCGAAAAAATAGGTATATTGACCTTTACTGATCAACGGTGGTTGCTTGAAGACAATTTTATTTGTTTGCTGTGTTTCAGCATTTTGAGAGATTTCAGTCTGTGCTTGCGCAATTTGGCGTCCAAAGTTAGCAAGTATAAATAGAGAGCATATTTGCACAAATAAAATTATTTTATTTGTGCTCTTTTGGTTCTGAAAATTCATTTGATGTCCCATTATTTTAAACCTTAATTATTTTTGCGGGCACGCTTTTAATTTAACAATCTCACGCCCCGTATCTTGAAAGCAATTACGCGCACTAACTGCATCACCAACTATTCGATTATTATCTTTATCAACGACCACAGTTTTACGATCTTTAAGAACATTTGCAAATTGTTCTTCACCATAATATTTTGTTATGATTTTATAGTTTTCACCTTTCAAAGTGTTCATTCTTGTATCTGTTAATAATCGAGCGACTTGAGATGAAGCGACTGGTGGTGTGTTCATTCCAACATTGTTATTGTTCGGAATAGCAACTTGCTGTACATTACCTATGGCGGCTATAGAACGCGTTTGATCATTTTGATTTTGTCCAGAAGATACACCAGAAACTTGCGTGTCAATTTTCGTATCAACTTTCGCATCGTTTATTTGATTAGATGCCATGCCATTCGTTCTACTTAAATTGTTAACTCGAGCAATTTGATTTTGTGTTGTATCAACACGACCACTGGCCGTACTATCTTGTTGCACATCAACCGTTGCTTTAACACGACTTGCTTCAGCTTTCATATTTGCTAAAATGGCAGGGTCATTAATTAAAAGATCACCTGCTTGCGCTGGCAGATCGAATTGTTTATTCGAAAGTGCTGGACCTAGTTGTCTCTCAACACCTTGAGCACTCAAAACGGTCACATTAGTACTTGATGTATTTTTCGATCCAGTTGATAATGCTTTTTGCATGAGTCCAGCCGCAGCAGCAACTCCTGCTGCTGTGCCCGTTGTTCCTAATGACGCTTGCGCTGGCGCCATAGAAGTTGCATTAGAAGAAAGATTATTTATAAAATTAGAAAAACTATTGCCTACGCCTTCCATTCGATCCATCGCCCGCCCAACTTGCTCTTTAACTGGGTTAGATAGCGGCGGCTTTTGCGCCAACGTTGGATCCGTATTCGGATAAGCAGAAACTTCGGATGCAACACCCCGTGCGATCTGTGAAATCTCGCCCACTTGAGCCTGCGCACTCTGCGAAAGAGTATTTGCAGTTGTCTGTGGTATATTGGTTGAGCTATGAGTCATCGCAGCCGCACCAAGGTTTTCACCTTTGGGAGTATTTGCTAGATTATTTTCTTTGGATCCAGTACTACATGCAGAGTCTTTTTTTAATGCATCATCCACAAAATTCGGTTGGTTATTTTGCGTACATATATTAGATAAAAACTCTACAAGATTTTCAGATATGCATGCATTTTTTTCTTGGCCTGATACATGTTGCAGTTCGTGATTAATTAGAACATCAATCATGGATAAATGGTCTGAATTAGACACGCTAGAAATACTTTTAAATAATATTGTTTTTTTGTCATTTTCAATTTTGTAACTTGCAACTTCACTTAATGTATCATCACACCTAAACTCAATTTTTTTAGGTCCTTTTTTAAAATCTTCAACCAAATTAATTAATAGATCATTGTAATTTGCAAATCGCATATATAATGCTGGGTGGTGATTTATTATCTCATTATAGGTTACTGCATTTTCACACTTTTTAAAATTAATAATTTTACCTTTGATTTGAGATTTAAAATCTTCATAAAACATTCCTTTTACGTCTTGATCAACATTTTCACATTTTGAAAAATCAAAATGTTGATTTAAATCTAGGCTAGAGATTTCTTGTAAAGCAGTCTCTAGCTTAACGAAATCAACTTTTTTACTAGATTCACACTTGTTTTCTTGATCGTTCAGCAGAAAACGACTTTCATTTTTATAACCTATAAAACCTATTTCAGAATTTAGATTTTTTTTGTATTGATTATGAACGATATTGTATTCAAAATTGTCTTTATTAGTTCTAAATAATGTTTGTATTTTATCTGGTGATTCAACGATATTTATTAAAAACTGATTGTTTTGGTAAGAAATATATTGAAAATAATTGCTTTTTCGAATTGATAAACTTGCACCATCAAGATTTCGAAACACATAATGATTTTTAGATTTATAAGAAAGACTAAGACTCGATTTTTGCTGATCAGATTTCACATCTAAAGTGTATAAAAATAAAATCGATACTGCTAATAAGTATTGTTTTTTATATACTAAACCAAAAAACACTTTTTTCATCAAAAATAATATATCATTATTAAATCTATGAAACTAATATTAGTAACATTAATAGGTCTTTGGTCTGGTTTTGTAATTGCATCTGAAATCGATGATGGTGAATACAATTTCAGTCGCATATCAGACAAATCTTACCTTGAATCTAAACAAACAACGTATTTTGTCTCTATTAATCCGAAGCAAACGAATGTTTTCGAAAAAAATATGATCACTGTTGATAACATGCCCGCTATCAGAAATTTAGATGGTAAAGGTCTTTGCAGCAGTTGTGGTCCTGCAGCAGTTATCCAAAAAATGGAATGTGACCTTAAAAACATCAAAGATTGTAATAAAATACCCGATAAAGATCGCATCAACTTACTTGGGCTTTATGCATTCAACGACTACGCACGATCAGGTGTTCGAGCCGCCAAGGGCGGTCAGTATAATGCAAAAGATGGCCCCAAACAAAGAAAATACTCACCAAGATCTGCGCTCGATTTTATAGGTGGCGATCCTTACAATATATTAGAAAATGTTAACAATGCAAGTTTTAAACTTATAACTGACAGTTGTTATCCATTCGATCAATTTTCAAATAGTGTTGATTTCAAACATCCGTCTACTAAAGGCCTATTTAATGTGACAAAAAGCGATGCTATTTTCGATACATTAGAAAAACAGTACAACATAGCCCGTAAAAAACTAATTGCAGAAACACCGACTAAATTAAAAACAAAAGATCCTAACATCGCAAATGAAATGTGTGATAACTGTGTCGCCGAATTACAATCACAAATTTACGAAATCGGCAAAGTTCAAGAAGAAGCTAAAATACTTAGAGCAATCAGAGAAGAAAGCTTTCCAACATTTTTGTATTCTGCTCTTTTTGGCAATTGTTATGATCAACTTAAGCAGTTTCCAGAGCCTAAAAAAATAATCTCATTTCCTGAAAAACCAACAGAACTTACATACGATCAAATTATTAATGAAATCACTAATTCACTTAAACAGCAAAAACCAATCATAATTGACAATCTATGCACTAACGTCAGTAAAAAAGATCCCGATCTATGTCTTGGATTACACACCACAACTATTAAAGGCATAAAAGAAGTTTGTGAAAAAAACAATCCAACTAAATGCCGTAAGTACTTTCAAATACACGAATGCTATGGTCAAGACTGGCATGATGAATACGGCGAATGGTTTGATGCAGAAGAACTAATTAGCAATCTAGTACCAAAAAATGCAGACAGAGTTGCAATCAACGACGGCCCAGCACATCCAAAATTCCCCAAAAGAACATCAAAAGATCAAAAAATCCTATACGATTCAAATTTACTTATACGTTTAGATTATTGATATATATTTTAAATTAAAATATATATCAATAATCTGCTAAATAAGCGGGAAAAATAAAGTGACTGTCGTACCAACGTTTACGATACTGGATATTTCAAGCCTACCGCCAATTTGTACTAGCTTTTTTTAGCATCACTCAATCCTAATATATTACTACTAGTATTTTAATACATTTTAAAATATTCATAATTTACTTCTTTTGAATTTTCCAAAGATGTGTTGAAGCGCTGCTTTTTGACATGTTAAATTCCCAATCAGAACCTGCTATTACAAAATAGTAAGCCATTGAATATAGCGGAGCTATTTTAATCGAACTTAACAAGTCATATTGTAATTCTTTAAGCATATACAATCTTTCTAGTTTATTTTTGCGCGTATAATTCGCCATCCAATTTACTGTATCAGTATTAGATACTGTAAATATTCCGAAATTAAAGTTATACTCAAGTAATGAAATGTCTTCTTGAAAATTCGAATCTGTAGAAACAAACTCAGCAACTAAATCTTTATCTTTATTGATGTTATGAAGTTCAGATACCACTATCTCTATATTGTTTTTTTTCAATTCATCAAGATTTGTAAGTTTTGAAAAAACACTTTTTGGAAAACCAATTTTAATTTTTCGATTAAAATCAGTGATATTATTTCTCACCCCTTGGACTATCACCTCTTTGTCCCAATCTAACCAACCAGAGCCATCCTTCGGAAAAAATTGGTAAGTATCCATCTTGGTTAAATCAAACTTGTTTTTCAAATAGATCTTTAATAAATTAGCTATTTTTGCTCTTTCACTAACTGTAAGTGTATCCATACCATATTGGGTAAACACCATAAGTTCAATAGAAATTGGCAGTGTACTAAATATACTTACATTATCATATTTTTTATTTTTGTCTTTTGACCAATCCACATAGCTGGCTGTTGTAATTATATCAATTTCATGACCAATATTATCAATACTTTCGAACAATCCTCGCGCAACGATTTCCCAATTCCGTATTTCAATCTTGTTAGATTGACTATAATAAGAATTGACTGAAAATTTAAATTTAGATTTTTTGTCATCTACGAAATAATATGGTCCCGTAGTGTTAGCATAATCTTTTATCCTGTAAGGATAATTTTTATCTATAGCACTACTAGGTATAATTTTAAAATCTACGCCTGTTAGTAAAGATAGAACCAAATCATAACTAACATCTTCAGTTGCCTTAATCTTTAAAATATTATCTTCGACAGTTATACCACTACAGTAATCATCTATTTTTTTAACTTCACGAGTACCACATATATAGCTAGTTAATTTGCCGTGTGAATTTTTACTCAAAATTAATAATCTCTTCAAAGACAATTCGGCATCATGTGCTGTAATTTGCTGACCTTGCGAAGTTTTTTTGTTACCAAATACAAAATTGTAGCTTTCGCCATCCCAATAAAACTTGTCTGCTAAATCTGTTATTAAGTTGCCTTCGTTGTCATATGTAATTAAATTTCCATATAAATTATCTAATACAATCGCTTCATTTGCATAAGAAATACTTGCTGGATCAATATCATTAATACTTTTTTTAGCCCATAGCATAGAAACTCTATAAACTTTTGAACTATTATCATCATTAGCGTCCATCAAATAAAATACTCCAGCAAATAAAATTATAAAAAATAAAAATCCATTTATGCATAAATTTAATATCATAAGCCTGTTCGCGAATATATCGTTACTCAACTGCAAACTTCTTATTAGTACGTAATCATATTAACTCAGTTCATGTTTAATTATTAACAATAAAGACTCTACATTTGCAATGCTAAGACCAGTAAAATAGGTATTAAGTAAAAATACAATTGTATTTGCTTTAATATAATTAAGTATACATTAAACAATTTTTATATTATCGATAATATTTGGAACACAGATTTTTTTTTTGAATATTGTATATAAGGCGTATCAAAGTGATTCACAATCAAAGAATTTTTTGTATTAGCCCTTGCCCCGACTTGATCCATCGTTCTATTGCCTCTGCTAGTGATCTTAATGTAGTAGCGTTGGAATCAAAACCTGCAGCAAAACCACATCCAGTATTTATATAATTAAATCCCCACGTGTTAAACATATCCGGATCATTTTTTAAAAGGACAACTTGTTTTCTTTCAAGATATTCAGCAAAAGCAATTTTTCTAGATACTAAAATATTTGCACCATAGCCGCCCGACAATACATTGCCATTTTCATCTTTAACAATAGTGTGAAAATATGAAGATCCGATTTCTTCCAATAGATTATACTCTTGAATAGTACATTTGTTGTGCTTTAAAATATCAATTGGACTTAAAATCATTAATCGATCACTAATTTGTCAAATTTAATAATTGCCAAAAGTGGACTTATAGACGATGTATTGATAGTATCACTAATAAATAAAGACACACCATAATGACTAACTGGTAAGATAGCTGCTTCATCTTCAATTGCTTCAAAAAAATCAGATGTCATTTGTTTTTCACTAATGAGATCTGCATCAAATCGATTTAATAAACTACAAACACGATTATTGGGATCGGGAAAATTTATACCAACAGAAGAACAAAAAGCTATGTACAATCCCCATGATTCGACACCACCACCAATTGATGAACCCCTTATTCTAATATCATACTTACGATTTGTCATTTCAGTAAAAATAGATTTATTTCCATTAAATTTGTAATCCCAATTCAAATCTTCAAGCGTTTTTTTGAGAACAAGCCAAGCATACCATCGTGACGTTCCTTCAATTGGAATATCACCTTCGATTATTAATATTTGTGGCCTCTTGTGTAACAAATCACCGAAATCATCATTAAAAATTTCAGTATTTTTCTGATTTGGATAAAAGTTTAAAGATCTCGTATTAACTCCAAATTGTTCCGGTAACAACTCAATAACATTTGAATTAAATTTTTTACGAAAAGCTCTACGATTTTTTTTATCAGAAAAAAAACCGGTTTCATAATTTCCGATTAAAACACTATTTAAATATTCAGGCACAAGTTTATATTTATTTAGATTTTCTTGCTTATATTCGTTTGTAAAAGCGTCAATTATTACATTTTTGTTTTGAAAATCAATATTATCATCATGTGTAATAATAATATTAGATGGAGAATCAATTGAAAAATCTTGCCAATTTTCATTTTTAACTAAGTTATAACTATGACCCAAAAGCATGGATTCTACCTTATAAGGTCCTGAAGATATAAAACGTTCATTATTTTTCCAATTACCGTTATGATCAAAATTTTCACGCGATATAAAACCGAATGGTGAAAATGATAGAATTTGAAGCAAACCACTTTTAATTCCAACATCAAAATTAAATATTAGATTGTCATCTTCAACTACAAGACCCGATAAATTAGGTAATTGGTCTAAAGTTTTATCTTTCGATTTATCAATGAAATCGCGATATCCAGTAAGATTTGATAATATTGGCACTCCACCATTTTTTTCAAATATAAAAATTGAACGCTCTAAACTTTTCTTAAATGTTAATGGATTAATTTCTTCATTGAGTTCAGTCTTAAATTTTTTTCTAAATTTAAAAGACCAAGTTCTATCATTAATTTTACGCCACGAACTGGCGATGCGCGGCTCATATCGACCGTAATTAGAAAAATATACTAAATTACCAACTAGTTGTTGAATAAGGATAGCTGACTCATATCGCTCACCCTCAAACAAACTCAAATTAATAGTATTACGAGGTTTAATAATTATGTAGTTTAGCGTTTTCATCAATTCTTACCTATAAAATATCTTCTGCTGCCTATTAATTACAGATATAATTAGTCACAATCGATTGATTTACATTCATGTTAGCAAAATACTCAATATAAACAACTTAATTAGCAAAGAATTCTCATCAAAAGAAATTTAAATTGCGGTATATTTACAATTTTTCTTTTTCAATTGAGTAAGCTACAGTACTAGAATGCGAATTTCAGTGTTCTGCCATACATTATTTGAAAAATCGTAATAATGATATCTGAGCAAACTGATTTAAAGAATACTAGTAAGTCAAATACCGTAGTAATATTATAAGTAGAAAAAATTTTAAAGATCAATTGTACAAAACAAACTACTAAGCAAATAATTATCATTTGACTATATTACAAAACTTCAACTTAAATAAAAATTTCAACAACAGTACCAACACCAACTTCACTTGATATTCTAAAAACACCACCAGCTGATTCAATCGTTGATTTAGCATGATACAAACCCAGACCATTGCCATCGCTCTTACCAAACGTAAATCCCTTTGAACACACTTTACTTAGAACATCAGCAGTCATACCATGGCCATTATCAGTAATTTTAATTAAATTTCGTGATCCTACAACATCTAGTTCAATTTTCACAAAGCCCTCATTAGAACTCTCAAGAGACTCTATAGAATTATTAATAATATTTGAAACGATACGTTCTATGTCGCTTTTTTCAATAATAGTGACTAAATCTGCGTTATTAATAGTAGAGTACATTAAATTAATCTTAAGATTACTAGAGCCTAACAAGTACTGTTTTTCTTTAACTATACTCTCTAAAAGCGATGAAAGTGAAAAAGAGTTTGATATACCCTTTCTACTTTTACTAAGCAAATCCTCTGTTATACTGTTAATTCGATTAATTGCTTGATTTAACAATTCAATACTATCATTGCTATCTTTAAAATTATTAGATTCTTTAAAAGTTTGTATTACTAGATTTAGAACAGATAAAGGCGAACGAACATCGTGGGCGACCTGTCTAGCTATATTTGAAATCAACTCTTTTTCTTTTAATTGAAAATTCAGTTCTTGAATAACTTTAGCATTTTCAATATTAGTCACCATAATACTCAAAATCTTGCTGGTGACCGAATCTTTATCGTTGGCCTGAATATTTTCTAAATTGTTCGTACTTGCACTGTTAATAAAGTTTTGAACATCTCGTTTGTATAAAGTTAGTGGCCAAGTATAACCGCCAATGACTAACACTAGAACAAATAAAAAAACTACAACTAAATAAGTTGATCCGGTTACAAACTTAATCAATGTTAATACTTCAGGCGAATCATAAATATAACCTACCTCTTTACCATCAACATGTAATTTGACAGTAGTACAAAATAAGTTGCATTCACTTGGAATAGTATCAAAATGCGTAAAAACTTTTAAATTGAAATATCCAAATTTTTTTATTGTTTCGATTCTTTTTTGAGCTGATAGCAATTGCGCTGTTGCTATATCTAGTGCAACATCACTTGCGACGACCTCGATAGAATCCTTTAAAGTTTTTTTGTACTGAAATAAACCGAGTAAAACTGAAGCTATCAACAACAATACTACAACGTAAGTTAATAAACGCATTATTTAATCCGATCAATACGAGGTATTCCACTAAAGTAGTCGTACCAATTGTTTATTACTACATTGCTAGGATATAAAAAAACTCGCTTTACTCTACCAATTGGATGAAGATAATTATTATCTGATAAATATTTTTCAGCTTTCAACAATTGAGAACGTTTTTGAGTACTGTTAAATTGAGGATTTAGTGATTGACTAACATATTCCTTAACTGGCTTTAATACTTTTGCTACAATTCTATTTTTTTGAGAGTAAAAAGACTCAAAATAAACTGAAAAATCAGTTTCTAATGACGATATTGAACCTGAACTATCAAAACCCATTAAACCCACATACTCTTTACCAGAAAAGGCCCACGCCGCAAAATCTTTTGCTGGAATGCTTTTGACAAATAAAATACTATCAAGACCTGTTAACTTAAGTTCAGATTCAACTCGAGAGCTATCGTAAAAATCAGGAACTAGAAATGGAATCTTATTTTTATTTTTATTTACTTTTGTGAGTAGATTAAACTTTATTTGATAGTCAGCATTTAACCAAGGTAAAAAATAGTCACTTTTAGCCAATATTAAATTGTACACATTTGACCAGTCTGTTTTGTTTAACATAAATCTTATTGAACTTCGAGTATTAGTATCATCCACATTTATAACAAAAGCATATACTTTTAAAGATGGCACATCAATTTTTTGACCATTGAAATCCGCATCTCTTTTTGAGTTGGGAGGCAATTGGTTAAAATCATGAAATGATTTAACAATTTCATTTTCTTTTTTAATTAACTTAAATATAATTTTATCAAATCTAGGTGTAATTGAGTTAGTCGTAACTAACTCAATTTGATCATCACTCTTTTTTAGAATTTTGTATGGTCCAGCACCGACAGGATAATTTGACTTCAATTCATTGAATTTTAACACAGTACTTGCCATGCCACTTAATCTCTTAAAAAGACCATAATTTGGTCGATTTAAAGTTAACTTAACACATTTATCATTAATTCTTTTGATTTTTTTTATGTCTAATATCTGAGGATACATTTCTGAGAAATACTTTAAAGAAGCCTCTAAATCTATCACACCTATGTTAGAATTATCTGAGAACTTAATGCCTTCATTTAAACAAAAGTTAAAAGTTGAAAATGAATTGTCGACCGAGAATGTTTTGTTTAAATCTAAAAAAAAAGACTTAACATTTAACCCGTCAGTTTCAAACAAAGGATAGTATAGATGAGATCCAATATAATTACCTGAATTAATTTGATTTGTTATTGGATTAACATCAGGTAACATTGGTAATGCAACATTAAATGTTTCTGCTCTGACCTGGATCGCTATTAATATTATTATGAAAAATTTCAACATCATGTTCTCGGATCGAATTTAACACAAACTGTCTCAAAATTAAAACTAGAGGACATTTTGTCTGCTGGTTTATTAAAATAATCAATATTCGCCACAATCGCAACTTTCGAATTCAAAACAGAAAGAAAATCTCCCCATTCTTGTTTTATTTTCTCTCTTAGATCTCTATCTGTACCGCTTAGAATGCCCCAATAACCAATATGCCATGCCGGCCTTTTAAAGAACGGATGATTATCTATAAAACAAACAACTAAATAGGCTACAACTTTACCGTCAATTTTATGTCTTATATATTTATTAGGTAGATTAAAAAAAATAGCCTGATCTTTTTTAAATCGTCGAATGTCACTTAAACTATAAAAGTTAGTATGGACTTTATAAAAAGTATCAATAGTAAAATCACTAAATTCCTCAATTTCTAAAGACATTAGCCCATCACCTATTTCTTTAGAAACTAATTTTTTTTGCTTATACAAAAAAGAATTGTACGGATTTTTAAAAGTGCCTGGTTGTACAATTTTAACGTATTTAGGATAGAATAGTTTATTCATTCGACTTAAATCATCATAAGTATAATTATTTAAATCATCACTCCAGCTTTTATTTGAAATAAAATAAGAAATCTCTGCATTGTTCATTTTAAACAAACAATTCTTGCATTTATCACAATCTGTCATCCCATTATTATACAATGGAACGATAGAAGTCTTTTTTAAAAAATTATACAGCAAGCTCTCACTGACCAAACTTAGTGAGCTAACGTAAGCCATACTATCTTCAGTTATTTTATCAAAGATTATGGGTCCACAACAAATCGTGAAACCTTTTGTTGGAACAAAAGATATTTTCATTTTTTTTTCATTAATATTAGGACAACTTATATGATTAAACGTGCTATCGATATAATCTACAGTTTCCTTACTTCGACCTGATTGAACTTTATGGTTCAAATTCAATTTAATATTTTCTGCTAGTACATAGTTTTTAATATCGTCATGAATATACAAATTAAAACCATGAGTTACATTTATTTCAATTTTATTAAATAATTTTTTAGCATTAACTAAAACTTTGACAAAAGATGTTGGTGAAATATACTCAGCATGCTCTTGATCAAAAGATAACATGCAATATTCAATTTTAAGTAATTCTAAAGTTTTACTATTTTTTTCAATTAGAGCTCCGTTAGTAGTCAAAGAAAATTTTAATTCAGGTCGTTTATTTCTTAAAGTTAAAACAATATGTTTAATTTTATCTATGTATAAAAGAGGCTCGCCTCCAGAAAATGTAACATATTTAACATTTTCCGAATCGATTACTTCTTGTAGTAAGCTGTTAATTTCGGCCTCAGAAATATCAAAATCACGCAAACCTGGTTTAGAAGAATTCAAGCAATGTGAACATTTAAAATTGCAGTTTAAGCCGAGTAAAATTTGCAGTTCTATTTTCAAGCTATTCACCTTCGTAATTAAAAGACATCATTGGATTACTCATATCAGACTCGCTTAATAATCTATTTAATATCTCTTTAACCACTAATACCTGATCATTTGAAATTTCATCTTTGGAAAGAAATTCTTGTAAAATTAATCTTTCACTTGGTTTAGCGAGCATTATTACAAAATCTTTTTCGCTATCGTTAATATTCAATCGCATGTCAGCAGATAAAGAAGCGTTTGTTATCGAAAGAAGTGTGGAAATTATAATAATTTTTTTATTCACATTGCTCTCCATTATGTTTTCGCAATTATAACTTAAATTATTAGAATCTCAAAAATTCTGCATCTAATGGTTGTAAATAATACTTAGAGGTATTCAAAATATACACATATGTGACAATTTTTGACAAAAAAAGCAATTACAACTGCTGTTACAGTACTGATTCAGCATATATTATCAAGCATCGCCAAATGACATAATTTTCTATAATTAGCAAACTAGTCCTCAATTCTAATATAAACTAAAAAACATCTGACTTCAAAACGAGTCACTATCATAGGACTTGATGTGTTAGACTTTGCCCCGACTTGAACTGTTTTAAGCTTTGTATTGTCGTCCAAGCGATATTTGAAAGGGCATGCTCTGTTAAAAAAGCTTGATGAGATGTTAGAATAACATTGGGAAATGTTATTAATCTTGCTAAAAGATCATCGGATAAAACTTCTTGTTCGTGATTTTCAAAGAAATACTGAGACTCTTCTTCATAAACATCAAGGCCAGCGAAACCAATTTTACCATTTTTTAAATTTTGTATTAGAGCTTTAGTATCAATTAATGCTCCACGCCCAGTATTAATTATCATAACACCATTCTTCATGAGTGAAAATCTATGGGTATTTAACATATGATATGTATTTTCATTTAAAGGTACATGTAGAGACAGAATATCTGACGAAGTCAGAACTTGATTTAGATCAACATATTTAACACCAAGCTGAACAAGCTCATCATTCTTGATTTTATCATACGCCAACACATGACAACCAAATCCAACCATTATCCTACAGAATACTGTACCAATTTTACCAGTTCCTATCACACCAATAGTTTTTCCGTGTAAATCAAAACCGACTAAGCCATCTAGCAAAAAATTTCCTTCGCGGACTCGGTTGTATGCTTTATGTATTTTGCGATTTAAACACTGAATTAACGAAACTGCATATTCAGCTACAGCATACGGAGAATAATCTTCAACCCTAACAACACTTATCGAATTTTCGTGTGCAGCATTAATATTAACATTATTAAAACCTGCACATCTTAATGCAATTATTTTTACTCCGTATTGTTTCAAATTTTGTATGACAACTGCATCAACTTGATCATTAACAAAAACACAGACAGCATCAAATCCTTGACACAGATGAACTGTCGATTGAGACAGTTTTACTTCAAAAAAGCTAAAAATTAAATCAGCGGCTTTTTCTTTGTAAAACGGAATCTCAAATTTATGTGTATCAAAAAAAGCGACTTTAAATGTACTATCACTTTTGAGCATTATCTTCGTCACCCAAAACATTCACCAAAACACTTATACCATACTGATTTGCACGTCTTTCAATGCCGTTGACGATATCCTGATAAGAACTACGTCTTTCAGGATTAACAATTGCTTTAAGCAAAACTTCAGCATTAATTGCATTGAGTGAAAAATATGATGGTAGTCCATTTGAAATTATATCTAATGATTTAGTCCCAGATACATCACCAGCAAGTAAATTTGCTTTAAAATCGAAAAATGGTTTTGTATAGTACGAATAGCTGTTACAACCAGCCCAGTAAATCATTTGATAGTTTGATGAGATTTTGTATCTTTGAGGATTCTGGTTAACAATCTGATTAAATTGATAAGCATCAAAACCACTACCCACCCTTGAATGACCAAACCAACCAAAAAAAGCGTCTTGCTCACCAGCAAAACTTTGTGCAAATAACTCCATTTGATCAATGTTCGCCGAAGCAACGACTTTGATTTCATATTCAATGCCATTTTTTACAAACGTAAACTGAGAGCCAATTCGATTTTGCGGAGAAATAGCATTTATATATTTCTTTTCAAGAATGGCTGTTTCCTTGACATCATGATCAGCTAAATGACTTTTTAATAAACCAATAAACTTGCGAAACTCTGACATACCATAATCTTGGTCCGTAAATGGATTTGGATTGTTTTGATCTTCAACATAACCAAAACCAAAAGTCATTGAAACTTTATTTTGACGGATCATGTTTTCGTATTCAGGATAAGTTAGTTCTGTTTGCTGTGTTTGAGCTGAAAATTTCGGAAAAATCATTTGGTAATCAACATCAATTTTATGATCGCACCCGTATCTTTCTGGATCCCAGTAATACCATAGAAAAGAATAGTCACTATGATCTGATCCCGAATCAGTGCAATTTTTCCATTTAGGAGTTCTTAGTTGTTGTGCATTGTATGGTAGAGGTATTGAAAAACTATTTAAATTTGATTCTTTTGATACCATCCATACACCAGAATATTTATACGGTATATAGACTACATTATTTTTCATGAAAGCTTGATCTAGTCGCATTTGAATTTTTTGACCTTTTTGTTCAGCTCCGAGTGATCGATGTGTCAACGGACCAAACACAAATTGTGTAGTCGCTTTTATTTTAAAATCTTCTAAATCGCGTCGCTGATAACCGTTAATTTTAGCAACCTTCTCTAAATTCTTATATTCAGATCGATAGTGAGCATCAAACTCAACACGAAATTCATTTGAAGCTTTTGAGTAAAACTCAATATCTTCAGCCGAATGCGCTTGATTCATAACAAATAACCCTATTATCAAAATTAATGCATGATTTCTTAATGCCATAAAACCTTCTTTTTAAAATTAACCAATTCTCAATCAATAAGGTTTTAGAAGATATCCCGCAGTAAAAGTATGAGCTAAATCATGCTTGTCTCTATTTTTAACACAAAAATAGAGATGTAAAGTTAACATTTTAAGCAAAGCTTCGAGTTTGGTGCTATATTTTTTAAATTATAATATACTTACTTTACGCTTCAGCTCTCACTTCGTTTTTTTGAAGAAATTTTAAATTAAATTTTTGTATTTTGAAAATGGTATGAAAAACAAAATTTCATATCAATGTTGATTTATATGAAAAATATTGTCTTTACATCTTTTGTCCATCTTGACACATAGTTTACATTTTACACCGGAGACATAGTTTACACTTTTTAGCTACAAGGAGGAAGTCCAATGGTTTGGAAGAAGTGTAAAAAAATGAATGAGAAATTAAAATTTATAGCAAGGTATCTCGAAGGCGAAAAATAACACAAGCACCAAAAGCCAAACGCAAGCCATTCATAAGCCATTATCGGTTTTAAAATCAAATCATCAGATCTTGCGAAATTCAAACTAAGTCAAAATCGAAATGATGAAGATTATAAAGGGGTTTTAAATTTTCTTCGATAAGCCCAAATCCTTTTGATCAGGAGTTGTTGCAATGGATGACAAAATCACCAAAATGATCTCTTCTTTTGAAATTTGATGGTTAAGCGATTGGCTCTTAGGCAGACACACATATGACTCAACGAATCATCTGATTTTGACTCTGTTGACCTTGTCGTTACGTCAAACCTTATGGTGAATTAATGGGAAGGAATTCATCTATGCTTTCAATTGGTCAGTTTGCAGAAAGGGCTCAGGTTTCGGCGCGTACAGTGCGCTATTACGAGACCATTGGGCTTCTGCCAGCATCTCGTCGCGGTGAAAACAACTACCGCTACTATGATCAAAACTTAATTGAAAGAATGAATCGAATCCGGGATTTGCAAGCCTTAGGTTTCAGTCTTGAAGAGGTCAAAACAATTATCAGTATTTCAAATCCTGATTTGCAAGATCGTATGAAAAAAAGACTTCAAGAAATTGATCTTGAAGTTTCCAATCTCAAAGAAACTCAAGAGCGCATTAAAAACCTCCTTTCCGTTTCAAATAAAATTGAAAGCGGTGAATTACTCACCGAAACGGAAAGGAATTTGTATATGGATAACATAAGAGAGGAAGTTATGAATGGCCTTCGGACTCGTTACAATGGGGTAACGGATTCAGCTCTGGCCTACTTGAAACGCGACACTTGGCTGGATGTTCATCCGAAGGCTGGCGAGTTTATCGAAGCTGTTAAAAAATGCGTGGATTTTGCTAAAAGTAAAAAGCTTATTTTGGGAACTGCTCGTGGAAGTTCACCGGCTAGCATGTCATTTTTTGGGCTCGGTTTTTCTGTCGTTGATCCTTTAAAGTATGAAATGATTCCCGAGAGACTCTCAACTCAATCGCCATTTTTTCACATTGATGTTGAATACGGGCGTGGACAAGAGTTCGTCGATTTTTGTCGTGAAGTGAACAAATCACTTGAGTATGGCGAAATTCAAGCTTTCAAAATGCCTTTGATTGATGTTGTCCAAAATACTCATAAAGCTATTGGGCAGGATATTGACTACGACTCTATTGAAGACGATTCAGATATTGTTTTGAGTCCTTTCAAAAACCGCGACTTAGAAAAAATATTTCAGTTTGATTTTTCGGAAGATGCATTAGTTATGAATTACGAAAGATTTTTACCTGATTTTCTTGGACTTGGTAAAATTACTGAACATTTTGAAGGACAAAAAATTTTTACATTCAGAGATATTATTAATATTACGGCTCTTTGGCGCCCCCATACACAAGAAATCGTGAATAGAATTAACCTTTACCGCCGAGCAAAAGCAGAGCCATTTTCTTACGGTTTTCTTTCGGAAAAAATTGAGACTTGGTTGAAGCCAAACTATGGCACCATCATTTACCATGAAGACATCATTAAAATTGTGTCTGAATATACGGGATGGGATTTCGCGAGAAGTAATTCTCTTCGTCGAGTTTGCATGAATAAAAAGAAACTTGCTCAACGCGAGCAGGATGCAAATTGGATTGAATTCAACAAAATTGCTCCTAAGCAAGTTGTTGACCTTGTGGCTGAAGAAAGTAAATGGGCTTTTTGCATGCCTCACGCAATTGCGTTTGCGAAATTCACAAAGCAAACAGCCGTGTTAAAGACCTTGCATAAGTCAGCTTACTTTAGCGAGATCGAAAAATTTGAACAGAAACACGGATTTAGATGGGACGATATTGGAATTAGGATTGCTGGAGTGTCTTTACATCAAGGATAAAGATATGGCGAGCTACTTTGTGGTAGCTCACCATTGTTAGATTTTTCTGGCTTTTCTCCCATATTCTCAGCTATCGAAATCATTTCATCCGTAATCTCATTGAGAATCAGTGCAAGACCATATTGAACCTCTTCAAAGTCTAATGGACAGCCGTCAATTGGACCCTGGTTTTCAAAAAAATATCCAATGCATCTCAATTTATACGCCAACCTTCTGAGCTTCTCGAAATCTCGCTCGCCACTCATTTGCTACCCCCAACAAGTTGTTGGTTGAGCCATTTAAAGCTCACGCCACCGTGTTGATGGGCCTTGGCAGCCTCGCGGCCTACAAAGCACCCAGGGCAAGAGTATAATTACCTGAAATTAAAAAGTACTGTAAAACCTTGGAAAGGTGGAAAGATGAAGTTCTGAATTATTTTTTAAACCCGATCACAAATGCAGTGACTGAAGGCTACAACAGGATCGCAAGTCTTGTAAAAAACAGAGCTTTTGGTTATAAGAATGAAAAAAACTATCGCTTGAGATTTCTAAATGCTTGTGTTTTTTGATGTTTTTGGCGTTACCCACCATGAAAAGAGAAGAACCGAAATTTGGAGGTGAGTGAGGGACTCGCACCCCCGTACACGCTTTTGCAGAGCGCTGCCTAACTCCTCGGCCAACCCACCATTTCAGATAGTCTTTTAAAAGTAATTCGCTAGCTTGCTAAAGTCAAGTTCAGGTTCAAAATCACGATAACCAAGTTAAAATATAAAATGCTAAAATTACACTCACAATATCAAATGTATGCTGATCTTTACCCCCAACTCTTAAACCATTCCCATCTCTAATCTCTCAAATGGCTTTATAGTCCACTTTTCGCTTTTATAAATATCCTGCAAATTTATCTTTGTTCTGTGACTTTCTAAAGCATATATTTGGGCCACTTTTAAAAGGGCATTTAACCTACGCGCAGAAGTTTCAGGGTAAATTGCTTGCAAATCAAACTCTTCATAATTTCCCTCAAAAACTAGATAGCGAGTTTCTAGATTAAATTTTTCAATTCTATTTAAAATCTCAAAACCACTAACACTTCGTTTAATTTTATTGTTATGGTGAAAGTACAGTAAGCCAAAACGATCTAAAAGAGGGCCTGAAAGTGAATTCATATAGCCACGACACTTTCGAACTGAAAACCGACAGTTTAAATTTTCAACCTGCGGTGTCCATCGCCCACATGGACACAGATTTGTAGTTGCAATAACCTGAAAATCAGGATGAATTGTTTTTACAAAACCAGCACGTGCTATGCGCAGTGCTTCTCCAGTCATAGGCTCTCTAAGTGACTCTAATATTTCATGATGGAACTCTAATAACTCATCTAAAATCAACAAGCCCCCGGCGACCTTTTCAATTTCCCCCGCACTTAAAGATGCGCCGCCACCCAAAAAAGCCCCCGGCGTTAAACTGTGGTGAGGGGCTATTGCCGGGAACCAATTGTTATAGCTTGCTGCATCGCCCCTATTGGAGTTAAAAAAGCTGATCAAATGCTTTGCTAAATAACTTTTTCCTGATCCGGCCTGACCTGCTAAGAGTGCATGCATACGACTAATAGACATTAAAAATATTAACTCTGCCTCTTCGACAGAATATTTTTGTTGTAAACCATGTTCAGGTCTAATAAGCACTGGCTCAAATTTTTGTTTATCGCAAATGTTGAACTCGGCAGATAAACTTTCTAAGCTCGAAAAAGTATAATTGTTTGGATGATATTGACCGGTTAATATCTTGTGTTCATTTATTTTTTCAAAATTGAGTAAATCATTTGGCACTCTGACATCACCATTTAAATCAAGCTGACCGTACACCAGATGATCCTGCCACTGATCTAAAAACGTTTTTTGACCAGTCAGATGTAAAATTCCAAGCGCAACTGCTAACTCTAACCCTTGTGATGATTTTTTAAGTGAATTCGGTCGAATATTAACAATCACCTGTTGAGTTGTCGGGAATTTATATTGGCTCGATTTTAATGCAGATTTTATGCGAAAAAAACTTTCTTTAATCACTTTATCTGGTAAACCAAGAAAATGAATTTGCGGTATTCCTGGTAAAAGCATAATTTCGACTTCAGCTGGCACTAATTTTTTTTGTGATTCAATCAATGTTCGTATAACCATAAGATACGTTCATGCAATAAAGAAAAACCCTTCAATTTAAATTGAAGGGTTCATGATCATATTCGATTTCGCTAGTCGGATCAAAGCTCTATATCTTTGATTTTAGACAAAGGATGATGTTCATCAATTGCTTTGGCCGCAGCCGCCGTTGAAACAGCCGTGTAAACTTGCGTCGTTTGTATACTCGCATGACCTAACAATAATTGAATCGATCTTAAATCAGCACCGCCCTCAAGCAATGCCGTGGCACAACCATGACGAAAGCGATGCGGATGAACTGGTTCTTCAAATCCTGCTTTAGCAGACCAAGACGCTAACCATCTCCAAACGTCAATTCGTGACGGACGATGACCTCGGTCATTCAATAACAATGAACTTTGTGAAGAATCGTCATGAATCAACATATGACGTGATTCTTTAAGATATCTCTCAAGTGCTGTATAGAGCGTGTCAGATAACGGAATAAGTCTTTCTTTTCGCCCCTTACCTAAAACTTTAACCCAACGCTCTGTTGGAGAAAAATCGTTCAAGTTTAAACTGATAAGTTCAGATACACGACAACCTAATCCGTACAAAAATAGCAAGGTTAGCTGATTTCTAATTTTTTTTGCAGTGTCTGCGACCTCGCATGCTGCAAAAAGCTTTTCGAACTCATTCGAAGTTATTGATTTGGGAATAGTTGCTTTAACTTTAGGAGGTCTCAGCTCACGCAATTCTTCAGCTTTATGACCACGAGCCTCACAAAATTTAAAGTACGTACGCAAGCTACTAATAACTCGTGCTTGTGACCGGGTCGATAGACCCTCTTTTTTCATAAAGTCGTAAAATTCAACCAAACGAGAATTCTGTTGTTTGAATGCCTGAAATAATTCAAGATCCCGTCTATAGGCCATCACTGTATTCAGGGAACGACCTCTTACATGTTGCAAATCATCGAAGAACTCAATCCAAAGAGGTAATAAACTCATAATGGTCTATATTTGAATCTTGTTTTTATAAATGTGCAACTGTTTTTTTAATTTATGTTTTTAATGGCAGTGAAAACACTGATAAAATAAAAAAGCGACCCCACGATGGCTCTTCGCAGAATCGCCTAGTAAATCTATAAATTAATTTATTGTACAAGAAAACTTTGCATACATTGAAGACCCGCTACAGACTCAACAACTACATCAGCAAAAACTTGCCCCTCTTGTGGAATTTCAGTCCATAGCTTACCCATGTCATTATATCGCTTGGCTGTAACCTGCCCCGTCGAAATTTTGAGATACAAAGTTGTAGGGCCTGTCGCTAGCAGTCTAACTTGATTAAATAGAGCAGCGCTCCACTGACCAGCTTGAATTGTTTGCAGATTATAATCTCCTGCAGGAATTAAACATCCTGATCCGGCACCATTAATATTTGCCATAACGTTAACTCGCATAGTGCCCTGAACTGCAACAGGACCAAAATAACTCACAACAGGTGACCCTGTATAGCTATAATAAGGCTGAAAATTGTTTTGGCCAAAAAAATTCAAATTCAGAATGATATTTTGATTTTGCGATGTTGATATTGATCTAAAAAAATTCTGTCCTTGAATGCCATAACAGTTTAAACAATTTTGGTAGACATTGGTCACAGGCTGCGGATCAGAATTTTTACTTTTGTCACAAGCGACCAATCCGAAAATAATCGCTGAACTTGCAATAAACTGCATGCTTTTTTTCATGGTTAATTTTAAATTTTGCATAACTCTATTCTCCAATGACAATTTAAAGTTATTCTTAATTTATATTAAATGCAGCCGAAGTATCGATGTTAGAAAAAGTACCTAACAACTTATATCCAGCTTCAGATCCAGGAAATAAACCGCACTTAGTCTGAATGACATTTGAACGGCAATCATATGGACCCATATAAGTATACCAACAAGATCTATATGGCGAGTGCGGAGCTGTAGTCACTGCGAAGTTTTTAAAATACACATAACCTTTATATGGACCAGTTAATATTGGTTCACCATCATTACCTGATGCTGGTTGTGTAGTCTGCGGAACTAAAGTGATCGTAATAGCTCCGTATTGATCTTCAAAGAAGCCAGTAAAAACAAGCTGATTTTCATACGTAAACCAGTAATTATAATCTGCCTCTAAGCGATCGTTATCGTACATGCCCTTCAATGACTGATTCTTTCCCATGCCGGCATTAAACACTCCGCTATATTGAATTCCATTATCAATATAAGAGATTGTCACTGTTCCGCCATATCTTCCCGATCCAGCTTGTGATAAATTAAGGTTAATTTTAAAATTAGAAGGGTTATTAAGAGGATGTGTTGCAACATATTCATTCATAACGCTTAAACTGGCAGGTTTAAATGTCGTTGTAGATCCACCAGTTATTGACGACGATCCCGAACCAATTGTGTTGTCAATAATTACGGCACCCGGTATTACAGTTGATGTCACTGGCAACGCTGACGTGTTGTTTTGTTGCGAGTTCGAACAAGCTGTTACTAAAGTAAGAGCGAGTAAAGCACTGCTTTTTGAGATCATTTTCAATGTTTCGTTTACTGTTTTCATAGTAACCTTCCTTAAAGAGCCATCTTAATTAAGGTCTTTACAAAGGGTATATTCAAAACCTGTGCCGAATTTCTTAAATACAATTTTCACGTTGTATTTAACTGAATTGGACTGCTTCAATCAAATTGAGACATTGAAAACAGCACGACTGTCAAACTCATGTTAAAAACAAAAATTGTTAACATGTGTAAAGATCTCAAAATGAGACAGCCTCGATAATCTAGACTAAAAACACTCTTGCATCGGATAAAGTTCACCTAAAATAAGGACGAAAATAATCTTATGATAAAAGCAATATTAAGTCTTAATTTGTCCCAAAAACTCATACTTTTTTTCTGCATAATGCTCACTATTTTTTGCACTATAACACTTATCCAATTTAAAAGTTCAACAGATGATATTAAATCCGCACGAATGGATAATGTTCAGAATTACACTATACAACTCAACAAGGCTATCGCAGCTCAATTTTTCGAACGATATGGTGACGTTCAAGCTTTTGCACAGAATGAAGTGTTCTTAGGATCAGACAAAAAACAAATGACAGAAATACTTAATAGCTATGTCAATTTGTATCAAATATACAATTTAATTTTATTTATTGATATCGAAGGTCGCATAATCGCATCTAATGATATTGCTCCCGACAAAAGTAAAATTAATATTTCACCTTTGCAGAAAGTGAATTTCAAAAATGAATCCTGGTTTATAAATTCTATTAATCAAAAGTACACAAAAGATCTTAAAAAAGGATTCGATGGAACAGTGATTGTTCCCCTTATTAAAGATGAGCTCATCAACGAAGTCTACAAACAAGATGTTAATGCAACATTATTTGCAGCTCCGGTCAAAGATCATAATGGTCGCATCATCGGTGTATTATGTAATCGCACGCATAGTAAATGGTTTGAAAACGAAATTACAATACTTAAAGATCAGCTCCTTGCAACAAATTGGAAATTAGCTCGAATAAAAGTTGTTAACTCTGAAGCTCAACTTGCCTCTACAATCATTGGTTCTCAAGAAGATTTAGAAAATAATAAAAACCTTCATATCTCAGCAGTTAAGCTTCAAGATAATAAATTTATTGATGAACTAGGTTGGTCAAGTGTTATTGAAGTCCCAAAAGAAGCGATATACAATGATGTTTTAACTTCAGAAAAAAGATTTTATTTCACACTATTTTTTATATTGCTCATTTCAATTACATTGAGTTATTTCCTAGCTAAAAAAATAAATCACGACCTATCAGCTATATCAGATAAAATAGCGCAAATGGCCGATTATACAGCCCAGCTCACTCATGAATTTTCCCGCTCGTCGCAGGATCTATCAAAAAACTCTGTTTCTCAAGTAACATCAATACAACAATCAGTTGCTGCACTTTCACAGATGACATCGATGATTGCACAAACATCTGAAAAAGTTAAATATTCAAATGATTTATCACAAACTGTTGAATCTAAAGCGCTATCTGGTCAACACATCATGGAAAAAGTCATTCATAGCATGGATGAAATCAGGTCGACAAATTTAGAGCTGCAAGAAATTAATAAAACGATGAACCAAATTTCATTAAAAACTGAACTTATCAATGACATCGTATTTAAAACACAATTACTCTCATTTAATGCAAGCATTGAAGCTGCTCGGGCTGGCCAAAATGGACGTGGTTTTTCTGTCGTCGCAGACGAGGTTGCACATTTGGCAGAGTTGAGTGGTAAAGCCTCAAAAGAAATTGAAAGCTTACTCAATGAAAGTAAACGTAAAGTTGAAGCTTCTTTAATAAATATACAGAGTAAAATTTCTGATGGAACACAAATTACACTTGAAGCTAATCAAACATTTAATGATATCACACAAAACATTCAATCGATTAATCAACAGCTAAAACTTGTCACTGAAGCCTCTCGACAACAAAATACAGGTATTCAGCAGGCCAACTCAGCCATGAAAGAGCTTGAAGTCAGCGCGGATGCCAATAGTCACACAGCAACGACATTCAACGAAAGATTCGAAGAGCTAAAAGACAAAACTGTAAGTTTAAATCAAACCACAGTAGACTTAAAGAAAATAGTTAACGGGTAAAAAAACGACTTGTTCAGTAATTGCATTTTTTAACGACCATTTTTTTTTGACAATAAGCTAATCGATCCTGTGAAGAAACAAGAAATTTTTCAGCCCACTGACCTTGGGCATTACAACGATATCGAAAACATTCGTTGCCTACATATTTCCAATAACATTCATTAAGCTGACCATTTGGATTATGACATAGTGAAGCTTCAAAATCTTTCTTTTTTTGAAGTTCAAGAAGTTTACGCTTTTGATTTTTTTCAGCATTCTTCTTTGCAATATTTTTTTCAATTTGATTAACTTGCGCGAGAATATTTTTAAAATCACAGGTAAAATTTTCTTTCCACTGACCTTTAGGGATTTTTCGCCCTTTTAGCAAATAATCAAAAGCTAATTGACCCTTTTCAATAACCCCTTGAAATTGACATCCTTGTGTTTTATCAAGCTTTTTCACTTCTTCTAAATCAAAAAGCTGCACAGTTAACCCGGTCTCTCCTGCGCAAACTTTAAGTTGTGCTTGAATGGCATCAATATCTAAAAAAAATTCTTCATATTTTTGCAAATCTGTATGTTCCCATTTAAAAAACATAGAACTAAATACAATCGGAATTTTGGAAAAGTTTTGAACATAAACCTGACCAGAAACAATGTTGATTTTTTTTACTTCGAAAATGGTTGATTCTTCAGAGTCAAAACCTTCAATTAATACTTCGGATTTTGGAAAAACAATAAGTTTGAATTTTTCACGAATTTGAAATTCAACCAACTGATTCTCAAGTGTATTGACCCTAATACTTTCACTTAAAACAGTTTGTGTTTTAATCTGAATTTGAGATTGATTCTCCAAACGTACAACTTGTGGTTGCCCCAATATATGCTGAACATAGACTTGGTTAGCATTTTTCGCAAAAACACCACAACCAGTCAAAAACATAAAAATAAACAATAGCCGCCTATTGTTTTTCATCATAAAGTTCCTTAAGTTTAACCCATTTTAAATAAACTGAATACGCAGCGTTTCTCGCAATCACGTAACCCGCCCAACCGTCAAGAAAACCGAGCTTTAAAAAATAACACTCAACAAACTTAACATATGGCTTCGTTATAAAATGAAAATAGCTGAAAAACTTCTTGTCTTCATACATTTTTTTAGACTGCAAAGTAGAGTACTTGTTATTTGTGTTAATTTGATGCTCAATATTTTTAAATACATAGTGATTAAAGTGATTTTTTAAAACATCAACACGAAATTGAGCGTGGCTAGATGAGATTATTTCAACTTTTTCGTGAATGGGCTCACTATTCCACTGGTAATATTTTTTATTGAACAGTCTCAATTGACAATCAGGAAACCACCCCCCATGACGAATCCAACGTCCCATAAAAAATGATAATCTTGGTATTTTAAAGGCCGTTTCAGGTGATAAAAGTGGCAATTTATCTCTGATTTCAAGATAAAGATCTTCAGGTATTTCTTCATCAGCATCAACGGATAAAATCCAAGCATTCTGCGCAAGCTCAGTTGCCTTGCGCTTCGTTGGACCAAATCCAAGCCACGGGCCACAAGTGACACGAGCACCATATTGTTGCGCTATGTCGACAGTTTTATCGGTTGAACCAGAATCGTAAACGACAATCTCATCAACCCAATTCAAGGATTTTAGACATCTTTCAATATTTGATTGCTCATTTAAGCAAATTATCACAGCAGATATAGAAACTTTGTTCACAAAATAATGTCACAACCTTTTAACTCTCTTGTCAAACTAAAGTCGAGGTGGTTACCATATGAATATGAAAAAATCGAACTTAAATCAAATCATCAAAATTATTTCAATTTTCACATCTGCTTTTTTACTATCAAGAATGAGTCATGCATTTTTGGCCATACACGAAACTGCTGAAATTCTACCGAACAATTACTACAAACTCGGCATAGCCCCGCAGTTTGTTTTGTCTGAAGGTGGTGGTTTTAATTTGGGCTTTCATGCTGATACGCACATAGATCAAGATCTTGATGGTCGCATTGCTTTTGGCGGCGGCAATACAGATTTCTGGACACAAGCTTCAGTCAAATGGGTTCCTTTTCCAGATTATGACAAACAACCGGCCATGGGTGGTCGCGCAGCAATCATCTACTCAAGAGATGAAGAAAAAAACTACATCGGTTTTCAACTGACACCACTTTTTAGCAAAAAGGCTGATACTCGTTACGGGAATATGATTCCTTACATTGGTTTACCGATTACCTGGTTTAGCTCAAAAAGCAAAAGTTTCACATCAACACAATTTACTGTCGGAGCCGAATGGTATGATTTTCAAGATAAACAAATAGGATCTGAGTTTAATTTAAATCTCAGCAACGCTCAGACGTCGGTTTCTGTTTATTTTAATTTTCCCTTTGAATCTTCAACGGGCTACAAGAAATACTAGTTTATGTTAAATTGGCTATTTGGATCTACTACTGTTGGCGCTGATATTTATGTTGATTTAGGGACTGCTAATACACTCATCGCGGCTCAAAACAAAGGAATGATTTTAAACGAACCAAGTCAGGTTATGGTTTCAAGTGTAGACCCTAAAAAACGTAAAGTTTTAGGGATCGGGATTGAAGGACAAGAAATTCTTAAAAAAAATCCTGGCCACATCATTGTCATTAAACCTGTCAAAGATGGTGTTATTGCTGACTTTGATGCTGCTCGAGTTATGCTGAGGCATTTTCTCTTAAAAGCTATGAGAGTCTCTAAACAACAAAGACCTAAAGTTGTTGTTTCTCTTCCTTACGGTGTTACCGATGTTGAAAAAAAAGCTATCGTCGAAGCCTGTAGGTCTGCCGGAGCATCTCGAGCTATTTTGATCGACGAACCAATGGCTGCGGCTATCGGTGCAGGCATTAATGTTCGTGAAGCTATTGGCCACATGGTTATTGATATTGGCGGTGGCTCAACGGAAATCGCTATCATCGCTTTAGCCGATATAGTCTATTGTGAACCCTTAAGATTAGGTGGTCATAAATTTGATGAAGATATCATTCGCTATTTGAAAGACACTAAAAAACTTGTCGTATCTGAAGATCAAGCTGAATTTTTAAAGATTGAACTTGGCACAGCACTTCCTAAAAAAGATATCCGTGGCCTTGAAATACAAGGACACGATCTAGATACAGGATTTAAAAAAACGATGTTAATTACTTCTGAAGATATTGGAAATGCACTATCTGACTCAATACAACTAATCATTCACGGTATTTTAAATGCCCTTGAAAAAACGCCTCCGGAGCTCGTCTCCGATGTTATTGATACAGGAATTGTTTTAGCTGGCGGCGGCGCATTGATTCGCGAACTCGCTCATAAAATTGAAGCTGAAGTTCGCATCCCCGTAAAAGTTGCAGAAAACCCACTAACAGCTATTGCTGTTGGCGGAGAAAAAGTTTTATCTGATCCAGACTTATTAGATAAAATTCAACTTTCAATATAGAAAGTAGTCATCATGAACCAAAATCGTAAAATTATTATGACATGTGCACTTCCCTACGCTAACGGCCCAATACACTTGGGCCATATGCTCGAGCACATCGAAGCTGACATCTATGCCCGTTTTCAAAAAATGATCGGAAACGAATGTATCTTTATATGTGCCGATGATACTCATGGCACCCCCATTATGATCAAAGCTCGCGAGCTTGGCATCAAACCTGAAGACTACATTGCTCAAAGTTTTAGAGATCACACTGCTGATTTTAAAGATTTTTCGATTGGATTTGATCATTACGGGTCAACACACTCAGAAGAAAATAAGAAACTTTCAGAATTGTTTTATAACCGCTTAAAAGCCAAAGGCCACATTCACAAAAAGCCGATCGAACAATTGTACTGCGAACATGACAAAATGTTTTTACCGGATCGTTTTGTTAAAGGTACTTGTCCAAAGTGTGGCGCTGTTGATCAATACGGTGACTCTTGTGATGTTTGTGGTGCGACTTATGCTCCGTCAGATCTTAAAAAACCAGGCTGTGCTATTTGCGGTAATCCACCCGTCAAGAAAGAATCAGATCATATTTTCTTTAAATTAAATAATTTCAAATCTGAACTTCAAAAATGGTTACCAGAGCATACCGCACCTGAAATAGCAAAAAAAATGATGGAATGGTTTAATGAAGATTTACGTGATTGGGACATTTCACGTGATGAGCCCTACTTTGGTTTTCAAATTCCAGATGAACCTGGTAAATATTTTTATGTTTGGGTTGATGCACCGATGGGATATGTCTCTGCAGCTGATCAATACCTTAAAAAACAAGGTCGAAGCCTTGACGAATTTTGGGGCGCAAATTCAACAGCTGAATGTTATCATTTTATAGGTAAAGATATCGTCTATTTTCACACATTATTCTGGCCGGCATTACTTAAAGGCGCTAACTTTAGAACGCCAACCAAAGTTCATGTTCATGGACATGTGATGGTCAATGGTGAAAAAATGTCTAAATCAAAAGGCACTTTTATAAACACCCGAACTTATTTAAATCATCTTGATCCACAGTTTTTACGCTATTATTATGCAACTAAAATTAACGGATCAGTTGATGATTTAGATTTAAATCTTGAAGATTTTCAATCACGAGTGAATTCCGATTTAGTTGGTAAGATTGTTAATTTAGGATCTCGTGGCGCACAAATGTTATCAAAAAAATTAGATGGGATTATGAGCACTTGCGATAATGAAGGTCTTAAGCTTATTCAATATATTCAAGAACAGCAAAATACACTGATTGAATTTTATGAAAAGCGTGATTTTGCTAAAGCGACCACATTAGTTCGTGAACTCGCTGAAAAAACCAATAAATACTTTGATGAAAAAGCTCCATGGAAAACTGTTGATACTGATCCTGTATCGACGAAACAAGTTTTAACAACAACATTAAATGCATTTAGATTATTAACGATTTATTTAAAACCGGTTTTACCGATGATGGCGACAAAAGTTTGTGGTCTGTTTAATGAATCTGAGTATTCAATTAAAGATGTTAAAACAGTTTTAACAAATCATAAAATTAACGATTACACTCATTTAGCACAAAGAGTTGATCCTGAAAAAGTTAAAGCCATGATCACCGAACAAAAAGAAATTTTTGCTAAAGCTGAAGCTTTAAAACCTAAAAAAACTGCATCTAGCGCTCAACAAACTAGTGCTACAAACCAAACAGCGCCAAACACAGAAACAACTGGTGTGATTACTTTTGATGACTTTATGAAAGTTGACTTACGTATTGCTAAAGTTTTAGAAGCCGCTGAAATTCCTGAAGCTGACAAACTTTTGAAACTTAAAGTCGAAATTAATGACGGTCAAACAAAACAAATCATTGCTGGCATAAAACTAGCTTATTCTGCTGAAAATCTTGTGGGAAGACACGTTCTTGTCTGTGCCAATTTAGCGCCAAGAAAAATGAAATTTGGTATGAGCGAAGGCATGGTTTTAGCCGCAGGTGATGGCGGGTCTGATTTATTTGTCTTATCTCCTGATATGGGTGCCAAAACTGGCCAAAGAGTTAAATAGCAGGTTTTATGACTGACGATAAAAAAGATAACAAAGCTGATCTTAAAAAAGTTGAAGAAATTCATAAGCTTTTTATAGGTCTTGAACAAGAATCTAAAGATGGTGAGTTTGATCACATGTTTTTAGGCGAATTGATTCAGGCCATCAGTGAACTAGAAAAGTCTGATGACCCTATTTTGCAAAAACTTGCTAAGTATAAAGATTCGTTAAATTCAAAAATGACAGTCAGACACTTAGCAACTATTGCTGTACCATTTGAACGCTATCTCAAAAAAAATATCACTGATTCAGATTTTATGATCTCATCATTTGACCGTGATCATTTGGTCACTGCCCGTGTTCCTTTGCACTTTATTATTGATAATATGCGATCAGCCTTCAATGTTGGTTCAATTTTTAGAACAGCTGATACACTCGGAGCTCAAAAAATTTGGCTGACCGGCTACACACCGACACCACATCAAATACAAGTCGAACGCGCAGCTTTAGGTGCCGCATTTATTTTAGAGTGGGAACAAAAGAACTTTAAAGAATGCGTACAAGATCTCATGAGGCAAGGTTTTTATATAGTAGCTCTTGAGACAAGTCCCCAAGCTTTAGATATTTCTGTAGATTTTAATTTCGATAAGCCGACTGCATTTGTGATCGGTAATGAACGTTTTGGTTTAGATAAAGATCAGATTGAAATGGCTCATGAAGTTCGTAAAATACCAACTTATGGAATTAAAAATTCTCTCAACGCTGCAGTTGCTGCAGCTATAGCTGGATATGAATGGCGAAAACAATATAACGAACAAAAAATCAAAGTTTAATTATGATCATTGAACCGATTGGTTTTATAAAATCAGAACAAATACACCCCTACCAGGCTTCACGTCAACCTGATGAATTTTCATCCAAAGCAACCATTCAATTACAATCGGGAAAAAATTTCGAACAAGCTTTGCAGGATTTATCAGGTTGCAGCCATCTCTGGATTATTTACCACTTTCATCAAAATGAAAATTGGAAACCCTTAGTTCAAACACCAAGATCAAACAAAAAAATCGGTGTCTTTGCAACAAGATCACCTTATCGCCCTAATCCAATTGGTTTATCTGTTGTCAAACTGGAGTGCATCGAAGGACTAAAAATTTATATAGGCCCTAATGATTTACTGGATGGCACACCGATTTTAGATATCAAACCTTACCACCCCGAATTTGATCGAATCGAAAACGCCAGAATTGAATGGCTTGAATCATCTGTCGGACCTAAAATGGAAATTCGTTTTTCGCCAATTGCTGAAGAGCAACTTTCTGAATTAGAGTCACTGGATGTAAGCCTTAAACTCATGCGATCTTTTATTTTAAGGCAACTTGAATATGATCCAACCAATCAAAACAAAAAACGAGTTGAGTTTATTCAATCTTACTGGGTTTTGTCTTACAGAACATGGCGAATTGATTTTATTGTTCAAGATACGATTGTTGCCATTTTAGCGATTCGAAGTGGCTATACAACTGATGACTTAGAAAAATCTGATGACCCGTATGGGGATAAAGAAGTTCACCGACGATTTATTCACATTCAAGATACAAATTAAAATAAGACAAAATACATATCGTTAAAATACACTATACTTGCAAACGTGGTTTTCTGAGACCTAGAACTGCCATCAAACGAATAATACCTGCAACAATAAATAAAATATCAAAATTTGATTTCAGTACATGTTTAAATAACAGAGCGCCAACTATTGTTCCAAGAACTTGAGTCAGCACTCCGATATAATTGTACAAACTCACAACTTCTATTTTTTTAGATTGATCAATTTTTTTAAAAAAATTTAAAGACATTCCAACTTCCCAACAAGCCCAACCCAGACCTGATAAAAAATGAACTAAAAACATTAAAGTCACACTCGTGCAGAAAGGCCATAATGCAGGTAACGGAGCCGCCAATATTCCCCCGTAAAGCAGTATTTTGTGTGGCTCAAATTGTTTTGAATTATGATTAAGATAGTATGTCATAAAAACTTTACCTATAAATAACCCTGACATAACATACATAAATTCAAGATAGCTTAATCCCTTTACGCTTAAGAGATAACCTGCAACAAATGGTGCTGATAAATACAATGTTGCATTAAATAATGCATAGCTTTTAAAAAAGTTAATATTTTTAAGCCAAAGATTTTTTATATGGTCTATATTCAAAAATAAAGGCTGATTTTGTGCCGGATGTTTTCTGAAAAGCTGAATAATAGCTATTTTTAAAACGAAACACGAAAGAAACAAAAATAAAAACAAATACTCTATTGAAATCGCAAAAACATTCAAATGCAATAAAGCACCACCACCAAAAAGACCTAACAAAATACCGATTTGCGACAATCGAGTTCTAACTGAAAAATAACTTTGCCCCTGCTCGAATGGTATTATATCAGAGATCCAACGATTCCATGCTGGTTGAATACTGAAATGACCCAACCAATAAATGGCGTAAAAAAAGAAAAGAAAAGAAAATGCATATTGTGTTTTAACGAGTGATAAAAAACACAAACCTAAAAGCGATAAAGACTGAATAAATAAAGCTCTTTTAACAAAAAAAGAAAGGCCGATTTGTTTTAAGCGCGTTTGCATAATAAATTGCATTACGGCGGCAAATATTAATGGTAAACTTGTTAATAGACCTGATTCTATAGGCGTTAAGCCTTGTTGTAATGCAAATGCTGCAAAATAATTTTCTGCAAAACCTACAACAAGACTAGTTAATACAGCTTCCACATAACTGAACCATAAAGGCCCAGTTAAACTTCTCCACTCGGTCATATGTTATTCAGTATAAATTTGCTCTTGATGATAAACAACAAAGCAAAGGTCTTGGCAAGACCAGCCATGATTTAGACTTTTGTCTGGGTGTTTATGCTAACAATGATCTCAGCATCCATGATGTTTTTTCGTGAACTTGCAATCTTTGCGTTAATAGATCACATGTAACCTCGTCGTGCGCTTCATCAGCCGCAGGTAAAATTTTGCGTGCCGTTTGAATAACGATCTCATGACCTTCAATAAGTTCTTTAATCATTTTTTCGGCTTTTGGAACTTTATCTGATTCAACAATTGAAGTGAGCTTTGCAAATTGTTTATACGATCCCGGAGCATACTCACCTAGAGATCGAATACGTTCTGCAATTAAGTCTAATGAATTCCAAAGTTCAGTGTATTGATCCATAAACATCACATGAAGTGTGTTAAACATGGGGCCTTCGACATTCCAGTGAAAATTGTGCGTTTTTATATATAGCATATAACTATCGGCTAATAAAGCTGATAGCCCATTCGTAATGGCTTTGCGTTGAGAGTCACTCATACCGATTTGGATTTTTGATTTTGCCATAAAACACTCCTTAATCTTTATCTTGCTCAAAATTATAATATAAAATCAAAAGCCAACAAGTCATATTTTTAGAAATAGGATTAGCTTGATAAAATCCTAAAACGTCCTAATCTATTCAAATGTATTTAAATCGATGGAAACAAATATTAAAAATTGCCTGGCCATTAATAATTGCGAACAGTTTTTGGAACTTACAATTAACAATTGATCGAATGTTTTTAGGCCAATTTTCAACAGAAGCTCTTGGAGCGGCTATGGCTGTAATGGGTGTTTTCTGGGTTCCAATGGCTCTTCTGCAAGGGACTTGTTCATATGTCACAACATTCGTCGCACAATATACCGGGGCAAACGAAAAAGAAAAAATTAGCGAAGTCACTTGGCATGCATTTGTCATTGCCATTTTTGGTGGATTAATTTTTTTATTACAAAACTTGTGTTCGCAGTGGTTTTTCCAACTTATTAATCACCCCACATCAGTTCAAAAGCTCGAAGTAGAATATTTTAATTCGGTAGCTTATTCAGCACTGCCCACAGCTTTAGTAGCTGTTGTTAGTGGTTTTTATACCGGGTTAGGTCAAACACAAAAAATAATCACAATCAATTTTGTTGGACTTATTTTGAATGCATTACTTGATTATTTACTTATTTTTGGAAACTGGGGATTTCCTCAAATGGGAGTAGCTGGCGCTGGATATGCTACAGCTATAGCGACCTATGGGGCTGCAATTATCGGGATTTATATGTTAATTGTTGATCAAAAAAATCAGCAGTTTAATTTTAAATTATGGATTAAATTTAATTATCCTTTATTTTTAAATTATATTAAATACGGACTACCAAGTGGTTTGCAATGGGCACTTGAGGGATTAGCTTTTACAGTATTTTTAATCATAATGGGTCGCCTACATAATGGCGAAGTTGCTCTTGCCAGCAGTAGTATCGCAGTCACAGTTATGATGTTATCAGTTTTACCGAGCATGGGTGTGGCTCAAGCTGTTATGTCACTTGTGGGACAAAATCTTGGCGAAAACAAACCAGATAATGCTGAACATGCGACATGGTCCGGTGTACAGGTTTCTTTAATTTATATGACTTGTGTAGCAACAAGCTTTATATTTATTCCTGAATTTTATTTATCGTGGTTTGCCAATCAAGAAAATGCTCATCTTTGGTTAGAAGTTAGCCATGTTGTGCCGCAACTACTTAAGCTGGTCGCCGTCTTTACAATTTTGGATAGTTTGTATCTCAATATTTCTTTTGCACTTAAGGGAGCTGGTGATACAAAATTTGTATCCTTAATTGCATTGATTACACCTTGGCCGATCATGGTGTTACCTACCTATTTAATTAAAGAATGGTCCAATGCCGTTGTCTGGTCATGGGGATTTGCAGCTTTATATTCTTTGACAATTGTTGTACTGTTACTCATTCGGTTTAAAAAAGGTCTATGGAAAAAAATGCGAGTCATTTAAAAAAATAGGCTCGTTAAACAACTCATAAAACGTATGAAAAATCTTAAAGCCAAACACATACTCGTCAAACATCAATACGAAGCGGAAGATATACTTCGTTTACTTCAACGTGGTGAAAATTTCGAAAACCTAGCTCTGAAATACAGCCTGTGTTCTTCTGCTCAAAATGGTGGTGATCTTGGCGATTTATTTGGTAAAAAAAATCTAGATCCGGATTTTCTAGAAACACTTGAGTCACTTAAAACTGGCCAAGTTTCACCTATTACACGCACCCGCTTTGGTTATCATTTGATAAAGCGATATTAGTCTCTACCATATGTTGCAATTTTAGATTTACAACAAGTAAATCATAAAAAATAAGGGCCAGGTTTATCACCTAGCCCTTACTCAATTTTTAAATTTTAAATTCAAACTATTTCAAAGCAATCAATTGCGCGATCAATAATGAAACAACCGACATAACTTTGATCAAGATTGCAATACCAGGACCAGAAGTATCTTTGAATGGATCACCAACAGTATCACCAACGACTGCAGCCTTATGAGCATCAGATCCTTTTTTATGACCCGGTAAGCCACCTTTTTCGATAAACTTTTTAGCGTTATCCCAAGCACCACCCGCGTTAGCCATAAATAACGACATTGCAGCACCAACTGCCATACCACCAGCTAATAAACCTGCTAAAGCTTGTGGTCCCATTAAAAAACCCACAGCCACTGGAGCAAATACAGCAATAATACCTGGTAAAATCATTTCAAATAACGCAGCTGAAGTTGCAATATCAACAATTTTAGCTGGTTGTGGCTCCGCTTTACCTTCACGTAAACCTGGAATTTCTTTAAACTGACGAGCAATTTCAACAACGATTTTACCCGCTGCACGACCAACTGCTGTCATCGTTGTAGCACCAACTAAGAATGGTAAAATTGAACCAATCAAAATACCAATCAATACGCCTGATGAAGTTAAATCTAACTGCATTTTTGCTAAGCCAGCTGCAACACGAACGTGATTTACTTCCATATTGAAAGCCGAAAATAACGCCACAACAGTCAAGATTGCTGAACCGATCGCAAAACCTTTACCGATAGCTGCAGTTGTATTACCAACAGCATCTAATTCATCTGTGATGTCACGAACATTAGATGGAAGACCAGACATTTCAGAAATACCACCCGCATTGTCTGCGATAGGTCCATAAGCATCAACAGTCATAACAACTGCAGTACCAGCTAACATTCCAACGGCTGCTAAAGCAATACCGTATAACCCTAAGCATTGATCAGCAATGTAAGCTGCAACAACAACAATAATTGTTGGAATAGCCACTGATTCCATACCCACAGCTAAACCACGAATAACCGCAGTACCAGCACCAGTCATTGCTGATTCAGCAACTTGGCGAATTGGTTTCATAGCTGTGTAGTACTCAGTAATTAGACCAATTAAAGCACCACCAAAAGCACCTGCAGCTAGCGCCCAAGTGACATTTTGAGTAACACCTAAAGTCGGCATAACAATAAAAGAAACAACAGTTAAAATAACTGGAGGTAACATTAAAGATGCACGCAATACAGTTGCAGGCTTAGAGTTTTTCAAAGCACGAGCTAAGAAAATAACTACGATTGAAATAATCATGCCTAATGCTGATAAAACTAAAGGTAATGCGACAGCCATCAAACGCGAAGTTGATACATCAGCATTTACATCAGTCATAATTTTTGGCAAAGCAACAGCCTCAATTGTCAAAGCAATAGCCATTGCAGATACGATCGCAGCAACCATTGATTCATAAATATCCGCACCCATACCAGCAACGTCACCAACATTATCACCGACGTTGTCAGCGATAACACCTGGATTACGTGGATCATCTTCTGGAATATTTTCAACAACTTTACCGGCGATATCAGCACCAACATCAGCAGCTTTTGTGTAGATACCACCACCTATGCGAGCAAATAATGCAATTGAGGAAGCTCCCACTGCAAACGAATGAAGGATCG